>Ga0116229_10000296_pt1 | contig 60483 bp, 51 predicted proteins | sample S1TSphgellanicum_3_FD_87313 | JGI IMG/M metagenome (GOLD analysis project Ga0116229, IMG submission 87313) | Host-associated microbial communities from peat moss isolated from Minnesota, USA - S1T2_Fc - Sphagnum magellanicum MG | ecosystem: Host-associated > Plants > Peat moss > Unclassified...
CAATGTAGTCAGTCGATCGCTGAGCGCTACATCGCGAGCGCCGGCGCTGCCGCGAGGTAATCCACAATCCACATCGCTTCGTAGTTTACATAACATCTCTTATACGGAGTACAGACCACAAACGGGGAGCCGAGTGGACGGACCCTTTCGCGTGCTGGACTCGGCCGAGCGCGCGGGCTCGGGTGCCCCAATGCCGAGCCCTGGCGCCGTCGTCTACCGTGGACCCGCAGCCGGTCTCTTGGGGCTGGGCGGCGGCGCTGCCGCCACGGCGCCGCCACCGGCCGCGCGGGCGGCCGCGAGGCGCGCGCGCCAGAGGTCCAGGAGCGTTCGGCCGTCGGCGGTCCGCCAGTGCGCGGGCCCACGGGCGCCATCGATCTGGTGGCCGGCGGCCCGCAACAGCTCGATCGCGAGGCGGCTCATCGAATACCACTGGCCATCGCGCACGAGCTTGTTGCCGGTCCCGACGGTCGCCACACCCCCCGGGACCGGCGTCCCGCTCGCATCGACGCACACGAGCGACTCGCCCCGCGTGAGCCACCCATCGGCGACGAGCGCCGAGAGCTGCACTCGCGCGACCCGCCGGCCCCGCCTCGGGCCCGCCGTCGCCGGCCGTGCTCGGCCCGCTGGCTCCGGCGCGCGTCCCGCGCCGGCGGCTGTAGGATCGCCGCCGCCCTCGCCCGCTACGGCGTCTTGCGGCGCATCGGAGACCCCAAGGACGCGCCGCAGCGTGTCGTTCGGCTCACGGTCGACGAACGGCAGTGCCCGGCGCGCGATCTCCGCGTAGACCCGATCATCGACATCGATTTGGCGCACACCACTAACTCGTTAGTGAGATAGTTGCCAATGATTCATTTAGTACACTAACACACTAACCGTGCGCTGTCCACAGTGGCTGAGCTCGGTCTCGTTCGTCCTCGCTGAGGCCGGCCGGAGTGTCCACCGGGCCCGATCTTCCCCGCGGACGAGGCGCGCGCGATGCAGCTCGACCCGAAGGCCGTGCTCTACTTCATGCTCCAGAAGATGCTGCTCACGGTCGTGTTGAGTTTTTGGGCGTGTGTCTTCCTCGTCGCCCGCGCGCACCCCAACGGCCAGACGCCGCCGCAGCCGGGCGTGCACATGGCGGTGCTGATCCCGCTGCTCATCCTCGCGGCCCTGGCGTTCGCGCTCTTCACGATCGTGAACTGGGTCGTCAGCCTGCTCCGGGTGCAGGCCTACCGGATCGCCTTTCGCACCGAGGGGATCTCGCTCGAGTACGGCGTCATCAACAAGAGCCACGAGATCCTGCTCTTCAACAAGATCCAGGACATCCTGATTACCCGAAGCCTCCTCGAACGCGTCCTCGGTCTCTCGACCCTCGTCATCCAGAACGCCATGGGCCGACCGGAGCGGATCCCGGGACTCGCGGAGCGAAACGCCGAGTCCCTGCGCGACATGGTCCTGTCGCACGTCACGCACTGACGCCGACGGGCACCGACGCGACGCACCGACACGACCGCAAGTCCTGGCTTGAGACCCACACGATATGGTCGAGCTAAGAGATTGCTCACGAGCGTGTTACGCCGTGGCGCTCATGTGGATTGTGCGGCGTTCCCGGGCGCCGATCCGCGTTAGCTCCCGCACGCCGCACCACTCCCCTGCCGCGCTGCCGCCACCAGGTACTGCTCGAGTTTTCCGTCGGGGGTGACGTAGGTCGTCACGACGAGCGCGCGCTCCGGGAACGTCGCGACATACGCATGGAAGACCATGCCGCCGCGCGGTTCGGTCGCGACCTGACAGAACTGGCGCGGCGCGCCAAGCGGGCCGAGACTCGATTCGTAGTCATGGATCGCCGACTCGTCGAAGTAGATGTTCGCGTTGTCGGTGAACTGCGCGCGGTCGAGATGTCCATGCTGCAGCGCCACGAAGACGGCGCGAGCGGACGCCGTGCCGTCCGGCGTCGGCGGCGCGCTCGCGGTCGCCGGCGGGGCCAACACCACGCGGGAGATCGCCTGCGAGATCTCGGTCGCGGCGCCGCTCGCGTCCTGGTTCACGTAGACGATCACCGCCACGCTGTCCGCCGGGTAGACGACGTTCGAGGTCGTGAACCCGGAGACTTCCCCGGTGTGCGACCAGACGAGGCGACCCCGCACCGTGTTGACGTCGATGCCCAGCGCGTAGTGGGTCGAGGTGCCGTCCTTGAGCGGGACCTCGCGCGTCAGCGCCTCGTATGACGCGGGGGCGAGGAGGCTCCGGTCGATCAGGCTGATATCCCAGCGCGCCAGATCGGCAATCGGCATCGCCAGCTCGCCGGCCGCAAAGAGCCACCCCCGCCCCTCCTTTGGCGCCGGCCGCAGCGGCGCGAGCGCTCGGCGGTAGTAGCCGGTGGCATCCGTCTCGCCCAGGCGATCGAGGTTCACATCGGCAATCCCCGCCATGTGCAGCGGCGCGAAGATTCGCTGCTGCAGGAACGCCATGAACGGCACCCCGGAGACCCGCTCGATGATCTGCCCGGCGATCACGTAATTCGTGTTGCTGTACTGCCACTGCGTGCCGGGCTCGAAATCGAGCGGCTTCGTCGCCCAGGTCGAGAGGATCGCGTCGGCCGTCGTCGGCACGAGCATCGTCGCCATCACGTAGTCCTGCGGCCAACAGTCCTGGTAGCCCGACGTGTGCGACAGCAGCTGCCGGATCGTCACGTCGCCGGCGCGGGTGAGGGCGGGCAGGTAGCGCGAGACCGGATCATCGAGCGAGAGCTTCCCGTCCTGCGCGAGGAGCAGAATGGCGGCAGCTGTGAACTGCTTGCTGACCGACCCGATCGCGTACCGCATCGCGGGCGTCGCGGCGAGCCGAGGCGAGAGCCTGGCCGCGCCATACCCGTGACTGTAGGCGAGGTGCGCCTTCGTCACGACCGCCACGACCGCCCCCGGGATACCGCTCGTCGCGACGATCGCCATGACTGCCGAGTCGACGCGCCGCGCCTCGTCCGCCGGTAGGGCGCTATCGGCGACGTCCGCCGGGCGCGCGTGGCGATCGTCGACGGGCATGGTGCCGCGCACTGGGGCGTGCCTCGCGCCGTGCGGTCCCGCCGTCCCGGCGGCGACCAGCGCCGCCAGGAGCTGCACGCGGGCGATCCCCGCGCGCCGTCGCCGCGCGCCCGCCACGGACGTACTCGGGATCGATGCGACGGACGGCGATCGGGTCATGGCGGAGTGCTCCAGGCGAGGGTCGATGACGACACTCGCCGAAGATATACGCTCCGGCCTGCCGGCGACCGCCCCGCCCGAGGCCTACCGCGTGTCGGGCGTGGGGCGCGGCGTGTTGGGCGTCGGCCGCGTGACCGGCGCCGTTCCCGCCGTGTCCGCCGTGTCCGCCGTGTCCGCAGCGACCGACGGCTCCGCCATCCCCGGGGGTGGCGTCGGTTCATACAGCTCGATCTCGGCGCCAGGCAGCGCGGCGTTCGTCGCCGTCGCGTGATATGATCGGGCGTCGGCCTCGCTGATCTCGATCATGGTGCCGTGCGTGGGCACGAGATCAAGCTCCGCGGTACTCGCGGCGTACCGATGGTTCGCGCCGTAGAAGGAGATCTGGGCGGCGCGCAGGCGACCGAGCTCGGCGCGCATCGTCTGGATCACGACGTAGGCGGTCGTGTCGAACGGCCGCATCGGCGCGCCAAGCGGCGCGCCGAGCGGCGCGCCGCGCGTACTGCCGCCGACGGCCTGCGCGGTCGGCGCAGTCCCCTGCCCGCAGGCAGATCGAGGGGCGATGATCGGGGCGACGCCGATCGTCAGCGTGATCGCTGCACCCACTGCTCTCGCTCGTATCGCTCGCATTCGGTCACTCCGTGGGAAGCCCGGGAAGCTGCCGCACGGACGGCGCCGATTGCACGAGGGTAACATCGATTCGGACTGCGCTATCGAGCTCAACTGGCCGCTGCGCTCGACGGCGCGCGCCTCAGTGCTTCGACGCGACCCGGGCAGTCAGTTCGCCGAGGCGAAGGTGCGCCTCCGCGGCCTCCGGGCTCTTCTCATCCTGCGCGAGCTCGGTCCAGAGCGCGACGGCGTGCGTCGTGTCGCCGGCATAGGTGAAGGCACGCGCGGCGTTCGCCTTGTACTGCGACTGTTCGGCCGCGTACGGCGAGGCGGCGGCCGCCTTGAGATACTGCCGAGCGGCGCCGCCGTAGTTGCCGGCATTGGACAGGCCCACGGCGGTCAGCGCCTCGACCGCAGCGGCGAACGGGGCAGACGCGCCGTGGCGCGACACCTTGTCGAGGACCGCGATCCCGTCGGCGTTCTTCCCCTGATCGAAGTACGTCTGCGCGAGGAGCATCGACGCCTGCGTGGCGGCGGCGGTGCCGCCGAACCGCTGGATCAGGCGCTTGAGGTCCGTCTGGGCGAGCGGGATGTTGCCCGCGGCGAGCGAGCGCTCGGGCTGCATCAGCTGCTCGTCGGCCTGCACGGCCTGCTGCGCGGAGGCATAGCGGTACAGCCACGCGCCACCGCCCAGGAGTACGATCACGGTCGCGGCGATCGCGGTCGTCCGGCCGTTCGACCGAAACCACTCGGCCAGGGTCTCTGTCGGGTCGTCGAAGGAAGGACTCACGATCGGGGCAGCCATGATGAGCGGCGGACGGACGGAGGTGACGGGCGAGCGGTGGACGACCAGCCCCGAAAGCTATCCGCGGTCCTCGCGGGCTGCGAGGCCCGGGTCGGCCGGATCAGGCCCAGCGCAGCTCGTAGCGACAGACCGCGCCGCCGGTCGCGCGACATTCGGGATGCTGTACGACGACATCCGTCGCGCCGCACATCTCGAGCGCGCGCCGATGCCACCCGACGATCGTCAGACAGTCCGGCGCGCTATAGGAGTCGGCGTCGTACGTCGTCAGCACCGCGGTCGTCGGTCCCGTGCGCGCGTACTCGCGGCGACCCGTTTCGTAGTACGAGCGATAGATGACGGCCGCGCGTTCGAGGAAGCCGTGCGGATCGCCGACCCGGAGATAGCCCTTGTGGACGGTCGTCAGGTTGCGTTCGGCGGAAGACGCGCCGAGGCGTTCGAAGAAGCGCTGATCGCCGGCAGCGAGGACGCGGACGATCGCGTCGTCGAGGCGCTGGCCAAGCTCGAACGGATACCACGCGACCGGCAGGATGAACGCGAGCGACGCGCGATCGGCCTCGGAAAGGTTGGCAATGACGCGCGCGACCCCGTCGGCGCCGGCGTGCGCCTCGACAAAGCCGAGTCGCGACTTGAGGACGGTTCCCTTGACCTGCTGCACGTGCTGCTCCTGCGTTGCGGGCCGCCGTCACCTGCACCCCGTGCCGTTCGGGGAAATGACGGCCCGCCGCCGCCAAACGTAAAACGGTCGCTCGCGCACTCGGGGCATCAGGCGCGCGGCGCGGTGACAGCGCGCGGTGGACGGTCACGCCCGCGCGGCTACGCCGGCGGGGCGTCGGCGACCGGTGCGTCAGCCGCCGCGTCCAGGCGCGCCGCGCGTCCGGGGAGTTCGAGGGTGAACGTCGCACCGCGCCCGGGACGGCTGCGCACGCGGAGATCCCCGCCCATGCCGCGCGCGAGGTCGCGACTGATCGCCAGCCCGAGCCCCGCCCCTTCGGCCGTGCGTGTCGGCCCCGCCTGCACCTGCACGAACGGCTCGAAGATCTGATCCTGCTTGTCGAGCGGAACCCCGACACCGGTGTCCGCGACCTGCACGAAGATGCGACCACCGACCCGTGTCGGCGTCGGCACATGGATCGTCACCGTCCCGCGCGACGGCGTGAACTTGCAGGCGTTGGAGACGAGGTTGAGCAGGATCTGGGAGAGTTTCTCGCGATCGGCGCGCACGACCACCGGCTCCGGCGGCAGTCGCAGCCGATAGGCGAGCGCCTTTGCCGCCAGCTGCGGCTCGACCATCGGCGCGAGCTCGGCGACGACGTCCTGCAGGACGACATCCTCGATCGCGTACTCGAGCCGCCCGGTCTCGATCCGCGCGAGGTTGAGGACATCGTTGATCAGTCGCAGCAGGTGCCGCTGGCCGCGCTCGATCCGCGAGAGCGCGGCGACCTGGCCGTCGGTGATCGGCCCGTGCAGCCCCATCTGCATCAGCTGCACATGTCCGGCGATCGCGTTGAGCGGCGTGCGCAACTCGTGCGACATGACCGCCAGAAACTGGCTCTTGGCCCGATTCGCGTGCTCGGCGGACGCCCGCGCGCGCTCGGCTTCCTCCCGCGCCTTGTCGGCCTCCCGCCGGGCCATCACCTCGTCGGTGACATCGGCCGTGACAGCGATCACGCCGATCACCTGGCCGGATGGCGCGCGGAACGGATAGAGCAGGAAGGTGACGACGACCTCCTCGATCTGCCCATTGCCCAGCCGATCGATGCGGAGCGGCATCGCACGGGCGACATACGGCTCGCCGGTCGCATAGACCCGGTCGAGGAGCTGAATGATCCCCTGCCCCACGAGCTCGTGGACCGCGTCGGCCGCGCGCCGGCCGATCAGTTGGCGGTTCGCGATCAACCGCTCCTGGAACTGGTTTGCGAGCTCGAAGATGTGGTCCGGGCCCCGCAGGACCGAGATCGCCACGGGCGCCTGCGCGAGCACTTCCGTGAGCAGATCGCGCGCCGCGGCGATCTCGACGGCGACGCGCGCCCGTTCCTTCGCGCGCACGAGCTGCCCGCCAACTCGCGCCACCAGCTCTTCGGCGGCGAACGGCTTGACGAGATAGTCATCGGCGCCGGCCTGCGCCCCCTCCACGCGCGCGTCCTCGCCGGCGCGCGCCGAGAGAAGGATCAGCGGCACGGCACTCGTGCGCGGATCGGCGCGCAGCTCCTTCAGCAGCGCGAACCCGTCGAGTGCCGGCATCATGACGTCGCTCAGCACGAGATCAGGCGGGTCCGCGCGCGCGGCCGCCAGCGCCGCCATCCCGTCGCCGACGGTCTGCACGCGCCACCCGGCGCCCCGCAGGAGCCGTGCGACGTAGGCTCGCATATCGGCGTTGTCATCGGCGAGCAGAATCCGCGCGTCGCTCACCGCGGCCGGCGCCGGCGGACGACTGGCGGCGGGCGCGCGCGTCCCGGTCGCCGTCCGGATCGCGACGGCGGCGTCGTCGGCGTCCTGCTCGTCGTCCTCCGCCGGTAGCCAGCGGAGTGCTTCCGCGACGTAGGGCAACGTCCCGGTGGCCGTACTCCGCGGCAGCTGGCGGTCCGCGCCGTCGGGCGGGGTCGCCCGGATCCGGTCGGCCGGCAGGTGCGCGGTCCCGAGCGGCAGTGTCACCGTGAACGTCGTGCCGACCCCTTCGCGGCTCGACGCCGTGATCTGGCCGCCATGGTGACGGACGAGTTCCTGGACCAACGCGAGACCGATGCCGGTGCCCTCGTGCGTGCGTCGGCGTGCGCCCTGGACGCGATGGAACCGCTCGAAGAGTCGCGGGACGTCGGCCTCGGGGATCCCGGCCCCGGTATCGGTGACGGCGACCTGGATCCGGCCATCCGACGCACGGACGCGGACGGCGATGCTGCCCTCGAACGTGTGCTTGAACGCGTTCGACAGCAGGTTGAGGATGATCTTCTCCCACATGTCGCGGTCGACGTAGACCGGCGAATCGAGCGGCGGCGTATCGACGATCAGCGAGAGGCCGGCGCGCTCGACGGCGGACCGGAACGCGCTCGCCAGTTCCGCGGTGAATGACGAGAGATCGGTCGGCTCGTAGACCGCGTCGATCCGCCCCGCCTCGATCCGCGAGAAATCGAGCAGCGTGTTCACGAGCTTGAGGAGCCGGAGCCCGTTGCGCTGCGCGAGGACGAGTTCCCCCTGCGCCGTCGGCGGCAGGTCACTCCGCCGCATCAGCTCCTCGAGCGGTCCGAGGAGCAGCGTGAGCGGGGTCCGGAACTCGTGGCTGACGTTGGAGAAGAAATCCGTCTTGACGCGATCGAGCTCGGCGAGTGCGGCGGCGCGTGCCCGCTCGGCCTCGTAGGCGCGCACGTTGGCGAGGCTCGCCCCGACCTGTCCCGCGAGCAGTTGCACGAATCCCGCGTACGCCGCATCGAACTGTCGAAACGGGTTGAGCCCGACGATCAGGAACCCCGCGGGCCGCCGCTCGCCAGGCTGGGTGATCGGCACGAGGACGGCGCGATGCGGCGGCGTCTCCCACGCGCCCGACGGCAGGTCGTGGTGGTCCGCGAGGGAGTCGATGACGACGGACGCACCGCTCGCGATCACCTGCGTCAGCGGCCACGGTGCCGCCGGGTCGCCGAGCGCGATCGTGGGTGGCGCGGCGGCGTGATCCACGGCGATCCCGGTGCAGCAGGCGCGGCGCGCGCGCGTCCCGTCGGCGTCCGTGAGGTAGAGGAGCGTGAACGGCAGGTCTCGGCGGTTGTGGCCGACGCTCCGTTCGACCGCGGCGAGGACATCCGGCTCGTTGGTCGTCGCCGCGAGGGCGGACGACAGGGCGTTGAGGGACTCCAGCCGTCGGGCGCCGATGATCCGTTCGGTTTCCTCGGTGACGACACAGAGCATCCCCGCGACGGCGCCGGTGTCGTCGAGGAGCGGCGAGTAGGAGAAGGTGTGATACGTCTCCTCGGCGTAGCCGCTCCGCTCGAGGAAGAGGAGCAATCCCTCGTCCCAGGTCGCCGCGCCGGTCTCGAGCACGGCGCGGATGCGCGGCCCGATGTCGGGCCAGATCTCCGCCCAGACCTCGCGGGCGGGTCGACCAAGGGCCCATGGGTGCTTGACACCAAGCGTGGGCCGGTAGGCGTCATTGTAGAAGAACGTGAGGTCGGGCCCCCAGCCCATCCACATGGCGTAGCGCGAGCCGAGCAGGATCTGGACGACGGTGGCCAGGCTCGATGGCCACTGGTCGCGAGGGCCGAGCGGCGAGCTCGACCAGTCGTGCCGGGCGACGAGCGCGCTGAGCTCGCCGGTCGCCGCACGCGCGTGCTGCAACGCGGCGGGAGGGGCATCGGGGCGGTTGGGCCGTGTCGAGTGCACCATGCGCGATCTACAGTCCGGGCATTCGGCTCGGGGAGGACGTCATGGACGGGTCTGTCGGCGACCGGGCCCGACGGAGGACGAGGGGCGGAAAACGGGGCGATCGCCAGTGCGACAAAAACGTCGCTCGCAGCGCAAACCGTGTGCCGCCGGGCTGCATCCGCGCGCCGGCGACCCCGGTGGGCGACGGTGCGCACACCTCTTGCGACTACAGAGGGGGCAATGAATTGGAGGAACAAATGAGCGTGCGGAGTTTCGTCGGGGCGGCGCTGCTGACGTTTGGGACGATGGCGTGCCACAAGGACAGTGCGCATCCGGGCGAGAACAGCCCTGCGTCGTTTTCGGACAAGGGCGCGCTCGCCGCGCCCGCGACCCCGGCGTCCACGCCACCAGCTACGGCCTCGGGCACGCCGGCGACCGCGCCGGCGGCCACACCAGCCGCCACACCAGCCGCCACACCAGCCGCCACACCGCCAGCGACCCCGGCTGCCGCCGCGCCCGCTGGTCCGGCGCCGGCACCAGTCGCCGCTGCGCCGGCAGGTGGCGCGACACCGGTCGCTGGCGCGGGGCCGCTGACGGATGCCAACATTCTCGCGGTGATCCACGAAGCGAACACGGGCGAGATCGCGGCGGCTCGGCTGGCGCTGACCAAGTCGACGAACGCGCGCGTCCAGTCGTTTGCGCACGAGATGATTCACGATCACGCGCGCCTCGAACGTGAGGGCGAGCTGGTTGCCTCGGGGCTCGGCATCGTCCCGACGCCGCCGGCGAACGATTCGCTCGCCGCGCACGTGACACAGGAGTTCGCGCAACTGACAGCCGCGGCGCCGGGCGCGGGTTTCGATACCACGTACATCGATGCGCAGGTGGAGGATCACGAGACGGTGCTGGCCCTGCTGCAGCAGTTCGAGTCTGCGGCGAAGCACGCGGAGCTCAAGACGACGATCACCAACGCGATGCCTGTGGTGCAGAAGCATCTCGATCAGGCGCGGGCGATCCGGGTCAGGATCACCGGCGCGTCGTCGGCGACGTAGGACGGGTCGTCGTTGGCGCTCCAGGGCTATGACCTCGGCGCGCTGGCGCTCCGCCTCATGGTCGCCGGCGAGATCATGACGAGCGGGATATCGAATGTCCGGGATCCCGCCGGTCGCGGGAAGCAGAACGGGGTCAGCGCGCCGTTCATCAGGTTCATCGGTGTCGCCGAGGTCGCGGGAAGCCTGGGCCTCGTCTTCGGCGTCCTCGCGCGCGCCGCGGCGATCGGCCTGATGCTGATCATGGCCGGCGCGATCCAGAAGAAGGCCCGGGTCTGGCGCACCGGCTACTGGGGGGCGACGAGCCCCGGCTGGCACTACGAGCTGATGCTCGTCGTCATGTGCCTCGTGATCGCACTCGCCGGCCCCGGCGCCATCGCACTCGCCCCGGGTCTCTTCTAGATCTCCGCGAGCGCTGCCGCTCCGCCGGACGGCAATCGATAAATGGCGCACGGTGCGCGCATGCCGGACCTCTCGCAGGCGCCGACGTCCGTGCGGCGTCATGGGCCCATCCCGTCGGCGAGTACGGGCGAACCGGTGCGATTCCGTCCTGCTTGTCGAGGATCGATGCGTCGAGAGATGCCTGACGTTCGCCGCCGACGCGGAGGGCGAGGTCGCGTGTCTCGCGGGCGGGATGTCGTTCGTCGTCAGGGGATTCCCGGCGACCCGTCGACACTGGTAGAGGCACCGGGTCGCCAGATCGACTATCCGAAGGTGCCCCCGGCGTGACTCGAACACGCGGCCAACAGTTTAGGAAACTGCTGCTCTATCCACCTGAGCTACGGGGGCGTCGCTGCAAGCTACGCGATCCGAAGAGGCTGGCCAACCGCGCCCGGTCGAGGCGCGCGACCCGCGCGCCCGTCGTTACTGCACGGGGCCGAGCAGATACTGACGAATGAACGCCACCGTCGCGTACTGCTGATAGTCGGCGTTGGCCTTCCTGGCGAAGCCGTGCCCCTCGTTCAACCCCACGAGGTACCAGACCGGCGTCTGCCGCTGCTTCAGCGCGCCGACGATCTGGTCGGCCTCGGACTTCGGCACCCTCGGATCGTTGGCGCCCGAGACGACGAACAGCGGTTTCGTGATCCGGTCGACGTTGGTCAGTGGCGCCGTCCGCTCCATGAAGGCCCGCACCGTCGAATCCCGCTCATCGCCGTATTCGACGCGCCGGAGATCGCGACGATAGCTCTCCGTGTGCTCGAGAAATGTCGCGAGGTTGGACATGCCGACGACGTCGAGTGCGCAGGCGATCCGGTCGGCATACATGCTCGCGACGACGAGCGTCATGTGCCCGCCGTAGCTGCCGCCCGTCACCATCACGCGCGACGCGTCGAGCTCGGGCTGCGTCGCAATCCAGTCCAGCAGCGTCCCGATGTCATGATAGGCATCGATCCGCTTCACGCCGTTGTCGGCGGCGACGAACGACTTGCCGTAGCCCGTCGACCCGCGGATGTTCGGATAGATGACGGCGACGCCCATCTCGTTCAGGACGTAGTTCGTCCGCCCGAGAAACCCGGGGCGCGACTGCCCTTCCGGCCCGCCGTGAATATCGATGATCACCGGCCGGCGTCCCGTGAAGCCGGCGGGCGGCCGATAGAGGAAGCCGCTCAGCGTGAGCCCGTCCGTGCCCGTCCAGTGCACGAGCGTCGGCAGCGCGAACGTCGCGGCATCGATCCCGCCCGTCTCGCTCGTCGTCCACCGCTCGAGCTTCCCCGACGCCAGCTCCAGTGAATAGACGTCCTGCGGCGACCGCGCAGAACTCACCGTAAAGCCGAGCGCGCGCCCGTCCGGGCGGAAGTGCAGATTCCCGAGCACCCCGACCGGCACCGTCGGCGTCGACCGCGCCGAGCCGGTTGTCGGATCGATCACGTGCAGCACGCCGATCCCGTCCTCGTTCGTCGTGTACGCGAGCGCGCGACCGTCCGGCGAGAGATCGAAGTCCTCGACGTCCCAGTGCTGCACCGGCCCAAGCGGTCGCGCGGCTTTCGTCGCGAGATCGATCGCGATCAGCTGCCGAAACTCGCCACCCGCGTCACTGGTCGTGTAGATCCGCGTGCCGTCATGCGAAAACCGCCCGCCGGCGTACGACGTCCGCTCCCCCGCCGGGCTCAATGGCGTGAGCATCCCGGTCGCAACGTCGGCGAGCCAGAGCGAACTCTCGTTGACCGAGACATAGTGGATCAGCAGCAGCGTGCGGTCATCGGGCGACCACGCAAGTGGCGACCATCCACCGCCATCGACCTTCGCGACCAGCCGATCGCTCGTCGGCACCGCGGGGTCCATCAGGTAGATGTCGGTGTCGGTCTTGTTGCGCCGAGTCGAGGTGTAGGCGATCCGCGTCCCGCTCGTCGACCACGGGCCAAGATCGTTCTTCGAGGCGCCGTCGGTCAGCAGCACCGCCGTCCCGGTCGATGGATCGAACCGGTACAGCTGGTTGAACTCGCTCCCCCCGACGTCGCGCTGCAGCAGGAGATAGGCGCCCGTCGCGGGCTGCCAGCGCGCGATCTGCACGCGGTCGGGGAAAAACGTCAGCTGAGTCCGCGCCCCACCGGGAAACCGGACCGCGTGCGCCTGCACGACGTCGGCAAACCGCGTCCCGATCAGGATCTCGCGGCCCGTCGGATGCCAGTCCCACAATGTCGCGCTCCGGAACTCCGCGTAGCGGCCGACCGCCTCGGCGATCGATCGCGGAATCGCCGGGATCCCGTCCACCTGCAGGTGCTCGTTGGGGAGCACCGTCGCCGGTGCCGCGGCGAGCGTCGGCGGCGGCACGGCGGGCGCCGCGACGGGTGATTGCGCCTCGGCGGAGCGGACGAACGCCGAGACGCCACCGACGGGTGCGGCGACGAGCAGGAGAAGGCCGACGGCGGACCGATGCACGGCGGTACGGGACACGGCGATCGCTCCGGGATCAGGGACGGTTCGGCCAATCTAGCGATTCCGGCCGCTGGCGTCGCGATGTCACGACTCGCGTCCCCAGGCGCGTCGCGCCGGCCGGCGGTCGTATGTTGTCTAACACGGACCAAATGACCGCACTCTCCCCCTCGAGGAGCCCCGCGATGAGACCCTGCCTGGCACTCCTGATCGGCACCGCCCTGCTCCTCCCCGCCACCCGGGCGTCAGCGCAGGAACTCTCCGCCGTGCACGCGACGATCCGCTCGGTCGCCGGGGCTGACGCCTTCTGCATGGACGCGGACCACGATCGCCAGGCCGACCAGACACCGGTCAACGTCTGGCGCTGCCACGGGCGTCGCAACCAGCGCTGGACCGTCACCACCAACAGCAGTGGCGGGGCGGCGATCATCGGCACCGGCGGGTTCTGTCTCGACACGCGCGGCCGGCACTCGCGTGCCGACGGCACGCCGGTGCAACTCTGGCGCTGTCACTTCGGTCCGAACCAGCGCTACTTCGTCACCGCTGATGGCCACATCCAGGAAGTCGCGTCGGGCAAATGCCTCCAGGCCCTCGCCGAAAGCGACGGCGCGCCGGTCGTCCTCGACGAGTGCGGCAACAACCCGTGGCAGATCTGGCAGCTCGTCGAGTGACTACGTCGCCCCGGTCCGCGCGCGGCCGTTCGCGGGGGTGACGCCACCGATCTGCTGGCGCGCCAGCAGGTCCGCGTCATCGGCGGCGATCTCGGCGCGCTCCTTCCTCAGATCGAGCCGGATTCGGCCGAAGAGCCCCATGTACACGTTCGACACCCAGACGAGCGCGAATTCCGCCAGTACGAACCCCCGCCAGTCGGGGAACAGCAGCGTGAATCGCGTCAGGATCAGGAACGCCGCCGTCACGTAGTGGCTGAAGCAGTACTCGCACGTGAAGAGGTAGAAGAACTTCCGCGTCACGATCGAGCGACCGGTACCGCACCGGTCGAGGCAGTACTCGTGCACCTCGTGAAAGATTTCCTCGTGCGTCACCGTCCACGCGACACTCGCGATCGGGAGCGCGAGGAGAAAGAGGTTGAGCACCTGATGCGACTCGTCCATGCCCGATCCGTGTCGTGCGCCGCCGGGCGCCGTGGGTCCGCGTACACCACGAATGACAGGGGCAAGTCCGGGACCCTCTCCCCGACCGCGTGTCGTGCGAGCAGTGTCGCGCGAGCGCGGAAGCGCGCTCGGCTGGGGTCCGAGCGGCCGTCGGCGGCGATCTGCGACGGGCGTCCAACAACCGGCGGGTCGCCGGTACGACGTCGGCTAGATGCCGGAGCCCTGGCCCGGGAGACGCGAGAGCCGCACGTCACCGGCGAAATGCGGGAAATCGACCGAGCCCGCGAGCGTCTCGTCGTTCACGAACTTGCCGCTGAACCCGGCGGAGACCGCCACGGGATCAAAGACCAGCACCACCGTCGGGCCGGAGACGGTGCCACTCACCGGAAAGACCTGCACGCCGGCGATCATGCTCGAGTCGATGCCACGGCCGGTCACCGTCTGATCGCTGTGCATCGTCAGTTGCAGCGTCAACGACTCCGTGCCGCTCGAGCCCTGCCAGACGCCGTCGACGGAGTGCATCGGCGCCGTGGCATCGCCACAGCCGGCGAGTACCCCGAGTGACAGCAACCCGACCGCGAACAACGCGCGACGCATAGACCGCCTCCGTCCGAGACCGCCTCACAGGCTGACCCGCGCCACACGCATGACGCGCGCGGCAGGGCCCCCTGCAGATGAAACGATCCATCTGAATATTAGTACCCGCAAGGCCCCGCTGCCGTTGCCTGCCGGACCCGCTCGGCGGCCACCCGGGGGCCCGCGAGCGCCCACGAGGGCGCTCCGGCGACTCGCTCAGTACGTCAGGAGCGACGTGATCCGGCGCCCGGCGAGCGCGGCCCGGCCGTGCAGGAAGGCGAGCTCCATCAGGAACGCGCACCCGACGATCTCCCCGCCCAGGCGCTCGACGAGTGCGGCCGTCGCGGCCGCCGTCCCGCCCGTCGCCAGCACGTCGTCCACGATCAGGATCCGCGACGGACGGCCATAGGCGTCCGCGTGGATCTCGAGAGCGCCCGTCCCGTACTCCAGCGCGTACTCGATCCGCTCCGTCGCGGACGGCAGCTTCCCCGCCTTCCGTACCGGCACGAAGCCCGCCCCGAGCAGCTGCGCGATCGGCGCCCCGAGAATGAACCCGCGGGCCTCCATCGCGACGACCTGATCGACTCCGACACCGACATAGGGCGCCGCCATCTCCTCGATCACCGTCCGAAACGCCGCGCCGTGCGCGAGGAGCGGCGTAATGTCCTTGAACAGGATCCCCCTGGTCGGAAAGTCGGGGACATCCCGGATCAACGACGCGATCGGCGGCACTCCGTCTGCACCCCGCGTGGCCGACGCGGCGCCACTCACTCCCGCACCACCGCAAACGGGTGCGGCAGATCGGGCAATGTCGACGGCGCGCCGATCGACTCGACCCCGGCGACCGCCGCGTGCGGGGAACCCTGGCGCACCACATCCAGCAGTCGCGCCGCGGCCTCCCTCTCGCCGCCGACGAGCACCTCGACGCTGCCGTCAGCGCGGTTCTTCACCCATCCCGAGAGTCCAAGCGCCAGCGCGCGATCCCGCACGAACTGGCGGAAGCCGACGCCCTGGACGCGACCGATCACCCGCACATGATGTATGACCACGCGGAGAATCTAACGAACGACGCCCAGCAACGCTCCCAGGGCCGCGGCCAGCGCGGCAGCCAGCGCCTGCGGGTCCGATGACGCCGGCACCGTACCGCCGACGACCAGCGCACCACGCCGAATCTGCTCCGCGACCTCCTCCAGCGCCGCCGCCACCCGGCGATTCCCCTCGGCCGGCACGGCTCCGATCGGCGCCTCGCGCTGATCCGGTGCTGCCACGGATTCCGCACGCGACCCCGCACGAGGCAGGGCGGACGACGCGCGCCAATCGGCGGTATCCGTCTCGACCGACGGCAGATCCGCGGCCGACGCACTCGGTGCCGCGTCGAGAGCGTCGCGGCTCGCGTCCGCCGCGCCGGTGAGCGCCTGCAGCTCGAACGCGCCGGACTCACGCATCTCGATCGGGGGCACGACGTCGAGCGACGCCGCGATCACCGCGTTGGCGCGCGGCGTCCAGCGACTGACGTCGACGTTCTCCGGCATGTACATCGGCAGATCGCGGACGGCGGCGGCGAAAAGATCCTGCTCGGGCTCCGAGAGCGGGCGCGCCGCCGCCTCCTGCGCCACCTCGTTCGCGATCGCCGCCGCATCGTGATACCAGTCCTCGCCCGCACCGTCGAGGCCTGTCGGCGGCGGCTCCGACTCCGCCATCGGCGCCACGGTCACCTCGTCGACCGGCTCCGCCAGCGGCGCCCTCGCCGGCACCGGCGCGTAGAGCTCCGGGGCATAAAACGCGGGTGCGTCGGGCGCCGGCGCATACAGCGACAGCCCGACCGGTGCGCCGCGCGTGCCGGGCATCGGCCCACCGGGGAGGACCGGCGCAAACGGCGGAAGCGTCAGCCGGGAGGGCGAGACGATCGGGGGACGAAGCGGAGCCGGTCCACTCACGCGGGACGGGCCGCGGAACGGCGCGATCGCAGGACGTGCAACACCTTGTGCGGCATCGCGTTTCGATTCTGACATCACGTTCTCCGTGAACTCGCCCCTAGCTCGCCCACCCATATGCGCCTAACAACGGGACGAACCGTACGGCGCCGATGTCACGTCGCTCGAGCGTCGTGCCGCGCCGCGTGCAGACCGTCAGCACCTGCTCGTCGCGGGCACCAAGCGGGATGAGGATCCGACCACCCTCGGCCAGTTGCTCGACGAGTGGCGGCGGCACCACCGGCGCGGCCGCGCTGACGAGGATCGCATCGTACGGCGCGTAGTCGCGCCATCCGAGTGTGCCGTCGCCCAGGAGGAGGGAGATGTTGGGGACGCCGGTCGCGCGGATGACCACCCGCGCGCGGTCGAGCAGGGTCGCGACCCGCTCGATCGAGAAGACCTGCGCCGTGAGATGCGAGAGCAGCACCGTCTGATACCCGGACCCGGTTCCGACCTCGAGGACGCGCTCGCGGCCGGTCAGCGCGAGCTCACTGAGATACCGCGCGTGCACCGAGGGCTGCGAGATCGTCTGCCCGTTGCCGATCGGCAGCGCCGAATCCTCATACGCGCGGTGCTGCACGCCACTCGGCACGAAGAGGTGCCGCGGCGTCAGATCGAACGCGTGGAGCACCGCCAGGTCGGTAATCCCGCTCGTCCGGAGCGCCTCGACCAGCCGGCGCCGCGGGCCGCGGAGCGACTCGCTGCCCCCCGCGGCGCCGCTTACGGGGCCTGCCACCAGTCCCCGGCCGCCGACAGCATGTCGAAGTGCGTCAGGTCGAGGTGGAGCGGCGTCACCGAGATGTACCCCTCCTGAATCGCCCGGAAGTCCGAGTCGGGCCCGCCGGACCATTCGATCGATCCGCCCCCGATCCAGAAGATTTCCTTCCCCCATGGATCCCGCATCCGCGTGAGCGAATCCGAGAAGACGCGGCGCCCGAGACGCGTCAGCCGCACCCCCTTGATCTCCTCGGCCCGGACCGGGGGCAGGTTGATGTTGAGCAGCGTGTCCGCCGGGAGCCGGTCGAGGGTGAGAATGTGTCCGAGGAGACGGGTCACGACCTCGATCTGCTCGCCGGCGAGCGTGGCGTCCGTCCCGTGGTCGCCGCCGGCAAACGACAGCGCGATCGAGCGCACGCCGAGCGCCATCCCTTCCATCGCCGCGGCGACCGTTCCCGAATAGAGCACGTCCTCGCCCATGTTCTGCCCGTGATTGATCCCGCTCAACACGAAGTCGGGCGGCTGGGGCATGAGCGCCTGCAGGGCGAGCATCACGCAGTCGGTCGGCGTGCCATCGACCTGATACCGCCGCTCGCCGCGCGACTTCACGCGCAGCGGATGGTGCAGCGTCAGCGAATGGCTCGTCGCGCTCTGTTCGCGGTCGGGCGCGACGACGGTGACCTCGCCCAGCGGCTCCGCGGCCCGCACCAGGCAATCGAGACCAAAGGCCAGAAATCCATCATCGTTCGTGCACAGCAATCGCATCCCGCGGCCGCTCAGCGAACCGACGCGCGAGCCGTCACGACCACGCGAGCGACCGGCGACGCCAGATCGTCTGCACCACGGCGACCGTGTCGCGCACCGGCCGGAAATGACTCGTGCCACCGCGCGTGTACAGCGTGGGGACCGCGACCGACGCGATCGTCAGGCCGGCGCGCGCCGCCTGGATCAGGAAGTCGGTCTCGTACTCATAGCGGTCGCCGACCGGCGCGATCCGCGCGAGGACCGAGGACCGCAACGCGCGATATCCCGATTGCACATCGGCCAGTCGCTGCCCCGCGCACGCGCTCACGGCGACACTCGAGAGCGTGTTGGTCAGCCGCCGTGGCCACGGCATCGGGGTGCCGCGACGCCGTCGCGCGCCGATCACGATATCCGCTCCCGAGAGCGCGTCGACGATCGCCGGCGCCCGCGCGGGGTCGTGTTGCCCATCCGCGTCGATCGTGACGATCGCCGTCGCGCCGCCCGCCAGCGCCGCCGCAAACCCCGCCCGGAGCGCCGCCCCCTTCCCGCGGTTCCGCCCGAGCGACACCGTGCAGTCGGCGACGTCGCGAGCCACCCCGGCGGTGCCGTCCCCGGACCCATCATCGACCACGATCACTCGCGTCGCCGGTATCGCCGCCCTGAGCCCTGACACGACGCCCGCGAGCGTGTCGGCGGCCTCGTAGGCGGGGATCACGCACGCGACGGGACCGATCATCGTCACGCGTCATCCCCGTCGCTCACCGGATCCGGCGGCGGCGCGGCCCGGCCGCTCAGCGTCTCGACGATCCCCACCAGCGTCGCCTCCATCGTCTCGAGCGTCGCCTGATCGAGCGCCTCGCGCGCGGCCGACCGGAGATCGCCCGCTCGCCGGTGCTCGTCGACCTTCCGGCGCGCGCCGTCGATCGTGTACTTCTCGGTGTACAGCAGATGCTTGACGAGCAGGATCATCTCGACCTCGCGCCGCTGATAGACGCGATTCCCGGACCGGTTCTTTGCCGGGTTCAGGAACTTGAACTGGCTCTCCCAGTACCGCAGCACGTGGGGCTTGAGCTCGGTCAACGCGCAGACGTCGCCGATCGAGAAGAACTGGCGGACGTCGTCGCTCGCCGCCGCCGCACTCCTGGCCGCCCGCCGAGCCTCAGGCATCGAATTCCGCCCGCAGCTCGCGCTCCATCAGCTCGGCGATCGCTTCGCGCGCCGGACGCCCGTCGTAGAGGATCCGATGTACCGCCCGCACAATCGGCATGTCGACCCCCGTTCGCTCGGCCAGTGCCCTGGCGCTGCGCGCCGTAATCACGCCCTCGGCCACCGTCTCCCGCCCCGCCATCGCCTCGGCCAGCGTCGCGCCCTTCCCCACCGCGACGCCAAGGGCGCGGTTCCGGCTCAATGGCCCGGTCGTCGTCAGCACCAGATCGCCGAGACCGGCCAGCCCCGCAAATGTCGCCGCCTGCGCCCCCAGCGCCACACCCAGGCGCGTCATCTCGGCGAGCCCGCGCGTGATCAGGGCCGCCCGCGAGTTGAACCCCAGGCCCAGCCCATCGGAGATCCCGCTCGCCACGGCCATCACGTTCTTGATCGCGCCGCCGAGCTCGACGCCGACGATATCCTGATGGGTGTACACCCGAAACTGCCGTGACGCGAGCGCCCGCTGCACGACACCGGCCGCCGCCGCGTCGGCCGACGCGGCGACGACCGCCGTCGGCTGGCGCGCCGCGACCTCCGCCGCGAAACTCGGCCCCGAGAGCGCCACCACGGCACTGACCGGGATCTCCTCCGCGACGACCTCGGACATCAGCCGGAGCGTCTCCGGCTCGATCCCCTTCGTCGCCACCGCGATGACGGTCCCCGGCGCCACGGTCGCCGCGACCGACCGGACGATGACGCGAAGGAATTCCGACGGCACCGCGCAGACGATGAGCGATGCGCCCGCGACTGCCGCGACCGCATCGCCGGTCGCCGTCACCCCGTCCGCGAGCCCGACGCCCGCCAGAAATCGGGTGTTCTCCCGGCCGGCGGTGATCGACTGGACCACGTCCGGTTCGCGGGCCCAGAGGCGCACGTCCGGCGCCCCGTTCCGCGCCAGGAGGTCCGCGAGCGCCGTCCCCCACGCACCGGCGCCGAGGACGGCCGCCGCCCCGCCCGCGGTCGTCACGCGATCCCCGCGCTCAGGCGTGGTCGCGTGATCTGGTGGGGCCCGGCCCGCGGGGCGCCGCGATCCGCTCACTGGGGGCCGACCCTGCAGCGGACGCGCCTGCAGCGGACGCGCCTGCCGCGGCGGAGACCGCCGCCGCAGCGGTCGACGGCGCCGGCGGGCCCGGCGGGGACGTCCTCGATCGGTCGAGCGTGCGGCGCTTGAAGTTGATCACCGGCTCCTGACCGCGCCGCAGGCGCGCGATGTTGCCGCGGTGCATGTAGACGAGGAAGATCGACATCACCAGCGCAAACCAGAAGACCGGCGTGAATCCCCGCTCGAACGGAATGATGATCGGCAGCAGGATCGACGCACTGAGCGACCCGACCGAGACGTAATGCGTGATCGCCGTCATGATGAAGAAGACCGCAAGCACGTCGAGCGTCTGGTTCGGCACGAGCCCGAAGAAGACGCCGCAGGAGGTCGCAACCCCCTTCCCCCCGCCCTGCCAGAGCAGGAAGATCGGCCGCGTGTGGCCAACGATTGCCGCCAGTCCGAACGCGATCTGCCAGAGTTCGTAGTGGAAGTGGTCGCTCGCTGGCGGGAAGTTGGTCAGCAGGTGCGGCAGCAGCATCACCGGGAGGGCGCCCTTCACGATGTCGAGGGCGAAGACGAGGAAGCCGATCGGCCAGCCGAGCACGCGAAAGGCGTTCGTCGCGCCGAGGTTCCCCGACCCGTGCTCGCGCAGATCGATCCCGGCGAAGACTCGCCCCGCGAGATACGCGAACGGGATCGACCCGACGATGTACGAGATGACGATGCCGGTCGCGGGGGTCATCAGCGGACGCATTACGCGGCCTTTCGGCGCAGGACGATGCGCAGCGGACTGCCGGTGAAGCCCCAGGCGGCGCGAAACCCGTTCTGCAGGTACCGCACGTAGTGGTCGGCGACGAGGTCGGGGTGATTGCCGAAAATGGCGATCGTCGGCGGGGCGACCTCGACCTGCGTGGCGTAGTTGAGCCGCACATCGTGCCCCTGCGCCTGCGGGGGCTGCCGGCGCGCGACGAGCGCCTCCAGCGTCTGGTTCACCTGCGACGTGGAGATCCGCTTGTGCCGCTCGCCATCGACCGCGACCACCGTGTCCAGGATCCGTGTCACGCGCTGCCCCGTCACCGCGGAGGTAAAGACGAATGGAACGAACGACAGGAAATGGGCCTTCTCGGCGCACTCGCTCTCGAACTTCGCCGCCGTCTTGTCGTCCTTCTCCTTCAGGTCCCACTTGTTGACGACGAAGACGAGCCCGCGTCCCGCCTCCCACGCGAGTGCGGCGATCTTGAGATCCTGTCCCTCGAGCCCGGCCGTGGCGTCCAGCACCTGCACGCAGACGTCGGCCCGCTCGATCGCGCGGCGCGTCCGGAGGTTCGAGTAGAACTCGATCCCGTCGTCGACCTTCGACTGCCGCCGCAGCCCGGCGGTATCGACGAAGACGAGGCTGCGCCCGTGATAGACCATCGGGGCATCGATCGCATCGCGCGTCGTCCCGGCCTCGTCCGAGACGACGAGACGCTCCTCCCCGAGCAACCGGTTGACGATCGACGACTTGCCGACATTCGGCCGGCCGATCACCGCGACCCGCAGGACCTCGGCATCCTCGGGCGGTGACGCCGGAATGTTCGCGACGACGACGTCGAGCAGGTCACCCGAGCCCTTGCCGTTCGTCGCCGACACCGGGATCGGATCGCCGCCGCCCAGCTCGTAGAACTCGTAGAAGCCGGTCGACGCGGGATCATCGACCTTGTTCGCGACGACGAGCCACGGCCGCCGCGCCGCGCGCAGGATCTCGAGGATCCGCCGATCACTTGGCGTGAACCCGGCCTTGGCGTCGACCACGAAGAGCATCAGGTCGGCCTCGGCGATCGCCTGCGTCACCTGGCGCCGGATCTCGATATCCATCGGCGTATGCGGATCGTCGACGAGGCCGCCCGTGTCGACCAGCCAGAAGCTCGTCCCGTTCCACTCCGCGCGGGCGAAATGCCGGTCGCGCGTCGTGCCCGGCTCGTCGCTCACGATCGCCGCCGACCCCTCACCGCCGCGCCCGATGATCCGGTTGAAGAGCGCCGACTTCCCGACGTTGGGGCGACCGATCAGCGCGACGACCGGCACGGGGCTCATGCCGCGCGCCCCGCGGGCCGCGCCGCGCCACGGCGCGCGGCCCCCCGTCGCGTCGGTCGGGGGCGCGCGCGCTGCTGGCTCAGGACATCGATGAAGTCGTACGACGGATGGACCGGGATCGGCAGCGCGTCGCGGACGTCGACGAACGCCGCGTCATCGAGGAAGAGACCCTGATCGTTGATCGTCTCGGCGGGAATCAGTGCGAGGTCGAGATCCGGTCGACCGGCGAGGGCGGCGCGAATGTCGGCGCCGACCAGCAGGCCCGCGGTCGTCGTCGTCGGGCCGAAGACGCTGCTCTCCATCGGAATCAGCTCGAAGGTCGCGCCGGTCGCGCCGTGCAGGCGCTCGAGCAGCGGCGGCATGAGCGGCGCCATCGACAACCCCGTGACGACGCCGACGCGCACCCCACCGAGCCACGGGAGGCCGGCGACCCCCTCGTCGACCTGCCGCCGGAGCAGCGCCACCGCGCCGATGCCGTTCTCGACCTGCGCGAACTCCTCGTAGTACTCGGCGCCCGGGAGCGGACGGCCGGCGAGGAGATACAGCTCGTCGGAGCCGAAGACCCACGTCGTCCCCCGCACGGCACGCGCCCGCTCGGCCCACGGCTCGAGCGCCGCGAGCAGCGACGCCGCCATCGCCGCGTCCATCGTGCGCCCGGTATAGAGGTGCGAGAACTGCGTCAGTCCGACGGGGACGATGGCGACCGAGGGCACGGCCGCGCCAAGCGCCCAGAGGTCGCTGAGCGACGCCTCGAGGACGGCACCGTCATTGAGGCCCGGCACGATCACCATCTGGCAGTGGCACTGGATACCGCCATCGGCCAGCGTCCGCAGCTGGCTGACGATGTCCGGCACCTTCGGGTTGTTGAGCAGGACCTTGCGCGCCTCGTGCGGCGTCGCGTGGACCGAGACGTAGAGCGGCGAGAGGCGATACTCGAGGATGCGCCGCACGTCGCGCGGCTTGAGGTTCGAGAGGGTCGCGAAGTTGCCGTAGGCGAACGAGAGTCGGTAATCGTCGTCGCGCAGGTAGAGCGGGCGCCGCAGTCCCTCCGGCAATCCCTCGATGAAGCAGAACTCGCAGCGATTCGCGCACTGGCGGACGGTCGGCGGCTCGAGCTCCAGGCCGAGCGCCTCCCCCTCGGGACGCTCGACCTCGTAGACGACGGCCTCCCCATCGGGCTGCCGCGCCTCGATCACCAGCTCATCGTCAGCGGTCAGGAACTCCCAATCGAGGAAGTCGGCGACGGCGCGCCCGTTGACCGACAGGAACTCCGTGCCACGGGCCACGCCGAGTGACTCGGCGATCCCCCCAGGCGCGACGCGCGCTACGCGAACCATCGGCCACGCTCCCGCATCGCGCGCCGTGCGTCAGTTGATGGGCGCGTACTTGTACCCCGCGATGCCCGCGCCCGTCACGGTGAACTCGAACGGCTGCTTGCCGCCCGGCGCGACGGCGGCCGGCGGGACCACCTGGGTCGCGACGACATTCCCGGTCTTGTCGAGCAGCGAGAACGTCACGCCCACGGTCTTCGCCGCCGTGCCCTTGTTGACGACGGAGCCGGAGACGACGATCGTGTTCGTCCCGTGTGCGAACTGCGCGACCTGCACCTCGATCGGGAGCGTCTTGTAGAGCGTGTAGTACTTGATCGTCGAATCGCTGTCGATCTTCTTCGCCTCGGGCGTCTTCGCGTCCTTCGACCGCAGCTGATAGGCGCCGGCCAGCAAACGGTACGCGTCGGCGTTGTTGGGAGTCAGCCCGACCAGCTGCACCGCCAGCGGCATCAGCTTGTCGACCTGCTTGTTGTTGAACGCGTCGTTGGCGACGTAGTTGATCGCGTCCGGATAGTACGGGTTCTGCGCCAGCCCGAGCGCGAACAGCGTATCGGCGTCCTTCGAGCGCGCCGCCTGCGCGGCCGTGATGCCCGCGCTGAAGAGCTCGAGATCCGTGTACCTGGTGGGGTTCGCCAGCATGTCGGCGAACGTCGCCGTCAGCGCCGCCGTGTCGCCGGCGGCCTGCAACGACGCCCCGTAGGCCGCCTTCGCGTTCACGTCGCTCGGATCGAGCGCGAGCACCTGCTTGAACGCGTCCGCCGCCTTCCGCGCGGCGGCCGTCTTGTCGGAACCCGTTGCCGCCGCGGCCTGCTGCTGATAGGCGACGCCCTGATTGTACAGGACCTGGACCTTGAGCTTGCCGTACGACGTATCGGTGCCGATGGCGTCGAGCGTCTTCTGGTACTGCGACGCGGCGGTCGCCGGATCCTTCTGCGTCAGCGCGACCGTCCCCAGGACGTAATAGCTGTAGGCGCCCTTCGGATAGATCATGGACGCTCGTGTCGCCAGCAGCACGGCGGAATCGGCCGCCTTGTGATTCAGGCTCGTGATCGCCGCGTTGACCAGCGGCACGTAGGCGACCTGGCGAATCTGGTCCGCCGTCTCCGCGCACTCCGGCTTGGCGGCGGCGAACGCGGTCAGCAGCGTATCCGTGGCGGCCAGCAGGTCGATCGTCCCCGTCGGATCGTCCTTGAACCCGAACGAGCCCTTCGGACCGATCGGGCTCGTCCCGGGGCGGGTCGCCAGCGCGACGTAGGCCTGGGACAGGACGAACGCGCGGCCGGTCGGGTTGTTGGTCTTCGCGTTCTTGCCGGTGAGCTGCGCGACGACCGAGGTGTATTCCTTCGTCTGCTCGGCCGTGTCGGTCTTCGCCGCCTGCCCCTTCTGCAAAAAGAGCTTGGCCGAGAAGAGTTCGCTCGGCGTATTGTCATCGATCTGGCACTTGGATGCGGCCTTCCCCTTGTCGCCGCTTTTTTGCGCCCCGGCACGCGCCGCGGGGATCGCACTGGCCATCAGGCACGCGGTACCGATCGCAAGCACGGCGGCGCGGCGGGACGGGTCGAACATCTAGTCTCCTGGCGGGTTCGGGGGCTGGGCACGGCGCACGGCATCCGTAACCCGTGAAAATATATCGTGCGCCGTCCGCCCTGTCGCCTCCGCCACGCGCCGCACGTCCTCGAATTCGGGCTTGGCCCGCTCCGTGCCGTCCGGGCGGATGGCGGTCTTCACGCTGATCGGGTGCCCAAGGACCTCGACGGTGCGCTCGGACCGCGCGAGCGCGCGCCGCTCGACGACGGCCCGGCGCACGCCCAGCGTCGTGCTCTCGACGAGCAACAGCGCCTCGAGATCATCGGCGTGCGCCGGCCGCGCGAGCACCTCGATGCGGACCCCGGGCCGGCCCTTCTTCATGACCGTCGGCACGAGGACGACGTCGAGCGCGCCCGCGGCCCGCAACTGGTCGGCGACGGCGGCGACGTACTCGCCACTCATGTCATCGATGTCCGCGACCAGCGTCGTCACGAGTTCCCGGTCATCCGGCCCGCCCGGCGCCGCCGCCGCTCGCGCCGGCTCGGCGAGCACGAGACGCAGCGCGTTCGCTCTCCCCTTGAACTCCTTCGTCCCGGCACCAAACCCGCTCCGAATCGGCTGGTACGAGGCCGGCGGCGGACCGGTGGAGAGCACGCGCACGAGCACGGCCCCCGTCGGCGTCACCAGCTCCCCCGAGCCGGGCGGTCCGGGGCGCACCACCTGCCCCTCGAGGAGCTCCAGCGTCGCCGGCGCGGGGACCGGGAGTGTGCCGTGCGCCGTCTCGACGGTGCCGTCGCCGACCTGGAGCGGGCCGCAGTAGACCGCGCTGACCGCCAGCTGCTCGAACCCCCAGACGGCGCCGACGATGTCGAGGATCGCGTCCACCGCGCCGACCTCGTGCAGATGGACGTGATCCGCCGCAACCCCGTGCATCCGGCCCTCGACCGCGCCGATCGCGACGAACGCGGCGTCGGCGCGCGCGCGGACGGCCGGCGGCGCCCCGCATCGGGCGATGATCGCGCGAATCTCGGCGACGGAGCGACCGTGCGGCTGCGGCGGAATGTCGAAGTCGATCTTGATGCACGTGAGGCCGCCGCGCAGCACGTCGCGCACGCGGACGCGCACGCCCGTGAGCCCGAGCCGCGCCGGCAGCTGATGCAGCCAGTCGGGCTCGAGGCCGCACGCGACGAGCGCGCCCAGGGTCATGTCGCCCGAGATGCCGCTGAACGGATCGAGGATCGCGATCGGCATCAGTGCGGCGTCGGCGCCGTCGGCGACATCGATGCCAGCTGATCGAGCAGCCGCTGCGCGCTCGCGGCGGTGAACCCGGGGAGTGCCGCGATCCCGTCGACGCCGGCGTCGCGCACCCCCTGGATGCTGCCGAAGGCGTGCAGCAGCGCGCGGCGCTTGATCGGCCCGATCCCGGGAATGCGCAACAGCTCCGACGTCACCGTCCGCGCCGAGCGCTTCGCCCGCTGGAACGTCACCGCGAAGCGGTGTGCCTCGTCGCGTGCCTGCTGCAGGAGCCGGAGTGCCGGGGATCGGCGCGGCAGCCGCAGCGACTCGCTCCGACCGGGCACGAAGATCTCCTCGTCCCGCTTGGCGAGGCTGACGATCGGCAACGCCGTCAGTCCGAGCTCGGCGAGCGCCGCCTGTGCGCTCGACAGCTGGCCCTTCCCGCCGTCGATCACCACGAGGTCCGGCAACGGCTTCCCTTCCTCGATCCGGCGCCGGAAGTAGCGGCCGACGACCTCGCGCATCGAGGCGAAGTCATCGATCCCCGCGACCGTCGCGACCTTGAACTTCCGGTACTCGGCGCGCCGCGGCCGTCCGTTCTCGAACCAGACCATCGATGCGACCGTGTCGGTGCCCTGCGCGTGCGAGATGTCGAAGCAGACGAGCGCCCGTGGCACGCGCGTCAGCCCGAGCTCGCGCTGCAGCTCGTAGACCGGATCGCCGGCCCGCACCTCCGACTCGTCGGAGGCCAGTTTCAGCTCCTCGAGCAGGTGTCGCGCGTTCTGCTCGGCGAGGTCGACGAGCTCGCGCTTCGAGCCGCGTTGCGGCACGAGGACCCGCGTCCCGGGCGCCGACGCCTCGAACAGCGGCCGGTCCTCGAAGTCGAATGGCACCAGCAGCTCCGCCCCGCGGATCTCGCTCGCCAGCCACGACCGCGTGAGGTACGCGGCGAGCACCGCGCTGTCGGGCTCCCCCTCGATGTTGGCGAGCAGTCGGTGGTCGCGCGCCAGGAGCTTGCCGCCGCGGACGCGCAGCACGACGACGCAGGCATCCTCGCCGTCGCGCGCATAGCCGACGACATCGCGGTCCCCGCCCTCGACCTCGAGCACGACCGTCGGCTCCTCGAGCCGCTCGAGCCGCGTGAGGATGTCGCGCAGCTCGCCGGCGCGCTCGAAGTCGAGCGCCGCCGCGGCCGTCGTCATCCGCTCGCGGACGCGGCGCTTGACCTCGCCCGCCTTGCCGTCGAGGAAGATCAGCACCTCGTCGATCATCGCGCGGTACTCGTCCTGCGTCTGCAGCAGCACGCACGGGGCCTTGCACCGCTGGATGAAATAGTCGAGGCACGGGCGCTCCGGCGCCTCGCGCAGCAGATCGTAGCGACACGAGCGCACGGTAAAGATGTGCTTCACGACGTTCAGCGCCCGACGCATGTTCGCGACGTCGGTGTACGGACCGAAGTAGCGCGCGCCATCCTGCTGCAACCGGCGGGTCACGAAGACCCGCGGAAACGGCTCCTGGACGGTGACCTTGATGTAGGGGTACGACTTGTCGTCGCGCAGCGCGATGTTGAAGCGCGGCCGGTACTCCTTGATCAGGTTCGCCTCGAGGATCAGCGCGTGCGCTTCCGTCGGGACGACGATCGTGTCGAGATCGGCGATCAGCCGGACGAGGGCCGTTGTCTTGATGCTCGTCCCCGGATCGGTCCCGAAATAATTGCGCACCCGCGAGCGCAGGCGCTTCGCCTTCCCGACGTAGAGCACATCGCCGTGGCCGTCCCGAAAGAGGTAGACCCCCGGGGACTCGGGCAGGTGCGGCAACTTGGCGGCGACCGCATCGGGGACGGACGACATGGCCCCTAAATATACCGGCGGAGGCGCTGCCCCAGCGCGCGTGCGTCGCCGACGCCGGCGAGCGCGCTGACGGGCAGGTACACGGCGCCGAAGATCGCGAGGATCGCCAGCGCCCAGATGCGATCGTGGCCCGCGGGCCGCCAGTGGCCGACGGCCAGCGCGGCCGCCGCCGCGACGAGCGCCGCGCCCCAGAGGCGCGCGACGAGCGAGGCGGCGAGACCGGTACGGCCGATGCGGCGGTTCAGCGTGCGGCGGAGCAGCAGGAACTCGACCCAGCCGGCGACGCCGGCCGACGCCGTGAGGCCCGCCATCCCCCACCGCGGCTCGACGCCGAGCCAGTGCGGCACGGGGAAGGCGCAGAGCGCGCCCAGCACCGTCGTCAGCACCACCCGCACGATCGCGTACCGGAGCGGCGTCCGCGTGTCACGCAGCGCGAAGTAGGTCGACGAGTACAGCCGCCCCAGCGTCGAGGCGAGGAGTCCGACGGCCGATCCGGCGAGAATCGCCCAGACCCACCGCGCGTCACCGGCCGTGAATCGGCCGCTCCGGAAGACGGCGGTCGCGACGACGTCGCCGAGCGCGAGAAACGCGACCGCGGACGGCACGACCAGAAACGCGATGCGGCCGAGCCCCGCCTCGAGGCGTCCGCGCAGGTAGGACGCCACATCGGCCGGCGTCCCGACGGCCGCCGACATCGACGGGAGTTCGGCCGCCGACACCGCGACGCCAAAGAGGCTGACGGGGAGCATCGAGAGAATCTGCGCGTAGCCCAGCAGGGCGACCGATCCGACCGGCAGCCAGCTCGCGAGGAACTGATCGACGTAGGAGCTGAGCTGCACGACGCCGCGACTGACGAAGGCGGGGCCGAAGTTGCGCGCGACCGTGCGCACGTCGGCCGACCGCGTGTCCCACACCAGCCGGATCGCGGGCGCGACGCGCAGGACGACCGGCAGCTGCACGCCGACGGTCATCGCGCTCGCCAGCACCGAGCCCCACGCGTACCAGATCGCGAGGTGCGCCATCGCCGCGCCGGGGCCGCCGACGAGCAGCGTCGCGATCATCACGACGTTCGCGACCGCGGTCGACGCGTACGAGAGCAGGAACCGGCGATGGCTGTTGAGCACGCCCAGGCACCAGGCCGAGAGTGCGAGGAGCCCGGCCCCCGGAAAGAAGATCCGCACGAGACGCACGGTCAGCGCGCGCCGGTCACCGGTGAACCCCGGCGCGATCAGGTCGATCAGGAGCGGCGTGGCGAGGACCCCGATGAGGACGACGACGGCGACCGCGAGGGCGAGCAGCGCGCAGACGGCGCCGGCGACGCGGTCCGCCTCGCGCCGATCGCCGCGCGCGAGCAGTCCGGCGTAGACCGGGATGAACGACGCGGACAGCGCGCCCTCGCCGAAGAGGTTCTGCAGGAGGTTCGGAATCCGGTAGGCGGCGCGGACGGCATCGGCGGCCGTCGACGCGCCGAAGAAGTGCGCGAAGACCGTCTCCCGCACCAGCCCGGTCAGGCGACTGACGAGGATGCCGAGCGCGACCATCGACGCCGCACCGGCACCGCCCCGCGGCGGCGCCGGCCGCGCGTCAGGTAGCGGCGACGTCATCGATCAGCGAGCGCGCATGGGGCCGGGCGCGCGCCAGTACCGCATCGATCAGCAGCGGTCCGTAGCGCGCCACCAGTGCTGCGCCGTTCAGCACGCGCTCCTGCCGAACGCCGTCGGGCCGGAGCGCGGCGGCCAGCGTCGCGAAGTCGGTCGCGAGCGTCGCGTCGCGCCGGAGCACCGCCGTCGCAAACCGCCGCTCGAGTCGCATCGCGCGCCGTCCGATCGAGGCACGCGTCGTCTCGAGCGCGGCGACCGGCACCCCGAGCCGCGCGGCGTCGTCCCGCATCGCGGCCATCGCGCGATCGACCGCCTCGAGCATCGCGGCGAGCGAGTCGCCGACTGCCGTCGGGAGCGCATCACGCGCCGCCCGGCGCTCGGCGGCGCGCGGCTCGAGGAAGTCGTCCGGCGCGACGCCTCGCCTGGCGAGCAGCGCGGCGATCCGCGGCTCGATGATGCGACCGGACCATCGCGGCACGGCGAGCGGCGCCGGCCGTCCAAGCGCGTCGGCGACGGCGCTCACCTGGGCGAAGTACGCCAGCTCGGCGGAGCCTCCGACGTAGGCGACGGTCGGCAGGATCACGGATTCCACGATCGGCCGCAGGAGGACGTTCGGTGACAGCGCCCCCGGCGATCTCCCGTCTGCCGCCCCGGTCGACCGAGCCGCGGCCACGGGCACGCGCTGGCGCCGCGCGCCGTCCTGCGCGAAGACCAGGGAGAGCGTCGGCATGTCGGCCACCTGCGGCGCGAAACCCGCGGCGGTGATCGCGGCCGAGCGCGCCGAGAGCGCGGTCGCGATCCCGGTCGCGCGGTCGAGGGCGGCGTGCAGGAGTGGGGCTTCGGCGGCCCGGACATCGGCATGCGACGCATCGAGGACGGAGACGCCGAGCGGTCCGAGGAGCATGCGCAGGAGCGAGACGTACGCCCCGCCCGCGGTGGCCGTCGGCGCATAGCGGTCGACCACGGCGCGGACGACATCCTGATGCGGCGCCGAGCCGACCGCGGTGACGTAGCGCAGGGCGGCGTCGCTGACCGCGGGGCCGAGGACGGCGTCGGCGAGCGTCACGCCGGTCGGCATGACGGTGAACCGCTCGAGGCCACCCTCGCGCGCGACCGCGGTCGCACTGGCTTCCATGAGGTCGCCGTCGTCGGTCGCTGCCCAGAAGACCGGGGCGACGGGCACGCCGAGCGCGGACTCGAGCGCATCGGCGAGCGCGAGCGCCGACAGCGCCTTGTAGAGCGTGTAGAGCGGTCCGCCGAAGAGGCCGGGCTGCTGCCCCGTCGTCACGACGACGCCGGTTGCCGCTGCGCGCCGGAGTCGCTCCGTGGGGACGAGTGCGTCCGCGAGCGGGGCGAGCCAGTCGCCCGTGCGTCGCGCGCGGACGGCAGCGGCCCGCTCGCGCCACGCCGCCACGGTGCGCGGCCGAGGGACGACCCAAATGGGGTCCAGCGTCCCGGCCTGGAGCCCGAGGGCGAGGGGACCGCCGCCGAGCGGCTCGCTATCGACGCGCAGCGGGCGCTCGACGTCCTGCGAGCTCACTTGTGGTACGGCTCACCGCGCAGGATCGTGCCGGCGCGATAGAGTTGCTCCGCCAGCACGAGCCGGGCGAGCTCGTGGGGGAGCGTCCACGGCGCGAGCGAGAGTCGGCGCGTCGCACCAGCGACGAGGTCGGCGGCGAGCCCGAACGCGCCGCCGATGACGAACGCGACATCGCGTCGCGCCGAGACGCGTTCGGCATGCAGCCATTCGGCGAACGCGGCCGACGTCATCGCACCGCCGGCCTCGACGCAGGCGACGACGAGCGAGCCGTCGACCGATTGCGCGAGGCGCGCCCCTTCGCGCTCGCGCACGACCTCCGGCGCGAGATGCCGCGCCGACTCCTCACGGACCGTCCGGACATCGAGGGGCCAGTAGCGCGCCGCGCGCGTCTCGTAGTCCGAGATCGCCGCCGCCAGCGCCGGGTCGCGCGGGGCACCGACGGCCGCGATCACCACCCGCACGGCGACGCTCGGCGGCCGGAGGTCCGCGACCCGCGCGCCGACCGGGGGCCGTCCTCAGGCGTAGATGCCGCGCAGCTTGTGGACGGTGGAGACGCGGCTGATCGCCAGCATGTAGGACGCCGTCCTCATGCTGACCTTGTGCTGCCGCGACAGGCTGAGCACGTCCCGGAAGCTGCGGGTCATGATCTCGCGGAGGCGGTCGATCACGGTCTCCTCGGACCAGAAGTATCCGCCGCGATCCTGCACCCACTCGAAGTAGGAGACGGTGACGCCGCCCGCGTTGGCGAGGATGTCGGGGATGACGAAGACGCCCTTCTCCTCGAGGATCGCGTCGGCGCCGGCGGTCGTCGGCCCGTTGGCGCCCTCGCAGATGATCTTGGCGCGGATCTTCGAGGCGTTCTTGCTCGTGATGACGTTTTCGAGCGCCGCCGGCAGCAGGACGTCGACGTCCATCGTCAGCAACTCCTCGTTGCTGAGACGATCGCCCTTCGCGTACCCGTCGAGCGACTTGTGTTCCTTCACGTAGCGGATCGCGTCGGCGACATCGATCCCCTTCGCATTGTGGATCGCGCCGCCCCGGTCGCCGATCGCCGTGATCACGCACCCCTCGCGCGCCAGCATCTCGGCCGCCACCGAGCCGACGTTGCCGAAGCCCTGAATGGCGACGGTCGTCCCGGCGACGGGCATGCCGAGGTGGCGGAGCGCTTCCTTGGTCACGATCATGCACCCGCGGCCGGTCGCCTCGCGGCGGCCGAGCGATCCGCCCATCTCGACCGGCTTGCCGGTGACGACCGCGGTGACCGTGTGGCGCATGTGCATCGAGTACGTGTCCATCACCCACGCCATCACGCGTTCGTTGGTGTTGACGTCGGGGGCCGGCACATCGGAGTCCGGACCGAGCACGGAGATGATGCCCGCCGTGTAGCGGCGCGTGAGCCGTTCCAGTTCGCCGACGCTCATCTTGTGCGGGTCGCAGACGACGCCACCCTTCGAGCCGCCGAACGGGATGTTGACCACCGCGCACTTCCAGGTCATCCACGCGGCGAGCGCGGTCACTTCCTCGAGCGTCACCTGGAGATCGAAGCGGATCCCGCCCTTCGCCGGCCCGCGGGAGGTGTTGTACAAGACGCGAAACCCCGTGTAGACCTCGACGTCGCCATTGTCGAGATGCACGGGGATCGAAATGATGATCTGCTTTTCGGGATTGCGGAGGACCTTGTAGATCCCTGGTTCCAGATCGAGCAGTTCGGCGGCGCGGTCGAAGCGGGACATCATCGCCTCGAACGGATTTTCCTCGTTGAGGAAGCGATCCTTGTCGGGCCGGACGATCTTGTGTGTCGGCAGTCGGAGGTCGGTGGCCATTCTCGAATATGTGGAGGCGCGATCCCGCGCCCTGGTGAGCGGTCGCATGCATCACGGCGATCAGCGCCGGGGTCGTCCCGCGAGGTCGAGCGCGGATTCCACCGCCTCGGCCCCCGATTCGAAGCGGACCCGCTGGGAAAGATACCACAGCGGCTCCAGAGTGCGAGGCCACAGCGGCGCCAGCTTGACGGCGTCCTTCAACGTGCAGACGACCGGCGCACCGTTCGCGGCACGCACGAGCGTCGCGACATCGGTCGCGGTGAATGCATGATGGTCCCGATAGGCGACCAGCCGCACATCGAGCCCCGCCGCCACGAGCTGCGCGCGAAACGCCGTCGGGTCGCCGATCGCGGCGACGGCCATCAGCGATGTACCGCGCAGGTCGGCGAGCGACCGCGACCGTCCGTCGGTCGCATGGAGGGCATCAGCCGCGAGCGTCGCGACGGCGACCCGCGGTGCGCCATCGGCGGTCGGCACCCGGCGTGCGATCTCGGCCGCGACGGCGGCGACCGCGGCGTCATCGGCCGCCTTCCGCGTGATGATGATGACGCGCGCCCGGCCGAGTGCTTCGAGGGGCTCCCGCCACGGACCTGCCGGCAACAGGCGTCGGTCGCCCGCGGTCCATGCGTCGGCACTCACGAGCACGAGATCGGCGACCCGCGCCGCCTGTCGATGCTGGAAGCCATCGTCGAGAATCGCGACCGTGCATCCCTCGACGGCCGCGCGCGCGATCGCCGCGCGACGATCGGGATCGGCGATCACGATCGCCCCCGGCGTCAGCGCCCGATGCACGAGCACCTCGTCTCCGCCGCGGTAACCACGCAGGACGATCGCGGGTCGGGCGCCGCGCGCGAGCAGACGGGCCGCGACCCACGCCGCGATCGGCGTCTTCCCCGTCCCGCCGACGCTCAGATTGCCGACGCTGATCGTCGGCAGCGCGGTCGGACGCGCGGCGAGCAGGCCGCTGTCGTACCAGTGATTGCGCACGCGGACGCCGAGTCCGTAGAGGCTCGATGCCGGCACCAGCGCGCCGCGGAGCAGCCCCGCCAGCGGCGACGGCGAGTGCCAGATGGCGTCGGCGCGCACTACGTCGTCCGACGCTGGGGCGTTGCGGCCGGATCCCCCGCCAGTGCGCTCGCCATCCGCGCGACGCGCCCCGCGGCTCCCGGTGTCCCCAGCGTCAGACGCACGGCATCGAGGTCGGCCAGCGCGCGCGCGCGCACCGGACTTCCGCGATCGAGCAACGGCAGCAGCGCATCCGCCAGCGCGCCCGGCACGACCGCGTCCTGCACGAACTCCGGCGCCACCAGACGTTCGGGCTGCGTCGCCCCGACCGTGTGCATCCGGCTCGCCACGACGTTGACGAGACCGATCCGATCGATCGTCACGACCCGGCGCGCAATCGCAAACGTCCACCCGCTGGTCTTGTAGGCGACGACGAGCGGGCATCCGGCGATCGCCGCCTCGAGCGTCGTCGTCCCGCTCTTGCAGAGTGCCGCCGTCGCCGCCCGGAGCAGCATCGCCGACGAGCCGGTGATCGCCGGGTAGGGAGAGATCGATGGATCGAGGCGCACGCCGGGCGCCTGGCTGACGACGACGCGAAGCCCCGGGATCCGGCCTTCCAGCGCTCGCGCGGCCGCGACGAAGGGCGCGAGCAGTCGGCCGACTTCCTGCGCGCGACTCCCGGGAAAGAGGGCAAGCAGCGGCCCGTCGACCGGAAGCCCGAGGGCGACCCGCGCCTCGGGGGCCGGCGGCAGCGCCCCGAGCTCGTCGAGCAGCGGATGTCCGACGAAGGTCGCGTCGATCCCGTTCGCGCGGAGGAGTGCCTCCTCGAATGGGAGGATGACGGCGGCCTTCGTGATCGACCGCGCCATCGCCCCCATCCGTCCGGGGCGTGAGGCCCAGACCTGCGGCGTGATGTAGTACAGCACCGGCACGCCGGCGCGACGCGCGGCGTCGGCGACCCGCAGGTTCATCCCGCCGTAGTCGACGCAGATCAGGAGCGCGACGTCGCCCGCCGCCATCCGCGCGGCGAGCCGACGGACGATGCGCGCGTGTCGCGGCAGATGGCGCACGATTTCGGCGAACCCCATGACCGCCCGGGACGCGAGATCCTCGAGGAGCGTGACGCCGGCTGCCTGCATCCGCGTGCCGCCGACGCCGTGCAGCGCGAGATCCGGTCGCAGCCGGCGGAGCGCAGTGGCGAGTTCGGCGGCGTGGAGATCACCCGATGGATCCCCGGCCGAGATCAGGACGCCGGCGGCCACCGCCGGCTAGGCACGGCCGGCGAGCGACGGCATCGTGCGGTCGATCTCGCCGACGATCCGGAGCGCGATCGCGAGCGCGTCCCGGCCTTCGCTCGCACTGACCGCGACCGGCTGCCGGCCGCGCACCGCGGCGACGAAGCTCGCCAGCTCGAGCGCCAGCGGCTCGCCATCCGGCGCGTCGAGCACGACGCGCTCGACGAACGACTCGAAGCCGGCCGGGGCCGCGGCCAGCGAGGCGAGATCGACCTCGCGGCGCAGCCGATAGAACTCCCCCGTCCCCGCCGCGAGATCGAGCGAGAAATAGCCGCTCGGCTGGAAGATCCGCAGTTTCCGCAGGCGTTCCCGCGAGACGCGACTGGCCGTGATGTTCGCGACCGCCCCGGTTTCGAAGGTCAGGTACGCGCTGGCGATGTCGATCGATGGCGTCAGGAGCGGCACGCCGACCGCCCGGACATCGGCGACCGGCGCGTCGACGAGCGTGGCGATCAGGTCGATGTCGTGGATCATGAGGTCGAGCACCACGGCCACGTCCGCGCCCCGCGGGTTGAACGGCGCCAGCCGATCGCTCTCGATGAACCGCGGACCGGCGACGTACGGCAGCGCCGCCCGGATCGCGCGGTTGAACCGCTCCACATGCCCCGTCTGCACGACGACGCCGGCCGCGCGGGCCATCGCCACCAGCTCGTCGGCCTCGGCGAGCGTCGCCGCCAGCGGCTTCTCGATCAGGACATGCCGACCGCGGGCGAGCGCCGCGCGCGCGACTGCCAGATGGGCCGGCGTCGGCACGACGACGGTCAGCGCCTCGACGGCGTCGAGGAGCGCGTCATAGGTCGGGAACGCCGTCACGCCCAGCTCGGCGGCGACGGCCGCCGCGCGATCCGCGCGCGTGTCGAAAAACCCGGCGAACGCCACGTCCGGCATGTCGCGCAGCAGTCGCACGTGGTGATACCCGAGGCTGCCGGCGCCGACGACCCCGACGCGCAGCGTCACATCGTGAACCCGCGCTGGCTCGCCGCCTGCATGAACGACAGCAGTTCCTCGACTTCCGGCAAGAGCTGCAGCTCGGCGCGGGCCCGCTCGATCGCATGCGACAGGTTGTACTCGGAGCGGAAGAGCAGCCGGTAGGCGCGCTTGAGCTCCTTCACCGTCGCCTCGTCGAAGCGCGCCCGGCGCAGGCCGACGGTGTTGAGCCCGCGGAGGCGGATCGGGTTGCCGACGGCAAGGACGAAGGGCGGCACATCCTGCGGCACGCGCGACGAGCCGCCGATATAGGCGTGGCGCCCGATGCGCGAGAACTGGTGCACGGTGCAGAGGCCGGAGACGATCGCGCGATCCTCGACGGTGACGTGGCCCGCGAACTGCGTCCCGTTGGAGAGGATCACCCCGTTGCCGACGTGACAGTCGTGGGCGAGGTGCACGTACGACATGATCAGGCAGCCACTGCCGACGGTCGTCCTCCCCGACTGCGCGGTCCCGCGATTGATCGTCGAGTACTCGCGGACGACGGTGCCCTCGCCGATCTCGACGAACGTCTCCTCGCCCTCGAACTTGAGGTCCTGGGGATCCCCGCCGATGATCGAGCCGATCCCGATGCGCACGCGCGGCGCGAGCGTGACATTGCGCTCGAGCGTCGCGCGCGCGGCGAGGACACATCCGTCGCCGATCACGCAGCGCTCGCCGACGATCGCGTACGGGCCGATCGAGACACCGTCCCCGATCCGCGCGTCATCGCTGACGATGGCGGTCGAGTGGATCACACCCGTCTCCAGCGCGTCGCGCGCCACACTCATCGATCCCGGACCATCGCCGCCATGTCGGCCTCGGCGACGACCTCGCCATCGACGCGCGCGACGCCATGCATCTTGCAGACGGCGCCGCGCTGCTGGACCATCTCCAGCTCGAGCCGGAGCGTGTCGCCGGGCTTGACCGGCCGGCGGAACTTCACGTTGTCGAGCGACATGAAGTAGACGACCTTGCGGTCGTACGGCTCGCCGACCATGCCCATGAGCAGCATCCCGCCCGTCTGGGCCATCGCCTCGACGATCAGGACGCCCGGCATGATCGGATGCCCGGGGAAGTGCCCCTGAAAGAACGGCTCGTTGATCGTGACGTTCTTGATGCCGACGATCCGCTTCTCCTCGACCTCGATGATCCGGTCGACGAGGAGAAAGGGATACCGGTGCGGCAGGACCTTCATGATCTCGTCGATCGTGAACCCAGCGGCCACTCGTCGCTCCCCCGCGTCTGTCGCGTGTAGGTCCGTCCCGGCCACGCGTGTCATCTCGCGCACCAGCGTGACCGTCCCCCGATGGCTCGGCCGAAACGCCACGACCCGCGCCCGCACCCGCCGCCCGCTGAGCATCAGGTCGCCCAGGCAATCCATCGCCTTGTGCCGCACGAACTCGTCCGGCCACCGCAGGCCGTCGCCGCCATCGACGACGTGCGCCGCGTCGAGCACGACGGCGTTGGCCGTCGACGCGCCCTGGATCAGCCCCTTCGCCCGCAACGCCTCGACCTCGTCGAGAAAGCCGAACGTCCGCGCCCCGGCCAGCTCGCGCGCAAACGACGCTGCGCCAATCGTGTACTCCCCGCGCTGCCGGCCGATCAGCGGGTGGCGGAAGTCGATCGTGACGTCGAGTCTCAGGTCCGACGACGGATGCGCCTCGTAGACCGAGTCGCCGTCGATCACCCGTACCGACTCCGGCAGATCCAAATACTCGGCCGACGCGGTCCCCTGCGCCACCCCCGCCCCCGTCAGCGCCTCGAAGAACGGCGCCGCGCTGCCGTCGAGCACCGGCGGCTCGGGGCCATCGACGTCGATCCAGAGGTCGTCGATCCCCGCGGCGGCAACGGCCGCCAGGACGTGTTCGACGGTGTGGAGCTCGACGCCATCGCGACCGAGCTGCGTCCGGCGCTCGGTGAGCGTCGCGTACTCGATGCGCGCCGGAATCGTCGGCGCGCCGGGCAGGTCGACGCGGCGAAAGACGATCCCCGTCCCGTCGGGCGCCGGCCGGAAGGTGAGACGGCTCGTCACCCCGAGGTGGAGGCCGATGCCGGCCAGCGACGCCTCGCGGACGATCGTGCGGCGGCGATCAGTCACCGGCAGGGAGATCCTTGGCGCTCGGAGAATCGCCACGGGCCGCGTCGTCCTGCAGCAGGCGCTCGAGGAGCTTCATGTACTTCGGAAGCTGGTGCATCGCCGCGTAGGCGCGCAACGACTCGACGTGGGGTCGTGCGGGATAGCCCGAGTACGTCTGCCCCGCGGGGATGCTCCCCATGCCGCCGGCCTGTCCGCCGAGGCGCGCACCGGCGCCCATCGTCAGGTGCCCCTGGAGCGCCGACTGGCCGGCCATGACGCAAAAGTCATCGAGGCGCGAGGAGCCACCGATCCCCGACTGGCCGAGGAGCAGGCAACAGCGGCCGACGTGCACGTTGTGCGAGATGTGGACCAGATTGTCGATCTTGGTCCCGGCCCCGATGATCGTGTCATCGATGCTGCCGCGATCGATCGCCGTGTTCGCGCCGATCTCGACGTCGTCGCCGATCAGGCAGCGGCCGACGTGCGGGATCTTCGCGTGCACGCCGTCGCGGAAGACATAGCCGAACCCGTCGCTGCCGATCACCGTCCCGCTGTGCACGGCGACGCGCTCACCGAGCCGCGACCCGCTGTAGACCGTCACCCGCGGGAAGAGGCGCGTGTCGCGTCCGATCTCCACGCCCTCGCCGATGACGCAGTGCGAGCCGATCCAGACACCGCTCGCGAGCGACGCCCCCGCGCCGATGACCGCGAAGGGATCGATCGTGACGTCATCGGCGAGTCGGGCGCCCGGGGCGATCCGCGCCGTCGGGTCGACCCCCGGCGTGCGCACGGGCGCCGTATAGAAGTGCGGCAGCAATGTCAGGAGCGCATCGTGCGGAGTGCGCACGATCACGCGGACCGCCGGCCCCGGCGCCGTGGCGAGGTCGGGCGCGACGAGCGTGACGCCGGCCCTGGAGCGCGCAAACGCCGGCGTGTACTTGGCGCTTGCCAGGAAGCTGACGTCGGCGGGTCCGGCGCGATCGAGGGGGGCGACCCCCCCGACCGCGGTGCCGCCGTCGCCGACCAGCGCGCCACCGACGAGGCGCGCGATATCGGCGGCGGTCAGCACGCGATCCTCACCGGCTGGCGGCGAGCGGCAGGCTCAGTTGGAGCCCGGCGTCTTCGGTCGCGAGACGCCTGCCGGCGCGGGCTGCGGCGCGCCCTTCGGCGTGTTCGTCGAACCGCCGACGCCGGTGCCGGCCGAGGACGGGCTGCCGGTCGTCGCCGGCAGCGCCTTGACGCGGGCGATGACGCGGTCGGTGATGTCGAGGTTCTTGTCGTACGAGACGACGGCGCCGCCGGCGTTGGGCGCGACGTCGAGGATGGCGGTGTAGCCGTTCTCGAGGCGCACATCGCCGAGGACCTTGTTGATCCGGTCGAAGATCGGCTGGATCAACTCGCCCTGCCGCGCCTGCGCGGCCTGCTCGAGCTGCTGCTGGCGCTGCTGAAACGACGCCTCCTTGCCGCGGATCGTCGTTTCGCGCGCCGTGCGGTCGGCCGCGCTCATCGTCGACGACGTGTTCTGGTAGTCGGCAATCATCGCCTGGAGCGAGTCCTGCATCGCCTTGTTCTGGGCGCGCACGGATTCGACTTCCTTCTGGAACTGCGCCTCGGCCTCGGCGCGTCCCGGCGCGACGGCGAGAATCTGCTGCGAGTTGATGAATGCGAACTTGACCGCGGTCGCCGCCGTCTGCGCGCCGGCGGTCGTCGCGGTTGCGGTGCCGATCGTGAGTACGACCGCCGCAAGCGCCGTACGGATGCCAACTGACATGTGCACTCCTTAGAAGATCTGGCCGAGTCGAAAGTGTGTTTGCCAGCCCGGCGCCGGACGACCCAGCGCGTCGAGCTTGTCGAACCCGTACGCCTCGTCCAGGCCAAGGGGGCCCAGTGGCGTGACGACGGAGATACCGATACCGGCGCCCTTGTACAGGCGGGCGGGATTGAAGTCCCGCGGCTGCGCGTAGAGGTTGCCGGCGTCGAGAAAGGTGTCGAGGTAGATCGACGAGTTGAAGCGGAGGCCCACTTCGGCCGTCGACGTGAAGAAGGCGTTCCCGAAGGATGCCCGGGTGGCGTTGTATGTGCTGGTCCCGGTCAGGTATCCGTTGGGCGTGATGGAAAATTCGGGATATCCGCGCAGTTGCTCGCCATACTGGACACCGCCCAGGGCGAACCCCTGCGAGTAGAAGAATGGCCCGACGTCGCCGAAGACCGCGCCCGCCTTCGCCTTGATCGCCGCGACGAGCTTGATCGGTGACGACCCGAGCTGGTCGCCGCCGAAGGTCAGCAGCGTGGAGTAGCCGCGCAGCTCGGTCAGGTAGCGCTGGAAGACGTAACCACCGCCCAGGAGCCGTGTGTTGAAGTCGGCCGATACGGTCTGCAGGCCGCCCGAGGTCGGAAACGGCATTTCGACGCGTGTATCGTGGCTGAGCGACACGCCGAAGGTCGACCGGGTACAGTCGGGGCAGTGGTTTGCCAGGCTGCCGAGCAGGCTCGTCGTGTCCCCGTTGTACGAGACCGCTTCGTAGCCGTACGACACGAAGAGCCGGGTATAAAGTGACCGGAAGACCGGGATCCCGAAACTGACGTTGCCACCGATCCGCGTCGACTGCCCGAGGTCGCCGATCGTGTACTGGGACTGCGAGCGGTAGGCGGTGAGCGTCCCGGAGACGCGCGAGGAGAGCAGCGTCGGATCGGTGTAGGACGCCGACAGGTTGTTGATATAGCGGCCGAACTGCCACTGGATCGACCCGCGCTTGCACTCGCCGAAGAGGTTCGGCTGATCCAGTCCGATGAAGCCGCCGACCCCGGTGCCCTGCCCGGTCGATGCGCCGAAGTTGATGTTGCCGGTGCGCTTTTCCTTGACATGGAAGATCAGGTCGACGTCGCCCTGGTCGCCCGACGGCCGCGTGTCGGGCGGCGCGATCGGCGTGTCGAAAAAGCCGAGGTTGCCGAGATTCTGGTAGCTGCGGAGCAGGCGGTCCTGGCTGAAGACGTCGCCGGGAATGATGACCAGCGCGTCGCGGATGCAGTTCTCGGTCGTGTAGTCGTTGCCGACGATCTCGATCCGGTTGATGATCGCCGGCGACTTCTCGTCGATGTCCCAGCGCAGGTTGACCCGCGGCTGCGAATCGGGACCGATGACGCGATCCGCGATCGGTCGGATCGAGGCGTAGATGTAGCCCTGGTTGGCGTAGGCGGTCCTGAGCTTCGTCGTTGCGTCATCCCACTTCTCGCGATCGAAGACGTCCGGCGGGACGATCTTCTGGCCGAGGAGGAGCTTGGTCGCGCGTGTGGTGATCGATGGCGCGTGCCCGCGGAACGGATAGTAGAGCGAGATCTCGTCGGTCGAGAATCGTCGATTCCCGATGACGTCGAAGCTGCCGACCTTGTACTGTCGTCCTTCGGTGACCGTCAGATCGATCAGCGCCTTGCCGCGCGTCCGATCGATGAGCAGGGTGTCGCGCTGGATCTGGAAATCGATGTACCCCTGCGACGCGTAGAGATCGGGGATGCGCTCGGCGAGATCGGCGGCAAACTCATCCTCATCGAACTCGCCCTTGCGCCAGAAGAAAAACCCCTCCGGCTTCGTCTTCATCGCGCGCACGATCTCCTTCGCGCTCACGCCCGTGTTGCCGTGCACGTCGAGTCCGGAGATCGCGAGACGATGGCCCTCGTCGACCCGAAACGTGATCTGGACGCCGGTCCTGGTGGTCGTCGTCTCGGGAAGAATGCGCGCGAGATAATATCCGTTGGCCTCGTACATCGAATCGATGCGGGTGACGGCACGGGCGACGAGCCCCGGATCGACCGGCCGGCCCTGAATGAGCTCGATCCGCCCGCGGATCGCCTTGTCGCTGAGTCGCGACGCGCCCTCGACGCGAATGTCGGTCAGTGTGGGCCGCTCCTTCACCGTCACAATCAGAAACGCCAGCGACTTCGGTCCGGCGATCCGGCAGGTGACTTGCACATCATCGAATTGTCCGGTGCCGAACAGCGACTTGACCCCGTCCTGCAGTTGCTTCGCCGTGAGCGGGGCGCCGGCGAGGACGCCGAGGCTGGCGCGAATCGTCTCGCCATCGACGCGGGAATTGCCGACGACGACGATCGAATCGGGTTTCGCACATTTTCCGGCTGCATCCTGCGCAAAGACGCGCCCGCCCGCCGCCACTAGTGCCAGCATGGCGAGCGCGACGCCCAGCATATGTCGCATGGCCGATAATATACACGGGGTCATACGGAAGGGGTCCCCGCGATGCACGAACGGCCTCCCCACTGTGGGGAGGCCGTTCGTCACTGACGCGGCGACCGACGGGCCGCGCGTCGCATCTCGCGCGGACTATGCCTTGGCCGCGCTGCTGCCGACCCGAAACTCGAGCTTCGTGCGATCGCCCGCGAGATCGACCTCGATCTCGTCACCCTTGGCGAATTCCGCGAGCAGGATCTTCTCCGAGAGCGGATCCTCGATGTAGCGCTGGATCGCGCGCTTCAGCGGGCGCGCGCCGAAGCTCTCGTCGTACCCGTGTTCGACGAGGAAGTCGGACGCGGGCTGCGTGAGCTTGATCGAGAGCTCCTCCTCGGCCAGGCGACGCTGGACATCCTTGAGCAGAATGCCGACGATCTGTCCGATGTTCTCGCGGCTCAGCGGATGGAAGACGATGATGTCGTCGAGCCGGTTGAGGAACTCCGGGTTGAAGACGTGGGCCATCTCCTCCTTCACCTTCTCGGCGATCCGCTCGAAGCTGGATCGCGCGTCCCCGGACGCGAACCCGAGCGACTTGCCCTTCGTGATATCCTTGGCGCCGACGTTCGACGTCATGATCACGACGGTGTTCTTGAAGTCGATGACGCGCCCGTAGTTGTCGGTGAGGTGACCCTCATCGAGCACCTGGAGCAGGATGTTGAAGACGTCGGGGTGCGCCTTCTCGATCTCGTCGAGCAGCACGACGCTGTAGGGCTTGCGCCGCACGGCCTTCGTGAGCGTGCCCGAGTCCTCGTAGCCGACGTAGCCCGGTGGCGCGCCGATCAGCCGCGACACCGAGAACTTCTCCATGTACTCGCTCATGTCGACGCGAATCAGCGCCGACGCATCGGCGAAGAGGAACTTGGCGAGCGAGCGCGCCAGCTCGGTCTTGCCGACACCGGTCGGGCCGGAAAAGATGAAGGTGCCGATCGGCCGGTTGGGATCCTTGAGTCCGGCGCGGCTCCGCCGAATCGACCGCGAGAGCGCCCGGATCGCCTCGTCCTGCGCGACGACGGAGGCGTGCAGCTCCTCCTCCATGCGCAGCAGGCGCGCCGTCTCGGCTTCCTGCAGACGCGTGACGGGAATGCCCGTCCAGCGGCTGACGATGAACGAGATCTCCTCCTCGCCCAGCACCGGCCGGTGCGACTGCCGGCGCTTCTCCCACTCCTCCTGCTTCCGGCGAATCTCGCCCTGGAGCTCGCGCTCCTTGTCGCGCAGACCGGCCGCCTTCTCGAAGTTCTGATCGCGCACCGCCGCTTCCTTCTCGGCGATGTTGGCGTCGAGGAGCCCCTTGAGCTCGGCCACTTCCGGCGGCGGCACCTGCGCCGCCAGGCGCGCCCGCGCCCCGGCCTCGTCGATCACGTCGATCGCCTTGTCCGGGAGGAAGCGATCCGTGATGTAGCGCTCGGAGAGCTTCGAGGCCGCGACGAGCGTCGTGTCGGGGATCGTCACGCGGTGATGGTCCTCGTACTTCTTGCGCAGCCCCTTGAGGATCTCGACCGTCTCATCGATCGAGGGCGGATCGACGATGACGGTCTGGAAGCGCCGCTCGAGCGCGCCGTCCTTCTCGATATACTTGCGATACTCGTTGAGCGTCGAGGCGCCGACGCACTGCAGCTCGCCGCGCGCGAGCGCCGGCTTGAGCATGTTGCTGGCGTCGATCGCGCCCTCGGCGGCCCCCGCCCCGACGAGCGTGTGCAACTCGTCGATGAACAGAATGATGTTCTTGTTCTGGGCGATCTCGTTCATCACGGCCTTGAGCCGCTCCTCGAACTGTCCGCGATACTTGGTGCCGGCGATCACCGCCGCCATGTCGAGCGAGAGGACGCGGTTGTCGCGGAGCGACTCCGGGCACTCGCCGTTGGCGATCAGCTGGGCGAGGCCCTCGACGATCGCCGTCTTGCCGACGCCGGGCTCGCCGATCAGGACCGGGTTGTTCTTCTTGCGGCGGGTGAGGACCTCCATCACCCGCTCGATCTCCTTGGCGCGGCCGATCGTCGGGTCGAGCTGCCCTTCGGCGGCGAGCTGCGTCAGGTCGCGGCAGAAGTGGTCGAGGGCCGGGGTCTTGGACTTCTTCTCGCCCTTGGGCTGCGCCGAGGGCGGCGTGCCGGTCCCCTGCTGCGCGGTCGCGGCGCCCCCCTGCGGCATTTCGGTCCCGAGCAGCCGCAGCGTCTCGGCGCGCGCCGCCTCGAGGTTGACGCCGGCGTCGGTCAGCACCTGCGCGGCGATCCCCTTCTCCTCGCGGACGAGTCCGAGCAGGAGGTGCTCCGTCCCGACGTAGCTGTGGTTGAGCTCCCGCGCCTCGCTCATCGCGAGCTCGAGCACCTTCTTGGCGCGCGAGGTGTACGGGAGATCCGGGCCGGTCGTCTGGGCCGCCTTCCCCTTCTTGACCGTCTCCTCGATTTTCTGCTGGATCTCGTCCAGGTCCACGCTGAGGTTCTGCAGCACGGCGGCCGCGACCCCTTCACCCTCGCGGATGAGCCCCAGCAGGATGTGCTCCGTGCCGACGTACTCGTGATGCAACCGAGCCGCCTCCTCGCGAGCCATCGCCAGCACCTTCCGTACGCGCTCGGTGAAGTTGTAGCCGTTCATCTCCCTCTAACCCCCTGGGCATCGGGCGGAGCCGACACCGCGCGGACCGGCGCCTCGAGCTACTCGGGCGATCCGGTTTCGTTGGCGAGTGCGTGGCGCACGTACCGCGCGCGCGCCTGACTCGCCTCGCTCTCCGTCAGCGCCCGGCCCTCGAGGTGGGCCAGATGCGCCAACTGACTGAAAATCAGGAGCTTGTTGAGGGTGTATACACTGAGTCCCGGGATCAGTTTCAAGCCGACGCCCAGGCGCACGCCGCTCAAAAAGTTCATCGCCTCGTCGAACGTGAGGCTGCGGGCGAAGCGCAACGTGCCATAGGCACGCCAGACCTTGTCCTCGATAATATAACCGGCGTCCTTAAGCAAGAGTCGGCGTGCCTCCTCTTCGCTCGCGATCATCTTCCGGACGACGTCGACGAGCTGCGCCAGCAACTCGTCCTCGGACTTCCCGAGCGTCGTCTGGTTGGAGATCTGGAAGAAGTTCCCGACCACCTCGCTCCCCTCGCCGTACAGGCCGCGGTAGGTGAGCCCCATCTGCTGCAGCCCGGCCAGGACCTTCCCCATCTCCTTGGTCAGGACAAGCCCCGGAAGATGGATCAGCACCGACGCCCGCATCCCCGTCCCGACGTTGGTCGGGCAGGCGGTGAGGAACCCGAACTCCTGATGGTAGGCAAAGGGCACCCGTGCGCCCAGTTCCCGATCGAGACGCTGGACGGCGCCCCACGCGGCCGGCACGGCGAACCCGGAGCGAAGCGACTGGAGACGCAGGTGGTCTTCCTCGTTGATCATCACGCCGACGTCGTCACCGACGTAGAGCGCGGCGCCGCTCCGCACGGGGTGCTGGGCGTCCAGGCCCGCCAGCTCCTTGCTGACGAGGTGCCGCTCGTGCAGCAGGAGGCGGTCCGAGGACGGCAGCTCGTCGACCCGGAGCAGGACGCCGGCGGAGAGGCTCGGCACATGGCGGCCCGCCTCGCGCACCTGTGCCAGCACCCGCAGGCGCTCGCCGTCGCGCGCGCGCCCGGTAAACGCGAACCCCTCGACGTTGCGGGCGAGGCGGATGCGGGTCGACAGCACGATGTCGGCGTGATCGCCCGACGCATCGAGCCAGCTCACCCCGCCGTCGGGAAGCAGCGACAGATCGAGTGACACGGCCCCTACTCCAGCACCCGCAGGCGATCGCGGATGTCGGCGGCCAGCTCGAACTGCTCGCTTTCGATCGCCTGCCGCAGCCGGTCGCGGAGCTCGACGACGGTGCTGCGCCGCTGCAGGTCATCCGGCTGCGGCGGATCATAGCGCTGGCCGGCGTGGCGCGAGCTTCCGTGCACGCGGCGCAACAGCTCGCGGAGGCTCGATTCGAAGGCGCCGTAGCAGTGCGCGCACCCCAAGCGGCCGCTGGCGCGGAAGTCGCCGAGGGTCGCCGAGCAGAACGCGCAGCGGGCCTGGTCGCGGGAGGGGGCGGCGCCGCTGCTGCCGGACGCCGACTCGCCGCCGGCGGCTCCGACGAGACTCAGCTGCTGCTGCACCTTCTGCAGGAGTTCGCCGATCTGCGGCGACGGCGTCGGCGTCTGCTCCACGCCGCGCTCCGCGGCGCACCGCTCGCAGAGGTGCATCTCGCGCTTCGCGCCGCCCATCACCTGCGTGAGCGTGACGGTCCCTTCTCGCTCCTTGCAGCTCTCGCAGAGCACTACGCCACCCCCTCGCGGGACTCCGTCACGACCAGCCGTCCGTTCTCTAAGAGTAGGACCCTGTGCGCCCGGGACGCCAGCGACCGGTTGTGGGTGACCACGACCATCCCGATCTCCAGGTCCCGTACAAGTTCGACGAACAACTCGTGCAGGCGTTCCGCGTTGCCCTGATCGAGATTCCCGGTCGGCTCGTCGGCGAGCAGCACGGCGGGGTCCATCGCCAGCGCCCGCGCCACCGCCGTGCGCTGCTGCTCCCCCCCGGAGAGCTCCGCCGGCCGGTGGTGCATCCGGCCGCTCAGGCCGACGCGGGCCAGCAGCTCCGCCGCCCGATCGTGGGCCGCCTTCGTGTCGACGCCACCGATCCGGAGCGGCATCATCACGTTTTCGAGCGCCGAAAACTCGCGCAGCAGGTGATGAAACTGAAAGACGAAGCCGATCGATCGGTTCCTGAGCCGGGCGACCGCCTCATCGTCGGGGAGATGGGAGTCGCCGCTCGGCACGGGCGTGCCGGCGAGCACGACGAACCCCTTCGTCGGGCGGTCGAGCGCGCCGAGGAGGTGCAGGAGGGTGCTCTTCCCCGCCCCGCTGGCGCCGACGACGGCGACCATCTCGCCGCGCTGGACGGCAAGGTCGACGCCGGAGAGAATCGGGAGGCGGCTCCCGTCGCCACCGCGATACGCCTTCCAGAGGTCGCGCGCTTCGAGCACCGGGGGCACGGGCGTCACTCGTGATGAATGGCGTCGATCGGATACAGGCGGGCGGCCTGGATCGAGGGGTACAGGGTCGCCACGGCGGCGATCGCGAGACTGGCGAGGACGGTCAGCGCGACGTCACTGAACTGGAGCAGGACCGGCAGGTGATCGATGAAGTAGACGGACGGGTCGAGGCGAAAGATCGGATAGTGGGCGATGCCAAGGGCGACCACGAGGCCGAGCACGAGACCGCCCCCGGTGCCGACGACGCCGATGACGACGCCCTGCGCGAAGAAGATCCGCCGGATCGACCGCGCCGGCATGCCCATCGCCTTGAGAATGCCGATCTCCCGCGTCTTGTCCGTCACGACCATCGTCAGGGTGCTCACGATGTTGAACGCCGCGACGATCACGATCAGGAGCAGGATGACGCTCATGACCAGCTTTTCGAGCTTGAGGGCCGAGAAGAGCGACTGGTTCTGCTCCTGCCAGTCGACGGTCCGATACGGAAAGCCGAGCCGTGACTCCAGCCCGAGGGCGAGCGGTCGCGTCTTCCAGCGATCGGTCGAGCGGACCTCGATCCCGGTGACGGCGTTGCCGATCCCCGCGAACTCCTGCGCCACGGCGAGCGGCATGAAGACATAGGTGTTGTCGTATTCGTACATGCCGGTCTCGAAGAGACCCGTCACCTCGAACTTGAAGAACCGGGGCGTGATCGTCCCCGTCGCCGCGTCGATCAGCTTGCCGGCCGGGGGCGGCGCGACCATGCGCACCGTGTCCCCCTGGCGGACGTTGAGCCGGTCGGCGAGCAGCTTCCCGAGGACGACCCCACGCGTCTGACCGTCGCTCGAGACGAAGCGAAAGTCGCCGGCATTCCTGACCGTGTAGTGCCGGATCGCCGTCGGCTCCTGCACGCCGGGCGCCTGCGGTTCGATCCCCTCGACCTGGGCGGCCTCGGCGTACGCGTGTCCGCCGTTGATCAGACCCTGCGCCAGCACGAACGGGCCGGCGGCGACGACCCCGGGGTAGGCGCGCACCTTGGCCAGCACCGTGTGCCAGTCGCTGATCGTCAGGTCGTCGCCGTAGCTCAGGACGCGGATGTCGGGGCTGCCGACGAGGATCTTGTCCTTGAGATCACTCTGCATGCCATTCATCACGCCGACGATGACGATCAGCGCGCTGACGCCGACGAGGACGCCGCCGATGGCGATCACGGTGATCAGCGACAGCAGGCGCGAGCCCTTGCGGCTCCGCATGTAGCGCCACGCAATCGAGAGTTCGAGACGGGTCACCGGTCGCGCCTCACCCCGCCTCGGGCCGCATCGCGGGGAAGAGGATGGCGTCGCGGATGTGGGACAGCCCGGCGAGGTACATGAAGAGGCGGTCGATCCCGATGCCGCAGCCGCCCGTCGGCGGCATCCCGTACTCCATGGCCCGAAGGTAGTCCTCGTCGACGCCCGACGCCTCGAGGTCGCCGGCGGCGCGGAGCCTGGCCTGTGCCTCGAAGCGCTGCCGCTGGTCGAGCGGGTCGTTCAGTTCGCTGAAGGCGTTGGCCAGCTCACGTCCGCGGGCGAAGAGCTCGAACCGCTCGGTGAGCCCGGCGCCGCCGGCGCCGCGCTTCGGCTTGGCGAGCGGCGAGAGCTCGACGGGATAATCGAGGACGAACGTCGGCGCATCGATCGTCGATTCGACGTGGGCCTGAAACAGCTCGTCCATCAGCTTGGGCCGGCTGAGCGTGGCGACATCGGCGACGCCGACGCGCGCCGCGGCGGCGCGAAGGGTCGCGAGGTCCATGTCGAGCACCGACGTGCCGAGGGCGCGGTCGAGGGACGGGATCCACTCGATGCGCGCGAATGGCGGCGCGAGCGCGGGGACGCGGTCGGCAAGGGCGGGCACGGACCGGACGGCGTCGGCCGCCACGACGAGGAGGCGTTCGACGACGTCGATGATGCCGAGGTAATCGGTGTACGACTGGTAGAACTCGAGCATCGTGAACTCGGGGTTGTGCGTCCGATCGATCCCCTCGTTGCGGAAGTCGTGCCCGATCTCGTAGACGCGCTCGAGGCCGCCGACGATGAGCCGCTTGAGATAGAGCTCATCGGCGATGCGGAGGTAGAGCGGCATGTCGAGCGCGTTGTGATGCGTCGTGAACGGCCGAGCCGAGGCACCGCCGTAGAGCGGTTGCAGGACCGGGGTCTCGACCTCGAGGAAGCCCGCATCGTCGAGAAACCGCCGGATCGCCGCGATCAGGCGCGCCCGCGCGACGAAGGTGTCGCGCACCTCCGGATGGACCGCGAGGTCGGCGTAGCGCTGGCGATAGCGCTGCTCCGCATCCGAGAACCCCGAGTGGCGGACGACGACGCCGTCGACGAGCTCCTCCTTGCCGTAGGGAAGCGGCCGCAGGGCCTTGGCGAGCAGGGTGACGGCGTCGACGCGCACGGTCACTTCGCCGGTGCGCGTGCGGAAGAGCGTGCCCGAGACGCCGACGATGTCACTCAGATCGTAGAGGCGGAGGAGCTCCCAGACCGCCTCGCCCAGCGCATCGCGCCGGAAGTAGAGCTGGATGCGGCCGCTCTGATCGGCAAGGTGCGCGAACGCGGTCTTCCCCTGCGCGCGCCACGCGACGAGGCGGCCGGCGAGCCGCACCGCCGGCCCCTCGCCGCCGTCGGCGACGTGCGCGCCAAGCCGCGCGGCGTCGGCTGCGCCGTGCGTCCGGTCGAAGCCGTAGGCGTAGGGCGCCACGCCGGCGGCGACGAGCGCATCGTGCTTGTCGCGGCGGGCCTGGAGGACGAAGTTGACGTCGTCGGTCGTGGCCACTACGTGGCCGCCACTAGGCGGCGGCGCGGCCGCCGCCGCCCGACTGCTTCAGATAGGCCTCGATGAACGGATCGATCGCCCCGTCCATCACCTTGTGCACATCGGGCATCTTGAGCTCCGTGCGGTGGTCGTTGACCATCGTGTACGGCTGGAAGACGTAGCTCCGGATCTGGCTGCCGAAGGTGACGTCCTCCTTGGTCGCATCGAGCGCGGCCTTCTCCGCGGCCTGGCGGTCGGCCTCGCGCTGATACAGCCGGTTCTTGAGCATCTTCATCGCGGTCGCCTTGTTCTTGAATTGCGAGCGCTCCTGCTGCGATGCGACGACGATGCCGGTCGGCAGGTGCGTGATCCGCACCGCGGAACTCGTCTTGTTGACGTGCTGCCCGCCGGCGCCCGAGGCGCGATAGACGTCGACCTTGAGATCCTCCGGCCGGATGTCGATCGTGATCTCGTCGTCGACGACCGGATAGACGAAGACCGAGGCGAAGCTCGTGTGCCGCCGCGCCTGCGCATCGAAGGGCGAGATCCGGACGAGCCGGTGGACGCCGGTTTCGGCCCGCAGGAATCCGAACGCATACTGGCCGTGGATCTCGAGGATGGCGCCCTTGATCCCCGCTTCCTCGCCCTCGCTGACGTCGAGCACCTCGACGGTGTAGCCATGGCGTTCCGCCCAGCGCGTGTACATCCGGAGCAGCATCTGCGCCCAGTCCTGCGCCTCGGTCCCGCCGGCGCCGGCCGCGATCTCGAGCTGCGCATCGCGCGCGTCGTCGGGACCGGTCAGGAGGGCCCGCAGTTCGAACGCCGCCACCTCATCGGCGGTCGACGCGACGTCGCGGGCGACGTCGGCGGCCATCCCGGCATCCGGCTCGGCGGCGAGGAGTTCGAGGAGCTCGCCGGCGCTGACCGCGCGCGCGGAGAGCCGGTCGTACGGGTCGACGATCGCCTTCAGCGCCTTGACGCGCTGCACGACATCCTGCGCGCGCTCCTGCTGCGTCCAGAAGCCGGCATCGGCCATCTGCCGCTCGAGACCGACGAGGGTCTCGCGCTTGCCGTCGACGTCAAAGATACCTCCGGAGCTCGGCCAGTCGATCGCCGAGGTCGCGGACCGCGCGCGCCGTCTCGTTCACATCCGCCATGGACTCCCCCGGTACGACGCGAGCCGTCGCCCCGCGCGGGGAAACGGCTCGCGTCCGTACCGGAAGATAACGCCGACAACGTCCGGAACAACGTCGAAGACGACTTCTCGACCGACTGCCGGCACGACGGCTAGAACAACTTCCGACCGCCCGCGAGCAGTTCGTTGAGCGCATCCTGGAAGTGCGACGTGCTCTCGGCGAAATCCTTGCCGATCTGTTCGACGTACTCCTCGTAGCTCTTCTTGATCTCCTCGCGGAAGACCTGCTTGAGCGTGCCGCTCGCGAGCGCGTCCTCGCGCTTGCCGGGGTGATAGGCGAGGATGTCGGAGACGAGCGCGCGCGCGAGCCGCTTCGCCTTCTGGTTCGGATCGTTGGCGAGAAACGGGTTGATCGGCCGGCGCTCGGCGGTCGGCGGCGGCCCGGGTTGCGCGGGCATCGACGGCACGGTGACCGCACTCGGCGAGACACCGGGCGGCAGCGTGATCGCCGCTGCCGACGGCACGACCGGCGCGGGCGGCACGGCTTGCGGCGGCGCCCCAAGCGCCACGGGCCGCGGCGCCTGCGCCGACCCCGGCGCGGACGCCGGCGGCCGCGGCACCGGTGCGGCGACGGGAGGCGCGACGGGAGGCGCGACGGGTGGCGCGACGCGTGGAGCCGCGGGTTGCGCGACGCGTGGGGCCGCGGGTTGCGCGACCGGCGCCACCGGGCCTCCGGGCGCGACCGGCGCGGCGGCCGGACCGGCACCGGGACGCACGGGTGAGCCGGCGCCGGGCGATGCCGGGGCGACCGGCCGCGTAGGCACGGGCGCGGGACGCATCGCGGCGGCCCCGGACGTGGCCGCCGTCGCCGGAATCTGAACGCTGCCGCGCGACGGCGTCGTCGCCGGCCTGGCGGGCGGGAGGCCACCGCCGACCGGCGTGCCCGGATGCACTGGCGCGCCCGGGCGCGGTGCACCAGGCGCGGCGACCGGCGGCACTTGGCGCGGGACACCGACCGGGGGCGTTGGGCGCGAGCGCGGCACGTCCGACGCGCCTGGCCCCGCCTGCGACGGGCCGGACGTCTGCGGCGAGGCCGCGCTCGACGGCGCGGGGCTACCCGGCGGAGCGGCGGGCGGGCGGGTGGCGAGAGGCGCCGTCGCCGCGGGGCGGACGAGCGGCGCCACTGGTGCGGCGTCCGGGCGCGCGGGGGCGGCGCTCACGCCCGCCGCGCTGGCAGCCGCGGGGGTTCCAATCGGGCGCTGCGGCGCCGGGGCGGGTCGCGGCGCCGCCGGTGCCGCAGCGGGCGCCGCCGGGTGCGCGATCGGGTGCGCGATCGGGTGCGCGATCGGGTGCGCGATCGGGTGGGGCGCGGGTTGCGGTGCGGTCCGGGGAGTGGGTGGCGCCGGGGCCTGCGGCGTCATCGGCGGGACGGCGGCGCGGGGGATCGCCGCCGGTCGGGGCGCGGCGGAGGGGGCCCCGGACGCCGCCGCGGATGGTGCCGCTGGCGCTGACGGTGCCACGGTCGGTTGAAGGGATGGCACCGCGACCGGCGCGGAGGTGGACGCGGCGGGAGCCGCACCGGCGATGCTGATCACGCCGCCGCAGACGGAGCACCGTGCGCGGACGCCGGCGGCCGGCACCTTCGCCGGGTCGACGCGAAAGACGGAGCGGCATTCCGGGCAGCTGACGTTCATCCGTTCTCTCCGACTCCGAGCGCGTCCGCGCGCGGGATGACGAGTGGCGCATCGGCGACGGCATCCTGTCGCCGGTCGACGGAGTAGATCGATCCGTCGAGGGTCTTGGCGTAGCTCTTCATTTCCGTGGCCAGTTCGCTCATTTGCACGGAGTGCGAGAAGTGTCGCCGTTCATTGGTCACGACGCCGATGGAGACCGTCATCAGCGGGACGCGGTGCAGGTGCCCGCGTCGGTCCTTGCCGAAAAAGTATCCCGCCCGCCGATCCTGTTCCGAATACTGGTAGGGCACGAGGAGGTCGAAGACCGCCACGATCTCGCCGCAGACCGCAGCGATCGCCTCGACGGGAATGTTGAAGATGAAGTCATCGCCGCCGATATGCCCGACGAATCCGGCTTCGCCGCAGAGACCCTTCACGACGTCGTGCAGCACGCGGGCGAGGATCCGGATGACGCGATCCCCGTCGGTGTAGCTGTATCGATCGTTGAATTCCTTGAAGTGATCGAGGTCGGCGTAGCAGACGGCGAAGGTGTCGCGGCCTTCCAGCCGCGCGGTGATGTCCTGCTCGATCGCGATCGTGCCGGGGAGTCGGGTCGACGGGTGCACGTGCGTGTCGCGATCGGAGCGGCGCAGCAGGACGTCGAGACGGACGCGGACCTCGTCGGCCGGGAGCGCGGGGTGCAGCACCTCGTCGGCCCCGGCGGCGAATGCCGCCGCGGTATCCTCCGACAGGACGACGGCCGGAATGATCCCCGTAAACGAGTCGCGCTTGAGGCGGCGGCAGGCGGCCAGCGCGTCGTCCGAGGCCGCCCGCGCATCGAAGAGCACGGCGCGGGGCCGGCCTCGCAGGCAGAGGGCCATCAGGTCGTCGGCCAGGGTAAGCGCCTCCGAGCGCAGGGCCGACGCATCGAGCCAGGCGCGAACGACGTCGGGGAGCGCGCTCCCACAGGGGGCGAAGACGATGGCACTCGGCTTCCGGTGCGACGGGTGTGGGGCCACGTGAGAAGGACAGTTGACAGGCGCGGAGGCAACGGTCTCTGGCGGGCGAGCCCGCGCTCCAAGAGCCCGGGCGATCCATCCACGACGAGCCCCGCGCTACAGGGGCGTCGCCTCGTCGATCAGCATGATCGGGATCTCGTCGCGGATCGGGTAGCGGAGGCGATCGCGGTGGCAGATCAGGCTGGCCTCCTGCTCCCGATACTCCAGCTCGCCCTTGCATTTGGGGCAGACGAGAATCGTCAGCAGCGCCTGGGGAAGACTCATGGTCAGCTCCTGGTGCGGTGCTCAGGGGGGATCGTATAGCCGAATCGTCCGAGCGCGCGTCGGTCGCGGCGCCAGTTGGGGAGCACCTTGACGTTGAGGTCGAGAAAGACGGGCGCGTCGACGAGGGGTTCGATCTTGAGGCGGGCGCTCCGGCCGAGCTCACGGATCCTCGAGCCCTTGTGTCCGATCAGGATCCCCTTCTGGCTGTCGCGCTCGACGTAGATCGTCGCCCGAATGTACATGGGCCGGCGCTCCTCCCGGAACTCGTCGATCTCGGCCGCGACGCTGTAGGGGACCTCCTCGTCGAGTTGCTCGAGGGCGGATTCCCGGATCAGCTCGGTGACGAAGAATCGGAGCGACTGCGTGCTGACCTCGTCGGCCGGGTACAGGAACGGGCTCTCGGGAAGTGCCAGGCCGATCCGCTCGAGGAAGGCGTCGATCCCGTCGCCGGTGGCCGAGGAGATCCACGTCGCCTCGGGGAACCGCTCGGCCAGCCCGGCGCGGCGCGCGGAGTCGACGAGGTCGCTCTTGTTGAAGGTGAGGAGGACGGGTGCGCGTGGCGGGCGGGTGATCCCGGCCGCGGTCTCGAGCGTCGGCGGGTCGCCGAGCGTCGCATCGACGAAATAGATGATCAGATCCGCGTCGGCGAGCGCGTGGAGGGCGGCGCCGCGCATCGCGCGCTGGAGATCATAGGCCGGCGTCATGAGGCCGGGGGTATCGAGGAAGACGATCTGGGTGTCGCCGTCGGAGCGGATACCGACGACGCGATCGCGGGTCGACTGCGGCTTGGGGCTGGTGATGCTCAGCTTCTGGCCGACGACGCGATTGAGGAACGTCGACTTGCCGGCGTTGGGCGCGCCGACGACGGCGACGATGCCGGCCCGGGTGATCGGGGGGGTACTGCTCACGGGCGCTCCTGGTGACACTGGGCGAGGGGCACCGGGGCGACACAGAAATCCCCCGGGGCCGAAGCCCCGGGGGATTCTGAAAGAGGTGCCGGCGACGGCCTACTCTCCCGCGTCCTCTCGGACGGAGTACCATCGGCGCTGTAGGGCTTAACGATCGTGTTCGGGATGGGAACGAGTGTGGCCCCTACGCTCTAGTCGCCAGCGAAACCGGATGACACCACGACGGTCGGCCCGAGGGCCGGCGGCGGGTGTCGACAAACAGTCGACAACAGGGTCGTAGTAGTGATCGGTTGATACTGGTGAATCTGAACCGTAGATCGTGCAGTGCTCTGCGAGAAAGACTCTTTGGGAGTAGTCAAGCCGCACGGACGATTAGGACCGCTACGCTCGGAGGGCTTTGCAGCCGTTCCACGCGCGGCCTATCGACGTGATGGTCTCTCACGGTCCTTTAGGGAGCTCAAGGCTCCAGGGAAGATTCATCTTGGGGGGAGCTTCCCACTTAGATGCATTCAGCGGTTATCTCCGCCTGCCATCGCTACCCGGCGTTGCACCTGGCGGCACAGCCGGGACACGAGCGGGCAGTTCGACCCGGTCCTCTCGTACTAGGGTCCACGCCCCGCAATCTTCCAACGCCCACGACGGATACAGACCGAACTGTCTCACGACGTTCTGAACCCAGCTCATGTACCACTTTAACCGGCGAACAGCCGGACCCTTGGGACCTTCTCCAGCCCCAGGATGTGATAAGCCGACATCGAGGTGCCAAACCGCGCCGTCGATGTGAACTCTCGGGCGCGATAAGCCTGTTATCCCCAGCGTACCTTTTATCCGTTGCGCGATAGCCGATCCACACCGGGCTACCGGATCACTACGGCCGTCTTTCGACCCGGTTCGAGCTGTCGCTCTCACCGTCAGGCCCCCTTCTGCCGTTACACTCTATAGGCGCGAGTACCGACCGCGCTGAGGGGACCATGCGCGCGCCTCCGTTACTCTTTCGGAGGCGACCGCCCCAGTCAAACTGCCCACCTGCCACGGTCCCAGGGAGGGTTTGCCTCCCGTGGTGAGAGCATCGCATAAAACAGGGTGGTATTTCACTGTTGCCTCCACCCGAGCTAGCGCCCGGGCCTCAACGGCTCCCACCTATGCTACACAGTTTTGTGCAATGCTCAATGACAAGCTACAGTAAAGGTGCATGGGGTCTTTTTGTCCTGTCGCGGGGACTCGGAATCCTCACCGAGACTGCAATTTCGCCGAGCACGTGGTCGAGACAGTGCCCAAGTCGTTACGCCATTCGTGCAGGTCGGAACTTACCCGACAAGGAATTTCGCTCGTTCGTTTCCGATCCGTTTCCGGACCAGCCGGACTTTATCTTGTAGCCCCTCGGTTCATCTGCGTCGCCACCGCGCGGATCTCGTCGATTCCGGCGGCCGTCAGATGGACCCCCGACTCCATCAGCTGGAGCACGTCGCGAAACTTGAGAAAGTCGACGTGTTTCCGCGTCTTGAGCGGGTGCCTGACGAAAAATGGAATGATGATTCGCTGAAGGTGCTGCTGGCTTCGCACCCGGTACGCCAGTCGGTCGCCATGGTTCCTGCGAACCACGCCGCATCCGAAATGCGCCTTGAGGGCATGAAGCACGTGCACGTCACGCTCGTGCTGCACGACCGTGAATTCCGGGAGTACCTGGAATCCCGCGGTCATTTCCGCATGGGGGTTGATCCCCACGTGGAAGCAGCCTTCGCCATCGACGAATCCCACGATCCACTGTGCGTCAAGATTCATTGGAGCTGCTCGAACGTAAAGTCTCTGAGGAGTCCCGGATTTGTTGATCCGGGCCTTTCCTGCGGATTGTCCCCGTGTCGTCTGGATTGTGACTGCCAGCGTCGCCGCGCGGAGCGCGTCGGATCGCTGACGAGTACCAGGCCGTGTTGGAGGAGTTTCCCGCATATGGTTCGATTTTACTAAGGCTGCGATAGTTAACCTTAGGACCGTTATAGTTACGGCCGCCGTTTACCGGGGCTTCGGCTCAAGGCTTCGCCTTGCGGCTAACCTCTCCCCTTAACCTTCCGGCACCGGGCAGGCGTCAGTGTGTATACGGCGCCTTGTGCGGCTTGGCACACACCTGTGTTTTTGCTAAACAGTCGCTTGGGCCGATTCGCTGCGGCCGATCCGAGCGCCCAGAGCAAGTCTGAGTACCTGGACCGGCATCCCTTCTTCCGAAGTTACGGGATCATTATGCCGAGTTCCTTGACCACGTTTCACTCGTTCACCTGAGGCTACTCGCCTTGCCCACCTGTGTCGGTTTACGGTACGGACGTCGTACGAACTCCCAGTCAGGCTTTTCTTGCCGGTCGACTCCATGAGACTCGGATCGGGTCGCCCCTCACCTCGCATTCCCCTCTCGGCTTGCGCCTACCGGGTTAGACGGCACTCCACATGGCCGCTCCCACTTCGTTCCCGTGTCCCCTGATTGGTGATAACGCTCGTACGGCGGGGTGGGAATGTTCGCCCACTGTCCATCGGCTACGCCTCTGGGGCCTCGCCTTAGGGTCCGCCTCACCCTGCGCTGATTGCCATGGCGCAGGAATCCTTGGGCTTCCGGTGCGCGGGGTTTTCACCCGCGTTTGCGCGTACTCATTCCGGCATCCTCACTTCCCCTCGCTCCATGGGTTGGTTTCCACCCCCACTTCACAGCACGGGGAACGCTCCCCTACCCCTGTGTTCAAAACACAAGGCCAAGCTTCGGCGGGCGGCTTAATCCCGACCATTCTCGGCGCACGCACGCTGGACTGGTGAGCTATTACGCACTCTTTAAAGGATGGCTGCTTCTAAGCCAACCTCCCAGTTGTCACAGCACGCGCACATCCTTCGCTATACTCAGCCGCCACTTCGGGACCTTAGCTGTGGCTCTGGGTTCTTTCCCTCTCGCCGTTGGACATTATCGCTCAACGACTGCCTCCCAGGGTCCATTCATCAGGCATTCGGAGTTTGGTTGGGTTTGGTACCGCGCTCTGCGGCCCGCGCCCATCCAGTCGCTCTACCTCCTGTGAACACGCCCTGAGGCTCTACCTCAATAGATTTCGGGGAGAACCAGCTATCTCCAGGCTTGATTGGCCTTTCACCCCTACCCACAAGTCATCCGAGCGGTTTTCAACCCACACCGGTTCGGTCCTCCACTCGGTGTTACCCGAGCTTCAACCTGCTCATGGGTAGATCGCCCTGGCTTCGGGTCTACGCCCAGCAACTCCAGTCGCCCTCGTTACAGGACTCGCTTTCGCTGTGGCTCCGCCGCAGAGCGGCTTAGCCTCGCTGCCGAGCAGTAACTCGCCGGATCATAATGCAAAAGGCACGCAGTCAGGCGCCCGCGAACCCGAAGGCCCGCGTCACCCTCCTACCGCTTGTAAGCATGTGGTTTCAGGCTCTTTTTCACTCCCCGCCCAGGGGTGCTTTTCACCTGTCCCTCACGGTACTCGTTCACTATCGGTCACAGAGGAGTCTTTAGCCTTGGAGGGTGGTCCCCCCAGCTTCACGCCCGATTACTCGGGTCGGGCGTTACTCAGGAACTCCACTACGATACGTGGCTTGTTTTGCCTACCGGGCTGTCACCGTCTGTGGCGCCCCGTTCCAGGGGACTTCGACTACGTGCACGTATCGCGTCCGTGGGTCCTACAACCCCGTGCGTCCGAAGACTCACGGTTTGGGCTCGTCCCGGTTCGCTCGCCGCTACTTCGGGAATCTCGGTTGATTTCTCTTCCTCCGGGTACTGAGATGTTTCAGTTCCCCGGGTTTGCCTCCCTTTCGGGATGACGAGGCTCGCGCCTCGCCGGGTTGCCCCATTCGGCCATCCAAGGATCAATGCGTGTGTGCCGCTCCCCTTGGCTTATCGCAGCTTACCACGGCCTTCATCGCCTCTCTGTGCCCAGGCATCCCCCACATGCTTTCGCTCGCTTGACCACAAATCGTGTCAAGCAGAGCACGCGCGATCTACGATGTGTGATATAGAACTCTTATCACTCGAGGCTAATTGCCAGCCTCTCGCGTTCAGATTCGTATCCCACGATCACTACTACGTCTGTTGTCAAACAGCATGATGCAACCACATAACATCAGGATAACATCAGGGCGCCGCACCGCGGCGCCCCCCTGCATCTATGAGGCAATCGGGAATGAGATCGGGATGGTCGAGGCGGTGCGACTTCCGAGGACTTGTCAGCGCCCGATCCCGCTGGACGCCTACTCGTCGCTCCGGTAAGGAGGTGATCCAGCCGCAGGTTCCCCTACGGCTACCTTGTTACGACTTCGCCCCAGTCACGACGCTCGCCTTCGGCGGCTTGGTCCCTTGCGGGTTCCGACACCGACTTCGGGCGCTCGTCGCTTCCATGGCGTGACGGGCGGTGTGTACAAGGCCCGGGAACGTATTCACCGTGGCGTTGCTGATCCACGATTACTAGCGATTCCAGCTTCATGCCGCCGGGTTGCAGGCGACAATCCGAACTGAGGACAGCTTTAGGGATTGGCTTGGCATTGCTACCTCGCAGCCCTCTGTACTGTCCATTGTAGCACGTGTGTAGCCCTAGACGTAAGGACCATGATGACTTGACGTCGTCCCCACCTTCCTCCGGTTTGGCACCGGCAGTCCCCCCAGAGTCCCCGGCCGGCTTACGCCGCCGCTGGCAACAGGGGGCAAGGGTTGCGCTCGTTGCGGGACTTAACCCAACATCTCACGACACGAGCTGACGACAGCCATGCAGCACCTGTGCACGTGCCCCGAAGGGAAGCTCCCATCTCTGGAAGCCGTCACGTGTATGTCAAGCCTAGGTAAGGTTCTTCGCGTTGCGTCGAATTAAACCACATGCTCCACCGCTTGTGCGGGCCCCCGTCAATTCCTTTGAGTTTCAGCCTTGCGGCCGTACTCCCCAG
>Ga0116229_10000297_pt1 | contig 60466 bp, 19 predicted proteins | sample S1TSphgellanicum_3_FD_87313 | JGI IMG/M metagenome (GOLD analysis project Ga0116229, IMG submission 87313) | Host-associated microbial communities from peat moss isolated from Minnesota, USA - S1T2_Fc - Sphagnum magellanicum MG | ecosystem: Host-associated > Plants > Peat moss > Unclassified...
CATGTTCATGCCAAAAGCATTGTGGTGTTCTCATAGTTTCACAAAAAAATGTACTTGAACTGATTCAGTTCACTGAATATGTGTATGGAACCCTAATATACTTGCACCCAAAGTTCAAACAGGTGTGAGGGCCAATGTTGGTCTGGTAAGTAGGTGGTATGGTATGTAGGCCTGCGAATGGTATATACCTAGTTTAGGGTATGTGCTGGGATCAAAGGGCCTTGCCAGGGCTGGTAGGGACTAGAGTTGTTCCGTTCTTAGGTTTATAAGGGAACTGCTGATTCGGGGTTTAGCCAGTTCTTAGGGTTTTAGAGGAACTCTTAGGGATCTGAGGTAGGCTAATATGTACCAATCTTATTCCAATTTCAATGTCAAGTATTTTATCACATACCAGCCAAAAATCAGTCTTGGATTCCAATATCAAGACCAGCACCGTGCTGGTATGAAAGTTTTAAAAAGGACCCAGGACCAGGTTGGTACGAAGTTTTTTAAAAAAGTGCCCAATACCCCCCAGGACCAGCTGGTAATGGTCAAAAGTGGATACAAGACCAACACTGGTGGTCCACCCTATTTTGGATAAAGTAAAGTACAATTTTATTCATGAAGCTTTCTAGGTTATGATTTGCACATATCCCATCTCCGGAATCCATGAAGACAAACTCAATGGTTTTGCCCTTCAGATCAAAAGGAACCTTCATGTGGAGTGGAGGGGAGGGGAGAGGAGATCTACGTGTGCCACAAATAGAATCATGGCTAACTATTGAAAAGTTTGTGAGCAAAAATCTTGAGGAAGAAAAGGCGAAGCAACCATGTACCTCAATACTACGACCCAGAACAACAATATTGCAACAAGATGATGATCATCATTGTGCAATTGCTCTGCCCCTTAGCCTATTATTGCAAGTTCAAATATGGAACCAACAAATGGGTACTTCAAACAGGAAATGTTGTTCCCATCCACACTTAAGAAAAATTTCTCAAAATGTAGGAACCAAATGAAAATTAAGTTGTTTGGATCAGGTCTGATGTTGTGAAAATTAGGTCATGTCTGATGTTGTGCTTTGGCCAAAGTGCTTGGAACAGTACCCGAACAAGACATGCACTAGACTCAGACTAGGGCAAGCCCTTATTCCGGTAACTCCCTTGGGCATTGCCCTACACTTATTGTCACAAGTTCCAAGGTGGTGCAATTTTGGGCCTCATCAGGAATCTCGGTGTTTTTTTTTTACTCCCAATTTTGTAGTGTAGCAGCAGTGGCGACGGTTTTGTACTTGACCATTTAAATGTGTAGCCTATAGAGAGGCCTATGGCGACACTCTCCACCAACAAAAAAAAACAAACGAAACAGAACTGGGGGAAATTTGGCGACTCGTTTTTGAGAAAATAAGGGGATTTCGCCAGAAACTTGGATCAGTGTCGCAATTTGGCGATGTTTCGCCCCCGCCCCCCAAAAAAAAGGACTAAGATTCAGGATCCAAAGTGGACCCAAAAAGAAGTTTGTGTAACTAGTAAGTACTTACTTACCAAGCTCCTAAAATAGTTCTCGTCCTCATGTCAAGCGACTAAAGTACATCCAGGTGGCAAGTAGGCACCACGCGTCGACAAACTAGGACCCCGAGCTGAGAGAGAAAAGGACAGTCATGTTACACGTGGCGCGCAGGTGGATTGAAACTATGGTCAATTGGTGAAACGTAGATAAGCCACATGTGTCAACAAGAACAACAACACAACCAGTGACTCACTCATCCCCAAAAAGGAAAAAAAAAGGGGCAAAAAAGAAGAAAAGGGATGGAAAGGGGGTAGACTAGGGCAAAGCAAAGAAAGCAAAAAACACCGTCACTACTTCTTAGGTATTGTCAGACTACCTACTTATGTACTTCTTTAGTACCTTCACTCATCCTCCCCCACCCAACCTTACAAGTTTCAACCCAAAAAAAAAAGGGAAAAAAAAAAAGGAATAAAAAGAGCAAAAGAACAAAAGAAAAACAAGAAAATTTCAAGAGAGTAGTAGTACCTAATGATCCCTTAGTTGAATGCAAACCCATTTTAATTATTGGTGACAATTTACAACCTCACCCTCCAAAAATAGCTCTTTAAAACATACATACTAATTCGAATTTCTAAAATAAAATTCAAATACATGTAATAAATAAATTTTGAATTGATCAAAATTGTCAAAATAGTAATGAAATAGAAATATAAATGAAAATAAAAACTAGGGAATGGGTTCAATTAATAGCAGGGATTCTTCTTTTCCACAAAATTTTCCATTTTTGACAAAAATTGAAAACGTTTTGGTTAAGTGTGAAATGTGCTGTGAAGTGTGCTTTTTTCAAGTGTAAATTCGACTATTTTTGTTATTTTATAGAAAAATGTTGCCGATTTTTTTTATAGGTATCACAAAATTGGAAAAAAAAAAAACGTGATTTTGGGACCCGATCATGATAAAACAATAATATGCTACCTAATTGACAAATTCAAACATTGGGGAAAGAAAGGGGAGGGGGGAGGGGGACGACTAGTCACTACAATACATTGCATAATATTTGCCACCTTATATTTATGGTCCACTTGTTAGTGTTGCTTGGTTTTTTAGTGTTAAATGAAGTTAAGGGACCCCCAAAGTGGGGTCACTTTCGTGGTGTAATATCACCTAATAAGATGCTGGAAATCAGTCACCCTTCTTTGTTTGCTCTTTTGCTTTTCATGCTCCGTTTTGCTAACCCCCCCTCCCAACCCCCCAACGCCCTCCTTTTTTTTTTTTTTTCTTTTTTTTTTTGGTTGTTGGGTGGTTTTTGCTGTCTCCACTTTGCACTCATTTTTGTGGCCTTTCTCGCTCTCTGTGAGCTTTCCTACTCCTCGGGAAGTCTGCTCCTTCTTCCTCTTGTTGCCACCTCTCTCTCGCTCGCAGCTTTCCTTTTGTTGTTGAAAGCAATCTTTTTCTAGCGTCTTCTTCCATAGATCCAGTCGCTTTGTCTCGGAGAATTGCGCTCGCAAGTGTTACTAGGAAAGCATTTTCTGTTTACAAGTTCTCTCTCTCTCTCTCTCTCTCTCTCTGAGTGTTTTTTCTAAGTTGTAAACTTACTGTGTTTGCTCACCAGGCTCTCATTACTGAATTTAGCAAAATCTGGGAAAATTTCTTGTGAAGTATTTTCGCCATTTTTGTTGCCTCCGAGACTTTGCTGCAAGTTTGGTTTTTTTTTTCCCCCCCTAGGAGTGAAAGCCGAGTAGTCTTCATTGATTTGGTCCATAATTTATTGTTCGTGACTTGTTTTTCAAGTGCGGAATTTTTTCTTGTTTCGATTCGGAGAATTTATCGTTTTCCTGGTTTTGTGAGCTCTTGCTGCTGGTGTGTTGAGAACTGGAGTGATCTTGCTTGACCATCTCCATACCGTCTTTATATATTTCTTGTCCAAGGGAGTGTGCGAAGTATATCCGGTTCTCTCAAAAACAAAATTGTTCACAAAAGTTTTGGACATATTCTTCTCCTTCTCTCCATTTTGCAATTTCTCTGTAGTAGTTTGCAGTCTTCTTCCTCTCGTTCTTTCTCTAGTCGAGGGAAGCTCACAAACAAGTGTACTGTCGACAAGTTATTGACACAACGTCGTTCTGGAATTTGAAGGAATTGATGAGAAATTGTTGGAACTTTGTTCAAGAATTGCTCTAAGCTTTGGCTGCTGTACCCGGATTCCGCCCACTGCGAATTCTCCGCCAAAGTTTGTCGATAACTTGTCGTTCTTGTCGATGAATTGTTCGTTGTTCGCATAATATTGTGTGAGATTTGCCAGGGGGTTGCTGCTGTCCTCGGTACTACGGACTGCGATCCATCTTGTGCACCTGTCTGGAGGCTTTTTGTTGCCGTCGAGATGAGTTCTCTCATATCGAAGACGCTGTGAAAGGGAAGCTTCTCACGGAATACCTAGGAGGAGAAGCCCGGATTGGTGGTTCGAATTCGGCGGATCGGAACCTGTAAGTGTTCGGAATGCCTCTTCTTCTTTGAATCCATGGTCTGTTTAGTTTCTCGTTTGTAGCGGTTTTGAAAACGATGAATCAAGTTCGGTGTGAGAGGAATTGTTGCGCGAGCAAGCTTGTGGATTTGCATCTGCCCTTGCGGTTGTGGAGAATGATCGACAGCAAAGCCATTATAGTAATTTTGTTGCTAAATTTCGATTCCCACAGAGAGAAGTTGGAATGCAAGTCCTAAATTTAGGTCATGCAAGCAGAGGATCGCTGGTAGTATATTGTCAAACTGCAGTTAGTACAAGAAAGATTTTTTTTTGCTGAATCCTGAATGTGTTTCAGAGGTTGCATCACCATTGATTGCAAAGCTTATACAGATTTTGTATTGTTCGATGCACACAAAGTCTATACTTTTAAGTACTCAGGAAAACATATGTATTGGAATGGGTGTGCTCTTTTGTAGGTTAGGTTCAGTGCTTCAAGGTAAAGCATTACTGTCAACATGCTTAGGCGGTTCAATTCACTGATGAAGATACCCAAGGTGCCACATGAGCCCATTGAGCATGTGCATCTGAGGCCTGCACTCTCTGTGGATTCAGCTTCCATAAGACCACCAATGTCATCATATGGTGTGGCTTTGGAACCCTTGCATTTGCCACAGGCATGGGTCTGTGGTGGAGAAGAGGAGGATGGGCAGGCCTCTGTCATCAACCAGACTGGACAACAAGGTGGAGATTTGCAAGGGACCAAACTGCCCATTACTCAAGTGAATGAGGAAGGGACATGGAAGGATGTACTGCAATACAGAAAGCTAGGATCTCCTGATGCAGGGAACTTTAGTGAGCAATTATCACCTGCAAACAAACTTGGCTATGAGAACGGGCATGATCCAAATGATGCTTCCTTTGGTAGGTTTGGACAAGTAGATCCCAGCATTTCAGAGTTGGTACAGAGAGTAGTAGGTGACAGTGGGGAGACAGTGCAGCTTGAATCACAAAGTGGTAAAGAGTTTGCATTTCCAGTGGTTCCTCTCTTGAATGGAACGAGTACAGGCATTGAGCAGGAAAGCAGTGATACTATTTCTCCAATAGGAGTTCAAGGAGGAGAAAGGGCATTCACAACCATAGATATCTCAGAGCTGGAACCTGGAAAGGCAGTCGACTTGGCACATATTCCAAATGGTTACACTGGTGGAGTAGGTGGTCCAAATCGCACAATCAGCACTTTCAGTACTGACAGTATGACAGAATGCTGCAGGTCAGCTGGTGCACCTGCTGATTCCTCTCCATAGTGCACATTGAATGTGCACAGCAATGCACTCTGTATATCATCTTTTTTGCTCTTCATATCATAATTGTCTTGGTTGCAGATTGAACTTGGAATTACAAACCATATGTGGATAAATGATCTGAGGGGTGGTTTGTAATCTGGATACAGGATATGCCAGCAACACACAGAAGAACAACTGATTGAATTGGGATGCTTTTGTCGGGGAGAACTGGCCAAGGCCCACCGGTCCTGCATCGAGCAATGGTTTAGCAACAAAGGCACCAACAAGTGTGAAGTATGCCAGTATGTTGTTGTCTCCTCTATGCATCAGAAATTGAAATCATGCAGTTATCTCTTGTTTGGCTTGCATAGTGCATAGCAATCTTGCATATGAATCATCTGTCCACTGATCAATAAGGTCTTGGTATTATCCTCATTTCTTCCAAAGGTGCTTTTCGGAATTTGCAAATTCCTCGAGTAGCAGGTGGAGCCTAACTAGTATGTGTGCTGTGGCAGGCATATTGCAACAAATATATCCCCTCCCTTGACACAGGGCATGGTATGTTCTAGTCCAGGATACTTAAGTAGCTATCTCTGGTTATACAGCAGAAATTCCAGGTTTGGATTGACGCACAGGCCTCAATGAGAAAACCATATGTTGACATGATTGGCATGGTGTATGTGTTACAGCCTCACTTTTGGGTGTGGAGAGTTGGAGGTCCATACGCAATGGGAACTGTGGAAGTACCACAGGGAGGAGCACGAAGGGTAGGGCCCTTCTTTGGTAGGCACATTGCAATACAGCCAGTGCTGCACACCATATTGAAGCGACACCCATGCACAATTATTGTGTTTGTGATTCTGCTGATTTTTGTAACGTGCCTCTTTGTGGATGCCATCCGGACTGCAACCTTTGGATATGCTGCAGTGCCTATTGGCTTCCTTTTTGGTAAGCTGAGACTCATGTTTTAGTGATTTGTGTGCATGTTTGTGTGGTTAGGTCCGTTTTCATCCTCTGTGGGCGGCACTGTTGATCCTGATGGCTGGCCTCTTGTTTGATGTCCTCATCTCTGTCTTCCTTGGTGCTTCCGCTCTTCCTATAAATATTATCATTGGTACTCTCTCTACCTCTTCCTTCTCCCCACTCTGTCTCTAGCTGATTCTGAATGCAAGAGAGAGAGATCAAGGAGAGGAAGAGTAGAGAGACCTCGAATATGTTGTGAAGTCAATGTGAATCACATCATTCTACTGAGCAATGTGCTTCCTGAGTTGGTAGACTGACTTTTCCTGAATAAAATGCCAAGCTTCCTTAACCAAATGGATAGATCGGAGATGTAACCAGTAAGATGTTTATGTGGCAGGTGTATTGGTTGTCCTGGGCTTGGGTACTGCTGCACGTCTCATTCTGGAATGCTGGCATGAGAGAGCTATTCGACGTAATATCCAACAAATGGAAAATATGCCTATGTTTGGTGGCCCATACACTATGAATCAGTCAACCCAGCTACAGGTATATTCCTTCAGAGGTTGTCTGCTCCAAGGATTCCTTTAAATAACATTGTTTTACTCAGAAAGCCCACTAATATAAGACTTCTTTTCAGTCATGTGAGTAGGGGGCTCTGTGTGAATCAATCTGAGGGAGTGACATTTGAGAAACCTGGGAGCTGGCCAAGCTGTAGAATGTTTGGTATCTGTATATAAAGCCAGCTCACTCTTCAGATTAAAAATACATGGGAAGATGAGGGAAAAGTTTTGATCATTGCATAGTACATACATGCTCCTTTCCACCAAAATACTCCCATTCTCATTCTTCAGACAAACATTTGAGTAACTGATTCAAAAGAAATCTCACTTCTTTGTATTTTTTCCCCTCGTATATGTGCTGAATGATTGTGGTGACTTGTGCAGACTCCAACATCTAGCCAATCACCAACAACAGCAGTTCCACCATCAATACCACAAGATTTGGCTGCAATTGTCTAGTTTGACCTTCACTTAAACCACCTCCTACACATAAAATAGTGCTGACGGTTGAGATTTCTATTGCTCTCTGTCCACTTGTAGCTCCAAGCAACTTCCTCACATCCCCCTTGATGTGTCCATGCCACCTTCACCCAACCATCCACTGAGGTGTCAAAAGTTTGAGCTTGGTGGAACATGTATGTTTGGCATGTACAATCTTGTTTGTATCCAGCTTACAATCCAGAAATTCTGGTTGACTCTAAAGTATTCAGGATGTCCCCAAATTATCAAATTCAAACAAGGAATCCTCTCCACAACATCTGCTGAAGTTCCATCAATGTGTGGAATTCCACGATTGTTACATTGGTAAGCATTCTGTGCTTCATGTCACAGATATGGTTGCAAAGACTCTAGTTAGGAATATTTAACCTCAAATGAGGACATGTAGGACAGGAATAAGCACATCTATACCATAAACATAAGATTTTAAGCAGGTTCTTGTCTCCTCTTGACCAGTTAGGGTCATACAAGGAGACTTGTACCATCAAGGTTTGCTGAAATGATGAGCAAGAGCATGTGTGCTGAAAGCAAAATGTGTTTCATGATGCGCACATGGCTTTCTCTTTGTCACTTGCATGCAATTGAGCTTTGTCACAAATTTGTGACTGTACACAATTCTGTTTTCAATAAGCTGACTTTTCAAAAGAGTTTTGTCCCATTTCTTTGGTTGCTACAGTTTTCAGTCAAGAACACAATTAGAAGAGTCTCCTTGCCCTACTTGGAAATTCTTCTCATTGTTACATATCCTTGCTGTTGTGCTTAGGTACTTTACTTAATCAGGTATTAGGATCAAGGATACTTGCAAGAGTCACTAGAGGTTCTGTACAAATTACCTTTGCTAAGTTCTAAGACTGTTTTGCAGTTCCTTCTTAGTCACTGGCACTATTGGTTCTTTGGCTGTCCTTTTGATCACCCTGTCTTTGGGCCCTAGTTTCACCCTTTACTCCCTGTCTCATCCCCAATTTTTGCGGAGCCATAAAAGTGACCGAAAAATGGGTGCCAATTAATAAAACTGTGGATCAGTTCACAATTTTTGCAGGATTATATCTTTACAAGGCTGGACTTAATGAAGAATATGAGGCAGCACTGTATGTGCAGATAATGCAGATCCAAAACTGGGGGCGAAACTCCTTGTGAGGACCAATTTAGGCGAGAAAATCAGTTTGGTTCCCCATTTCTTTTTCACCTGCGCACTTGTTTTTATCCTGCCTTTTGATTTCATCCCCAGTTTTAGCAAAACTGAATTGAGTACTTCAAGTTTGGGGTAGTTTGTAGATATAGCTATAATGAGTTGGAAACAAAAAATGGATCATCACAACTTGGTTTACTCAAAAGTTTATGAATCACAATCCAATGGAGCTTCATGACAATTAATGACACCCATACTAATAACATAAGGACAATCAAACCAACAAACGAACAAAGTCCAAAATTGACTCCATGGACACTCAATGACATTTTCAACCTAAACAGAGATATCAAAGGACAAAATGGATGAGGCTAGCTTTGGAAGCGGGTGGGTATCAGCAATTTTTTTTGGTGCGAATTTTCACCAAAAGGCGACTAGAAATTAGGGCTGACAAATGACATGAAGAGAAAATCATGTAAAAAACATGATTAGGTCGCTGAAGTTGGCCTCTTCATAGTTGCTTGATCGCAAATGACATCCATTGTTCAATAGTGAGTTGTCACCTCCATCGTAGATCAAAAATGTTTGAGAACCAGATTTGGCATCTCCATAGATCCTCATTTGTGTAAACCCTCCCCTTCATCCTCTTATTTCACCACCTTCCTTGCCTTCCCTTCTGTAGCATTCGCCACCTCACCTCCTTTTTCTCAACTTCATTTTGGCATCCCTCTTGAAAGCTTCTTTCAAGCATTCATCGGCTTCCTGATTCATTTGTTGTACATGTTCACCACCTCTTTAGTCCATGTTGGAAACTTATTAGTAGCATCAATGACCTTATTTAGTCATATTTCACATCTCATTTAGTCCATGTTAGAAACCTACTAGTAGCATCAACGTCCTTATTTAGTCATATTGCACATGTCATAGTCCATGTCAAATACCTACTAGTAGCATCAATGACTTTATTCAATCATATTGCACATGTTGTAATCCATGTCAAAAACCTACTAGCAACATCAATGACATTATTTTGTTATATTGCGCATGTCATAGTCATATTAAAAACCTACTAATAATAGTGTCAACCTAATTTAGTCATATTGGACATGTCATAATCCTCGTCAAAAATCTACTACTAGCAACATCAACCTAATTTAATCACATTGCACACATCGTGGTCCATGTCAACATGTTTATGACTATTTTTAGTCATTCAAGTAAAGTGGCACATTCCATGTAAGCAAAGAAAATTCCACATGTATGTGGGGATGTCCGATGTGATTAAAATGCCAGTCAAAGTTAGTCAAAGTAGAATTGCCTACTTTTGGGTTTAATGAAAAGAGACATGGTTAGTCATTATGGAATGACTATAGCTAATTCTATAATCATTGTAGTCACATTTTAGAGCAATAAAAACCATGCTTTTGTAGTAATGTGCAATCTTAGTATTCTTACTTTTCTAGCTCCCTTAAGCAACATTTGGAGTTCACTAAGCTTGTCAAGATCATGGAAATAGGAGGGCTCAAAATTTTGTAGAATGTGAAGACTTGTTGGATATTGATTTTGAAGCCCTTGAAACGTGTGTTGGTAGAGTATAAAACATTGAATGTGAAGATCGCATAGGACAATGCTTCAATTGTTCAAATGAGGTTGAATTTTACTTCCTTTGTGTTGTTCACACATTGATGGGTCTATCTTGTCTATTGCCATTGTTGGAGGCAATCAATGCTTAGGGGAGGGATGTGTTCATATGTGACTTTGTTGCATTTGTGAAAATTTGCCCAACTTTGATCTTTTCATGATGTATTTTGATCCTACCACCTCTTATCAATGTGAAAATTTTCAACTATTTTGTGATGTGGTTGAAAACAATGCTACCACCATATCGTAAGACAGGGTTATTGATGTAAACAATGGTTTAAAATCTTTTTCTTTTCAAATGGCTAATCATAGTTATCAAGCTCATATTTATAATGCAGTTGTTGGTATTGATTAGAACGTTTATAAAGATATTTTCTTAACATCCATTGGGCAAGTGAAAACCCAATGTTTTGTTACAACTAATATGCTTGTGACTAAATTGGATTGACACTTTGCAAATTCTAAGTTGATGAATGCCCTTGGCATTGTGTATCCACAATTTTGGACGTAGCTTGATGTTGATTATGCTTTCTCCTTCCATTTTGCGATCATCAAAAAACATTATTGTGAAATAAAGGAGGTGAGACCTTCATTTCTACAAGTTAAAACAATTCTAAGTGCCAATATAAATTGGATTTGCAAGCAAGCATATTCAAGCTTACAATGAAATCACAAGCACCAAAGGTTATGAATGAGCTTTGTGATAAGAATCTAGTGAGTAAAATGTGGGTTACAATCAACAATAATACTTTGTTAACTAAGTGGCTAAGTGAGTTCTTGAAGTTGGCAAAGATTGTTATGGTGTCAATTCTTGGATCTGTGGAAGATGAGTGCACTTTTTCAATGCTTACTTTCATGAAAAATAGGTTACACAATAGGTTGGACAATGGTTCAAATGTTTGCACAAAGTTTTATACACAAGAAAGTTTCCTTTATCAGGATGTAATCACAACATGGAAAAATTGGAAATCAGATCAATGTTACCACTTGAAATGTTTAGTTTTTTTTTGTCTAATTGTTTCTATTTCCACAATCTAGACAAGTTTGGTGACGATAATTATTTGTTCATGAGTTTTATTAACATTTGGGTGTGGTGGGTGGGATTTTGAGTTACAATGAATGAAGTTTGATTTCAAACTAGGGTTCAATTCCCCCTGAAAGTATTAGTGTTAGTTTAATTTTAGGTTTGATTTTTCTAAATTTCAAAGTTTATTTTGAACCTACTCTGTATTCTTTTCTGGATGCTAGTTACATTTATTTTGAAAAAAAATGGAACTATTCTGCTTTAGGTTTTTTAATGGGATTTAATTGCACTTACTTTTAAAAAGAAAAGTAGCCACTTTGTAGTTTTTTTTGAAAAAATGGGAGTTCCCAAAAAAAATGGCCTAGCAAATGGTAAAAAAACCACCTACCCTTTGTGAAATTTACAAAAGGAACCACTTAGGCATAATTGAGGGCAGTCTTGTTGCCACTCATGTTACTTTTAAAATTTATAAAAACAACCTTGGTGGGTATGAAACAAATTTCATCCAAGCACACATGGGAATAATTCTTGGAACATATAGACTATATTTCAACCCAAACCAACAAAATGCAAGCCTTTATCAACTCCAAAATTAACTTCTTGGACACTAATGATATTTTTTACCTTAACCAAAATGAGCAAAAGAGAGAGATATATGGAAGGACAAAATGAATCAGGCTTTGGGAGGGAGTGGGTATGAAACAAATTTAATTTAGGAATAATTATTGAAATTTCAACCCAAACCAACAAAGTGTATACTTTATTAAGTTAAAAATTGATTCCATAGACACTTAATATCATTCTTAGCTTCAACCCTAAGGAGGCCGAGAAAAATCAAGGGACAAAAGGGTAAAAGCTTTGGGATGGGGTGGGAATAAAACAAATTTAATCCAAGCACACATGGGAACAATTCTTTGAACAAAGATATCCTATTTCCACCCAATCCAACAAAGTGTAAACCTAAGGGGAGCTATTTATCACAACAATATATTGTTGATATATATGTTTTTTTTATATATTGCTAATACATCAAGTGAGATATATATATGTCATAGGAAAAAATGAAACTTTGGGAGGGGGTGAGTATGAAACAATTTTAATCCAAACACACATTGAGAGTCATTCTTTGAACAAGTAAGCTATATTTTCACCCAATCCAACAAAGTGCAAACCTTAAGGGAGTCATTCATTGATTTTGTGAACATTCATTTAAATATTGGACTTGAATTTGTGAGATATGTGTGTGTGTGTGTGTGTGTGTGTGTGTGTGTGTGTTACATAGGAAGGTGAGGGTATGAAACAAATTGAATCCATTGGCAACAATTCTTTGAATAAATAGACCTTATTTCCACCCAATCCAACAACCTACAAACCTTTGGGGAATCAAAGAGTAATTCCATAGACATTCATTAACATTCTAGACCTCAACCTAAGTGAGCGATATATATATATATATATATATATATATATCAAGGCACATAATGAGGCTTTGGGAGGGTGGGTATGAAACAAATGGGATTCAAACACATATGGGAAGTACTTTTTGGAACAAAAGAATCCAATTTCCACCCATTCCAACAAAGTGTAGACCTTTGGGGAATCAAAAATGAATTCCATGGACATTCAACAAAATTTTGAATTTCAACTTGAATGAAATTGATAAATTACTTAAACCTTTCTAGTAGGGCTTGGGGTCTTCATTGGATGTGGTCTCTTTAAATATTTGTTGGTAGAACTTTTGGGAGGATGTTGTATTCTTCTTTTTCCCCCTTTTTATTGTTCTCATTGTCATCTAACTCTAAAACATAGTTTGACACATGATGCTTTAATTAGTTACTTATATCCTTTGGGTTCGTGGACCCATTATTAAAATTCTTCGGAGACATCACAAGTTGTTTGGGTTGCTTGATATTCAAGCATTATGCCTGAATAGACCTTTATGGTTAGGTATGACAACTTTTTTTTCTTTTTATAAGAAGCTATAGTAGTTGTCATCCTCCATAAATTTTTTAAAAAAAGAATGAATATATGAGAGACTTAAGGTTTGGACATACACAAACAAATTGTCAAGAATCAAATCATGTGTTTTCCAAAATAAGGTGCCAAATAATGGTTCCCTTTCAATCCAACAAGCCTTAAACTTGGAATTTTATAGGGTTCTTGTAAGTGAATGGAGGAAATGGTAAATCTCACCACACCTATGCATGTTGCATTTTTACACATCAAACATCTTGCAAAATTCTCACACATCAAGAAAGTTCAAACCACTAAGGTAGAAATAACACTAAACATTCAATATTACAACATCCCAATTGACATTTATGATGGAGACGAAACCCTTTTACTTTCAATGTGTGCATTTTACATATTATGAAAACCCCCACAAACCAAACACATTTCTTCTCACATTCTAAATACCACAAGACAACTTGTAATAACAATCAAAGATTTCTATCACCAAGTTTAAAGCCAATTTAATATTTTACTCACCCAATTATTTTCACATATAAGTACCTATTGAAGCTTGAATAATTTACTAACTCAATATGTTGATTTGAATTTCACTTAATGTTAAACTTTTGCATACCTTACCTTAGACTCAAAATGTTAGACCACATGTTAACAAATAAAAAAAGAACTTGTTAAAGAATCAAACATTGAAGAATGAAAAAAATTGAAAGCCAAAAACAATGAAAATAGGGGTTGTTTTACAACTCTATTGAAGCTTCATTGAGCCCCAAGTCTTTGATGATCCCTTGAAGATGAATAATATTCCAATTTCATGTTTCAAGGTATTAGTTAGAGCCATTTTTTTAATGGAACTTGAAAAAGCCAAGGTGATTTACAACACAAATGTTCACTCAATTATATGGGACCTTGAATAAACATAAAAAACTTGAGTGCAATAAGTATTGATAACACTACCTTCAACCAAGAGCTACTATGAACAAAAAATGCAAAAAACAATCTCATCACTATTAGAAAAACTCCATTTTGCAACTTCAATATGCAACTAAAAATTAATTGTAGATGATTATTACAATTAAATTTTCATTAGTTGCAAAAGTGAAATCATATTCAATATGTAGTTATAAATATGATCTAAGCATGACATTAACAAATGTTTCATGGATGGAATATACATTCAAATATATACTCCATCTTTTGACCATGTAATTATTTGTAACTACTTATCACTATTTGCAACTAAATACCACCAATTACACATTGTCATGTGTAGAGGCATATGTAAATTTAAATTACAAAAATTGAATAGTCTTTTTTCTATCATTTGTCCAAAATGGATAATTTAAGATTATTCCACATGGACCATTTGAATTTTGCCATGTGACCTAATGTGATTTTTTTTCAATGAAATTTAAAATTCAATTAAGGTAGGTAAGGTGTAAATAGGTAAGTTAATTTTTAAAAAAAATTAGGTTTAGCTTTTAGGGTCAATCCTTTTTATTGGTTCATCCCAAATAACATTTTAAAAAATGTTTTCAATTTTTCAAATATACCTCCTTATTACAAGGTTTACAAGGTTGAGATGAAGTACAAAATATATGGGATAAATTTTTCTAATCCATTAAATTTTTTTAATCCTATATGTGGTTTTTTTTTTCAATCTTGTAAACTATGTAATTGGATGTGCACATTAAACTTTCTAATCCCAAATTAAAAGAAGATTATTTTAAAATGACCACCTACTTACTTAGACCTTTTCTACCTATCTACTTACCCAATTAATCCACCCATGATTAAACCAAGCCTAAATTGTTTACCTAGTCAAGTTACTTACTTAACCTATTGACTTATCTTCCTAGCATACCAACCTAGTTAACATATGTTTTACTTGGCACATTCCTAACATTGTTTGACTACTATTTTCCAACTAGTGATTTTAGGATTTGAAATTTCCCTTTTTTGTGAATCACCTTGTCATGTTCTTGTCTCCAATTCTTGATTTATTTCATTTTTGCATAACAACATGTTTTGTAACTTGAACTAACTTGGATTCATAGTTGCAATGTTTTGTGATATGAAACTTGGATAAATTTCACAATCTTACTAGATTTTGTAATCTCTAGTTGCAATAAGTTGGTGGTTGAAACTTGGACTTGAAACTTAGATTTGTCACAATTTTATTTGCTTTTGTAATTTAGATTTGTAGTCACAACATAAGTCAAATAGAAGACCTTATTTGATCTAGTTAAATGTATAGTCATAAACTCAAAGTAAAAGTCATAAAAATGATTAAGTTTTCATCCATTATTGCATGGTAGTGAATATAGTTGACATGAACTCACTTTTCATCTTCTTCTCATCTAATCCTTCTTACTAGTTGTAAAATATAGTCACAATTGTGACTATAATGTTGGTTGTAGTTGAAACTATGATTAGGAGTATTTGCAATTGGGATACCGTGTAGGATTACTCCAATTTCTAGTTGCAACTAATAGTGATTGCAAGGTAGTTGCAAGGTCATGGGTTGGAATGGATGACATTTGGTGTAATGATTATTTTTTTCTTTCTTGTTTTGTAGATGTTTCCTTCAACAATATGCAATGTTCTTTTCAAATATTAGAACACATTTTAGTATTTAATTTATGTTCAATTTCTAAAAAATGTTGTTTCACATGTTTAATAAAAGTAGCTTTAAATTGTTTCACAAAAAACTTGCATTTTAGTTTTGAAGGGTTGCTATGTTTAACATTAATAGAAATGGATTTCGCCATATTCCAATCCATAGCCTTGTTGAGTAGCCATCCTTGCATAAAAATGTTAGGAAAAATAAATAAATAATTTGTAAACATTATTGTTCTTTGGGAAGACATTATAAAAAAATTTCTTGGTTTTAGAATGAAAATGAGCATTTTGAAAATTACAATAGGTTGTAGATTAGTTTAATCACAAACTATAAATTTCTACTAGAAAATTAAATCTAGGATAAATCTTTAGAGGTACAAAAAAATAATGAAACAAGACTTTTAACCTAAAAAGGAAAAAGGAAAATGGGGATAACTTGCAAGTTGTTATTAATTTTGGAATGTTGACTAACCAAATTCCAAAATCTTGTTAAAACAACTAGAGAAAAAAGTCAAAGCCTTGTTAAAAACAATTATAGAAAAAAAAAAGTCAAAATCTTGTTAAAAACAAAACAAAAGAAGTTAGAAATTCAATAAAACAATGAAGATACAAAAGACCCTTATCTTGATGACAAATGTAGGACAAAAACCTTTTGTAATGATAATCTAAAGAATATGACATAAAGAATTGAAGAGACTAAAACAATGATAAAAAATGAAAGAGAGAGAGAGAAAAAAGAGGAACAAATGAAAGAAAACAATGCCCCTTGAAAAAGCAAAGAACAAATGCCAAAGACAAAAATACATTAAAAAAAAGTGCAACAAAAGACTTTAATTTCCTTAAAGATGAAAGAACACAATGTCAAGACCAAAAGATAAGAAACCAAAAAGAAACAAAACAAAAAAAAGTCTTAAAGAGAAAGAAATTTACTAGATGCTTTTGATTGGTAAATTGTGAAGGACAACTGAAGTAAAAAACTAAAATAGGTTGCAACAAATTTGAAACTAAAGTGCTCAAAAATTAAATTAGTTGAAACCTTTTAGAAGTTTGAATTAGTGTTGCATGAGTATCATTGTAAAAACATACTTGTTAGATTTAGTTTTCATAAAAGCTTTGAAATAACCTTAAACCTAAATACTTGGCTAGTCTTTCGGAATTTAGAAAAAAAATCCAAAAAAAAGCAAGGTATCAAAGTTTTATCTTTTTTCTATAAAACAAATTCTGAAATTGTCAATTTTCATAAACTTGAAAATAGTCAGTTATCAAAGGTGGTTCTCATAAGTTGATTATAGGACTATTGTTTTAATCAAAAAAATCATTTTCATAAATGAGTCATAATGGGCATGTAATGGATGGTGCGTTATTAGGTGCATTGTGTTTATTCATTGTGGCTAAAATAAAAAAGGATTTATTGTCCTTGCTTGTTAAATTTGAGAAAGACTAAGGAAGAATGGGGTAATCAATTTGGGACCCACAACTTGATAAATGTTGACCAATGACTAGGTGTGTTCATGTAACAAGTATCTTAGTTAGACCTTAGACTCTAGACTTGGCCTAGAGTAAACCTTGATACCTTGACATAGGTAAAAATCTTTTACCCACCCATGTTTCATTATTTTTGAAAGGCATGGGTTGGATTTAGTTCTCAAGGCTAGTTCTCACACAAAAGAGAATAAATAGTCTAGATATTAGTTTAGATATTGAACATGATATCACCAAATTTGATACCTTGCAATGTTTTAAGACTAATTTGTGGGTCATACTAGGGTGATACCTAAGTCACTTTGTGATATTGGCCCAACATTGGTTCAAACCACTTTCAAACCAATATCAAAGCTTTGAACTAAAAAACTTTCATGCAATATAGGTAGCATGCTAGTAAGAACAACAAGCTTCAAAGTTCAAGAAAGCATAATGATTACATATGCAAGAAAAAAGATGAAAAAGGACCTTTGTCCCCATTTTAATTAAAACATTTTATTTATTTATTAGAAACCGACATAATGAAGCACATGTGGAGGCCAATGTGCCTCCATGTGGTATTTTTCTAATATTTCACTAGGTACTTAATTAGGTTTAAGGTTGTTGCAATCTAGAGAAGGTCTAGGCTAGGTTTAGTTTAGTGTTATTTTTTTGCCATTTTGTATGTTAGCCTTGAAAACACACAAAAAAAACATTTTCAGGCTTCAAGTCAGCATATTCTTTAATTTTTAGCTTCAAAATAAGTTTTCCAAGGATCTTTGACCTTACCAATAATTTTATTGCCTTTTTTTTGGTTCATGTATTGTGATGAAATACATGTGAGGTCTAGTTGGTTACAACATTGTGACATTGATTATATTCATGGAAATAACTATGGTCTTGTATTTGCTTTTAACAATACTTGTTAGTTTACTTTGTGTCCTTTCAACATGGCATATCAAAGAACAACATTCACATCTAAAAGTTTATGCAAAAGTCAATAGGCTAATTCATGATTTTCATATTTTGGGACAAACGTACAATCTTTGTATTATGACATTATTTTACAATGAAATGCAATGGATACCATATAATGATGTTTTATGTGTCAATTAAGACATAGATTTAAATATTGGAGACTTTCAATGTTAAAGGGTCCAAACATGTAAATTATATCACTCATGTTCCTTGTAACATAAATGGAAAGTAGCCATTGCGCAAACTTTGATTTATTGAATTGCAAAATATTATTTAGGAATTTGTTTAATATGAACATGCTCTACGACTTTGTTACAATTGTATGTAACAACCACATGTTTAAAGTAGTTATAAGTGAATTCATTGGAATATAGGCAAAGGTCACACAACTTATAAAGTAGGTTGCAAATAAATGAAATATTAGATTTTGCATTCAAATGTACTTGTGAACTTCCATCATTTTTCTTTTATCATTAAAATGCATCAAACTTCTAATGTAAAAGTATGAAAAACCACAATATTCACTAATCAATTTCATGCATGCTTGTTACTTACTTTTATTGTATTAATTTTTTTCAAATTTTGTATTCAACTAGCTATAAAGTCAATGGAGGCACAAATGTTTTCATAATGACACTTTAGAATGTTTTGAATTTACTTGAGCTTGCGTGTATTTTGAAAATTTGAAATTCATATTTAAAAATTGCATTTTAGGCAAGATGTTTTTTTGGTCTAATTTACCATGCTTTCACCCTAAAACATACTTGAAAAAATAGATAAATTATATTTTTAAATGTGAAAGTACAATGGGTGGACTTAAATAGGTATTGAAAATCTATTCCAAGAATTCATATTCAATGTATTTTGAGCTTTGTGAAATTGGGTTTCAAATAATTTTTAAAACAATGATGTTGAAATTAATATATTTTCCATGTCCTAATTCAAGATCCCTTAATTAAAACTTTTGAAAACACATATATTAAAAACTAGTTTTGAAAAAATCAATTTACATATTTGAATTGACTTTAATCATATTCAATGATTACTAGATCTTTCTTTTAAATCTTTAAAGAAGAGGGGAACTTTTCTTACTTGATTTGTTCATCTTAAATGTTATGATACTTCAAGATGTAATGGTCCAAAGTTGTACACATGTTTTCCAACTCCATTGAAAGCAAAAAGTCCATAACCATTATTTTTTGGACTATGTCCTTGGATGCACCTTGCATTACAAAGTTCACCTTTGATTGAATATTGATATTTTTAATTTGATATTTTAAAAGTTGGTATGATTATAAATTTTAGTCTTTCATCTCATTTCCCCTAAATTTCTCAAATGCATTTAAGTTGTATACAACAAGACTTGTTTAACCTAAAAACAATTGCCATTATAACTTCCATTAAAATTCAATGTAATGTAATGTGCTTTCCCCATAAATAATATTGAAAAACACAACCTACCACACGAAAGGTGAGATGTAACATTAAGTGATCATAAAAGGGAAGATAAGTTTTCTTTTAATGAAACTAGGGTTTTTTTTTCAAATTCCTCAAGTAGGTGTATTGGCGAGGATCCTCAACATTGATTAGCAAAAAATGGTGACTATCTCGGTGGACTAATAGATCTTTTTTGGAATCTTATGTAGTTCTAGTGGCCTAATGGAACACACTATCTAAATTTGGTGGCTTCTAATTTTTTTTTTTGAGATATGGCAAATGTTTTAAAAAAATTCTAAGAAATCCCTTTGTTGAATTTGCCAACTTTTTTTTTGGTCACTAGGTGGCAAAAATTCACCACAAAAAAAACCCTGAATGTAACATGTCACTAATAGTAAAATATAAAACTCTACTGTGTCAACAAATGGCAATGCAACTAAATGTCAAATGTTAACCATCATATCCATGGAAAAAATGTTTCATGGATGACATTTAATAACCTACCCCAATTTAAGTCATTAAACGTATATTAGGATATTATCATTCATATTAATTACGTAGTTTAATTAGTAGTGGTGCATCTTAAAGTTTTGTTTATTTAATTTGCTTATTTCTTTTGCAATGGCCCAATTTGATTGGTCCGTCATGACCACCCCACCCCCCCCAATGGCTATACTGTGTAAAGCCATGTATTATTTAATTGTATTTGTTTTACATTTAACATGGTTTTTCATTTTTACAAAGTATAAATAAATTGCATTTGTGCCATTTACACTTGCATGGATTGTAAGTTCTAAACCATATACATGTAGAACACTAGTTCAAATTTTATAATTTGTGCTAATTGTTGTGCATTTTGGGAATTTCTTGGTCATGGCAGTTTTCATGCTTGTGACAAAATGACAATTAAACTAAAAGTTCTCTAATCGGTTGGTGATTATGATGTTGATGCATTTATGAAAATTTTAATGACATTTTAAAAAATACCATTATATGAGAAATGACATTTTTTTTTGAGTGGTCTATTGATGGCTCCAATCCTAATCTTGGAATGAAAACATCTTATGGATTTCTTCAAGGATTGGAATTTGAAAAATGATGAAAAAAGGTACTTGACAATTAGCTGACCTTGTGAAGACACTTCTTGTACATGAAAATTGTATTGTGGCACCAAAGTGAATGGCAAAATTCTACATGACTTTGCTTCCCCAATATTTTGTTCCCTCCTTTTTTGGGGTCACAATACATGAATTAAAACCTTTCACAAGGTTTGGGGAAAGTTAAAATCTACATATCTCCACATACATCTGGAACACAACTTGCAATGAAAAGAAAGTGGATGACATACTTTCCATCCATAGAGTATCATCCATTGCTGAACACTGAAACAATGTTTTTGGGTGAGGAAAACATTCAACCAACCATAGATACTAGCAAGATCTCCATCCAAATTGAACCATACTCTTAATGTAAACAATGCTCTGCACAAGTTTAGCTAAGGTAAATCATTAGTTAGCCAATCCACTGAAAATTGGCAAATGTATTGGCTTTTTATCATTGCTTTTTGTGCAATGGGTTTATCACAGATTTAGGGTTTAAAGGTGCATCCTTATCAACCCTTATGAATGCACTTTTAGACAACAATTGGCGAATAAGTTACATTGACATGTATCTGCAAGTTGATTGGCTAAATGAAGTTGGCGAAAGCCCTTCATGTTGTTTATGTTTAAAGTTTGGCAACTATTCTAAAGAGACCCACCAAAGAAACTACTATAGTTTGTGGGCTTGGTCATGTTGCAATAATGTTTTTATCAAATGCTTTGAAGCATGTTGCACGAGCATGGTTGCAATGTCACATGTACTTGCATAGCAACAAGAATAAATCAACAAGCTTTCCTAAAGTGAAGTGCAAGAGAATCAAATGACATGCTTGATCTAGTTCAATTCAATGTATGTGGCCATATGAAGATCCCTTCCCAAGGTGGGTGACTCGTAATACTTTACCCTTTCATAGACCATTTTTCAGAATACTACTAATGTTTTCCATCTTAAAGATAAAATAGGAAATTTTTACATTTAGTTCCAAAATAATTTGTTTGTGGGTGCAAAGACAAACCAATAAAGTGATCAAAATACTCCTATCATCAAAGGGGGATGGCTCCTATTAAATTAGTCATGTGGTCAAAAATCATGGCATGTTTTCGTAAGTTTAGAATTTGTTACACATAATAATAAAATGAAAGAATTGAACAATTGTTGAACGCACATATTTTACTTTGCCAAGTTAGCTTGTTGCAAAGAATTACACCTACTCCTCAAGAATGGGACAGATCTAGGTGTAAGATTCCGCCTACACTCAGCAAGTAGGTGTAAGGACCGTGGCCCTCCTATGCCTTGTGATTTACATATGTTTAGGTTCACGACAACTTTTGTATGGTGCTTTTATGGTGGGTAAAGCCGCTTTATGATGGGTGAAGCCCGAGTGCGGGGTGAATTGTTCCCAAAATGCGGGGCCCAAGCATTTTGGGAATATAGCCTTGTCTTTTACCCCTTATTTGAGAATCCAACCCCCCTTCCCCATCCCCACACCCTGAGGTTTTACCCTCCACATAAACACAACCTCAAACATTTGAATATTATTGGATCTAAAGCAACACCATGTTCTTTGGTTAAGTGGGATCCCCATCCCCCATTAAAATATTTGAAAGGAGAAAGTGGTATTTTAATTGGGTAGGGTATTATTTTGTATGATTGCAATTTGGTGTCAACTGTGTCTAGACAGGGTTACAAAACAATCTGCCAATTCAGACCATTCTGATGTATAATCTGCCTAATGATGCGGGAGAACAGCTGGTTATGGGACTCATGAACAGGCTGCTTGAGGAATCTGCTCTTTGAGCGGATATTCCTTTCATCAATTATTGGTTGTCATCCTGCAGTGCAGTCCCATTGGGGCTACACATTATGAATCATATTGTCTGTCACCCTGCATAATTTTAGGGTTTATGTAGAGCAAAAATCCATTCTGCTAATGGAGTTCAGAAAATGATGCAAAAAATGTAAGAACAACTTTGAGGACATCATTGCTATTTGTGGGTATGGGATGATGAGCTAAGTCAGGAATGGCACCAAAATTATGTGGATATGATGATGGGCAGCATTAGCCAGATTCGAGCTTCTCAAGCTCCATGATGTTTTTGCTGGATTCAAGGCTGCCAAGCTCCATTTAGTTGCAGACTTGCATGGTAGTCTATGTACAAATTCTGTGAACCTCTGAAAGCTCTTGGTGCTCTTCTACTTGTTTTATATTGCAAAAATCTGGTCACCTTACTGCATGGATATCAATAATGTCTGAACACTACTATGATCTGCAATCCAATGCTCTCTGCACGAGATTACTGTAAAAAACCATGAACAAAGTCTGGCATTGGCATTTGAGAAACTAATGCTTTACATCTTGATTGTCTTTTAACCTGCTGCATTTCTTGTTTTGAGCCACTTCACAATACAATGATAGAGATGGGTGGTTCTGCAGGGCGAGCATTTTTCCAGATGATGGTTTGAGGAGTTGGCACAAAAAGGCTAGAAGATGGCCAAGGTTAGGGTTTGGAGCACAATTTAGAGTAATGCCTGCTTCTCTGCATGTTTTCACAAGATACCTACAAACAATCATGATAGTAAAATGTGGCATTCTGGCTTGATAGCTGAACATGAAAATGAATGAAGTAGATCTTCAAGAAGAGCTAGAAAAATGGAGCGAGAACTTTGAAGCATTGCATGATATACAATAACATCTCATGATTTTTGTCTGTGAGACAAGATGTACTTCAGTAGTACTATTGTGAGATAAGATGGACTATGTTGGAGAGTATGCTGTTGCCATACCAATCTGGCTACTGGGGGTGGTCTGGACCTCTTGAATAATGCAAAAGCATAGACTTCTTTCTTGCAATGGTAATGTGTGTTACAAGTCTGCTTACTAGACTATCTTGCTAGATGACAATTTGCACAAAAAAGCTTTATTAGTAATAAACATGTTGCCAGCAACTTTGCAGAAGATTTCCTTAGTTTTGTACAAATATATCCCCTCACTCTGGGAAGTTCCGACTCACATGGCATGTATTATATATGGAATTACAGAATTCCTTACCACAACACACATATATACTCTACATAGTACAGCACACTACAGTTACATATGAGATCTCAAAGTGTTTCTATGGATTCTAGAGATCTATCTCCTCAGGTTGTCTGCCTGCACTTTTCATAATAACAGGAGAAACAGACACATATATACGCATGCAGGTTCCTGGGAGCAGGACCAAGTCCTGTGCTAGACTTCCTCAAGAAACAACATCATGATCCATGGTGGTGTCAAAACCCTTTTGCCCCAATAGTATTAGCAAAGTTACATATTTGCTCCGAGTCATTCTGATCTGAATATAATATGAAAGATGATGATGTGGGAATATGGTGCTTGGAGTATGTTGCTATTGTACAAAAAGCAATATGAGAAAAGAAGAAGACTTCCGGTGATATAAACTCAGATCTATGCTGTGGCTGATGAACTTGGCATAATCTCATCATCTCTAGACTTTGTGAATAAAGAAGAAGCTGGAAGAAACAGTATCATCAAACCCCCCACATTGAGAAGACTGTCCATACTTCGCCCAACTTTGTCTCTCCTGGAACTTCTGACATGGGTCTGATGAGTCAGTCCTTAGGAAACTTGTGCCATGTGAAGTTGCATGTGGTGGTGGTGGACACAGAAGAAAGAACTGTGATCATCTACATCATTGAAAGCTTCAAGTCTAATGGCATCATCGGATATCGAGCAGATATTATAACTGAAGTCATGGTAGTAGTAACCAGGGGGCTCAACATGAGCACCAGCAGCTTCTTGGCTAGTTGGATATCAACTGGCCATGATCTCCACAATCTTGATGATGATCCATAGTTTGTAGTGGAGAAAACACTAGAGAGAAATCACAGTAGTCACTGAAATTGGGAGAGAGAGGTGTGATCTCGGCTGCTGCATGATTCTGAGTGCTGTCCAACAACTTCTCCAGAAAAGCATGATCTAGATCTTCCTCCTCCTCCTCCTCCTCCTCCACTTCCACTTCCAAACCAGCAGCCGTAATTGCAGCAGGACCTCCTCCAGTGTCGTTAGACACTGGCTGAGCAGTAAAGAGGTTGCTGGGGCTAGCTGCTGCAAGTACTCCTGCCACATCATCTGATATAGGCCCGAAATTATTGCAGCTCGAAGCTGCTGCAGAATTAGCCATGCAATCAGCTCCTTCAGGAGCAACTGTTGTCACAGTTGAATCTTCTGCTATGCCAGCAGCAGCAACTGTGGTAGCAGTGGAATCTTCTTCTGCTATAGCAGCAGCTGTTGTTGCAGTGGAATCTGCTGCTATTGCAGCAGCAGCAGGTGTGGCAGAAGCATGATCCATGGCAGCTGTGGAAGAAGTGTCGAGAGCCGATGCATCAGAAACTTTGGGGAGAAAGTTCAAGTGCGCTTTGGGTCCACGCATCTTGAGAGCTGCAGTATCATAAGCGGCTGCAGCTTCTTCGGCGGTGTCGAACGTCCCCAGCCACAACCTGGCGCCTTGTCGAGCGGAGTCTCGGATCTCTGCAGCGAATTTTCCCCATGGCCGTTGCCTCACGCCTCTGTAGCGCGACCTCCACAGCGGATCTTTTGGCGGCACTGCTGCTGCTGCTGTGCTTGATGAGAGATTCTGAATCTCCTCTTCCGCAATATACTGACGCACCGGCGGCGGTTGTTGTGACTCTGACAGTTTCTGCATCAACCACATGGCAGTAGCTTCAGGAAAAGCACTAGGTCTAGCAGAGCGGTACTGACTGCGAGGAGGAGGAGCTGCAGGTTTTGCAGCCGTTTCTGCCGCAGTAACAACTCCTGCTCCTCCTTTCAAAGCTTGCAAGAGCTCATCTTCCGGCCGGCTGTGATGAGGATGATGATCATCGACGGCATCGTTAGCATTCTCCAAGGTACCCGAAGTCGCTGTCGACCATGACCATGAGCTTTCTGAATCCCATGGATACCTGGACTCCTGCTGCTGCTGCTGCAGCAGATGGCTCGTGACTACCGAAGGTCCAGTTTTGGGCTGCAAGCTCTCGTACTTGGAAGCTTGGAGGAGCTGATCTGAGGCGCAGCTTGGAGAAGAGAATCCAGCTGCTGCCACTGCTGCTGGATCTAGATCTCGCTGCTGCTGATCATTAAAAGCTTTCCGGTAAGCTGCATCAGGATGATCGTCAAAGCAACCAGGATGATGTTTTGCATCAACCATGACCTCTGCTGCTGCTTCTTGGTTGTCTTGGTCGTCAACGACAAACCAATCCGAGAATCCATCATCATCCTTGGAGCCTGCAGTAGTAGTCTTCAGAAGCTCGGTCGATGAAGAAGAGATTTTCTCAGACGATCCGTCTGATAACTCAGATGCAGAGAAGTTGGCGGCGGCTGCAGCAGCAGTAGTTAGATTTGTTTTCTGGAGTTGGAGCTGCTCCGTCTTTTGCTTCATTACATCGCCGAATTTCTCTCGAAAGCATTCCGCAAAATTTTCTCCCAGACTGTGACGAAGCTTTCTGGCGATAAGCCACGCCTTTTGCGACTTCCTCCGTGGCTCGGTGATTTCCGTGGCGAAATCATCCGGTCTGAATCTCTTCAACCCGGAGCGCCTGTCCTGCAGTAGCAGCTGCTGCGGCCCGGCCGGCTTCCCCAAACTGGAAACATCGGACTGCGGCCGCGAACTGCAGCCGATATCACCACCGCCACCACTGCTACCGCCGCTAATAGTACTACTCAGATCAGGACTTACTACAAACTGCTGCTGGTTCTGGAACGCGTTACCTGCGAGGGTTGTAATTAAGCGGCCGCTAGGATTCTGCTCCGCGGAAACAGACAGAAACGAGTCAGAAGACTTGTGTAATTTCAGACTTGTTGTGCAGTCGGCTGCTGCTGCTGCTGCTCCTCCGGGGAGTCCTCTCGCAAGAGCTTCAAATGGGTCAACGCCCAACAAGCGATCTTGCAACCCTTTCACTGCAACGTCCTTTGATCTTCTTTCGCTGGTGGATGATCTCCAGCAGCTGCTACTGCTACTAAACGCATCTGCAGCTTTGAGTACAGTTGAAGGGGACAAACAGCTGGTCCGACTTCGTGTCGAAGTTCCTCCGAAAAAGTTCATGGTGGTCTCGATCGGCGACGACCCACACCAACAAACAAAACACACACACACACACACACACAAACCAACACACACAACAAACGAAACCAAAGAAATCACATGAGTACTAAATTTTTACATCAAAAGTTGGGTTTCTAAAAGATTGACTCTTGTTGTTGTTCCTCTTCTAGTAGGAGTCACTTCTCCTTGTCTACTCTCTCTTCATCATCTTCACCGACCGAGGGTTCCCACATCTTTCGGACAGTGGCGGCCACCATCTCCAACCCCACCACGTTCTACTCCGAATTCTCACCTTCTCTCTAGTCCGCACGCACGCACTCTCTCCCTCTCTCTCTCTCTCTCTTTGCGACTTCCAAAATAGTCGTCCATAGGTACACTAAATCTGCCCCGCCCCCAAAATACTTTACTTCACCAAAATTTCTTATGGGTTTACTTAAGGAGTCAAGGGCAGGGTTTTTTTAAAAAATAAAAATAAAAATAATTCTTTCCAATTTTGTGATGTAGCCAAAACACTGACATTTTGGGCCTCTAGAAAGAGTTTATTTATTTATTTATTGAGTTTTTGGTTGTGGTTAATCATGTGGGTGTGTACCAATACTGTTCATGGCCATAACTGACCTACAAGGGGGGTGGCTGTTGTTGTTGCTTCAATTCAATACCCCATTGTTTTGGGCTTAATTCAGGTGGAGAGTTAAGAGGAGTGTTTGGATGGTATGGACAATTTAACATACCAGCCTGGTCTGAAACTATGTTTTTATTTATTTATTTATTTATTTATATATAATAAAATTTTGGCTCTTTTCTCCAACACCATGCTCTTTGAAGTATTGGGTCCACGACTGATTTTTGGCTGATGTGAAGCAGTTATGTATCAGAACTGGTACAAGGTTGGTATTACCTCAGGTCCTTACTGGGCTCATATAGCTACAAAACTGGTATTGCCTCAGCTGATACCAGGACTGGTAGAGTCCTTGTTACCATTATGGATACCAGGCATAGGCCTACTATATACGAGACCAGTACTGGTTGAAACTTGAAACCAGTGTTGGGCGGGTGCCAAAGTTGGAACTCTGCTGTATACCAGTGTTGGGCAGGTTGGTAACAGGTTGGAACCCTGGTGTATAGAACCCTGGTACTCATCATGGTATCAAAGAACAGGGACTTGTGTACCGATGATACCTGCTTGGTATGGACATGAAGTATGGTGTTTTATTTTCAAAACAAAATGTGATGGAACTGAGGTTGTGATTCATCTTAGAAGCTGGTTTAGCCAAATTTGGCTATTAACCAAATATGAAAGGAAAAAATTAAACATCCTTATGTATTTTCTACTATCTATTTGAACCATGTATAGAAATCTGACAATTTTTTAAAAATTGTTTTCCAATGTAGGTGAAATTACCATTGAATTTGTGACATAAAATTTTGCACAAAAGAAAGAGGCTCACTAAGTAGTATCAGTCTCATACCGATACCTGCCTACCAAGGAGCCAAGGTAGTACCAAGCTTTGTACCAGGGTTATACCAATCTCAATGTCAAAGTGTGTACCTTCCTCACACCAGCCAACAATCAGCCTTCAAACCTAATAATACAGGGACCAGGCTTGTATGAATTCTTTGAAAAAAGAAATGTTCCAATCAGTGTTGGCTGGTTATAGCTATTTTTTAATAACCACTGTGCAGGTTATTTTTTTGAAATTTCTTTTGGGACCACACAGGTTATGAGTATCAATATTTTTAAAATTTGGGATAATAACTTTCAGTTGTGCATAATGGTAGATTATTGAATAACCAGTTGAGAATCACCCATTAACCTGTTGGTTATACACTGGTTATAGGGTTTTTTAAATATTAGTGTGATTTTCTATTTTTAATTTTTGTATTAGTGATTATTAGATTTTGAAAATTCAATATTAACCAGTTATAAAATTAAAAAAAACAAGAACTGGCTTATGGATTATTAGTAACCAGCTTGATAACAGGGTCAAAACTCAACACTCATCCAATATCAGTACAAGTATTTCCTATGTAATTTTTAACAAATTTAATACGAGTGTCAGGCTGGTATGAATTTTTAAAAGGAGGTCCCCTTTTTCTCAAAAATAATTGCCCAAAATGTTCTCATTTTTGAGAATTGTGTCGCCACAAGTCTGTCTACTGCGTACAGTTTTCATGATCCTGTACAAAAGTGTCACCTGTTAAGGCGAAATCTGTATAAATCTGTCTGGGGATACTCGCCCAAAATTCTGATTGATACCTATTGGGACAAAGAGAGAGAAAGAGTCAAACACATATGGGGTTGAAACTTATTAAGTGTCCCACACAAATGAGTTGTTTGTTACATGACTTCTGACAAATAACTGCATTTGGAGTTTTGGGTTTGAAAACCCTGGGTGGGGTGTGTTGTGTCCAATGGTGTGAAGAAGGCAAAGGATGTGTGCACACAAGTTGTATAGTAGGTCAATGAACTAACATTGTGACAACAAGAAAGAAAGTTTCAGAACACTAATAACAACATACATATGATTAAGCCCATGTCTATTCAGGCTACTCTTTGGAAATTACATTACCCATATTACGAGTACACCATAATCATACTTGGGAGCGATCCAGCACTAAATCGCTTACCACCAATTCAAACTTTAAAGGGTCACAAGTCACTACTAACTAGGCAAATTCTTCACATATAAATGTACTCATGAAACTCAGGGGGTTATGAAACCCTAAATTATAAACTCTGAGTTTCATGAGTATGTACATTTATAAACTCGTAAATTATGAAACCCTAAATTGTGATTTGATTATAAATTATAACGTAAACTTTAAGTTGACAAGGGCACCATGTTGTAAGGTAGTGAGATTGTTGGTCATCTTCTTATTTTAAAGCAAAGCCTTTTAGTTCCATGAACATAGCCTAACTTACCTGGAAGTGATAAAATGAACGATGTACAATTCTACGAAGTTGGCCAAAAAATAAAAGCGTATGTTGAGAAGAAAGAGGAACAAGTACACATACACTTTCCATCTATTGTTCATGTCCCTTTCTTCAAATGGAATTCTTGAAAAGGCTCTTGCAACTTGCAAGTTCCCATGATAATCCCATCTGCTCAAAAAGTAGATGTATTAAAGGTACAAGTACTTCAAAGTTGGTAGCCCACTTGAGCCTTCCATGTGTCCAAGTTGAAGTTACTTCATGAAGACAAGAAACAAGAATCATAGATGTGATGCACAAATGGTTGATTTTATGTGAGGATTTTGTTCTCTTGATTATGTGTTGAAAGGCTTGTGCTAAACAAAACATAAAACAAGTCTCTCTACATACATGCATCAAGTCTCTCAACCCATACTTCTGTCTTTCCCCCACATTTCAAAATTCTTTTGAATAAAATAAGGTTGTTTAATAATTTTTGGTCTCTTCCCGTACATGCATCAATTTTATTCCTAAAGTTGTTATTCACATCCGTAGACAATTTTTATTTATTCATTTCTTTTCAGGATTCCTGGGTGAGAAATAAGGCATCCGTATTCTAAAATTCCTGTGGTTTTCTAGAACGTCCAAACCATTTTATATTTATCTATTCATTTGCCCAAAGTTTCCAACAATATTTTTCTCATTACCCGTTTCTACGCCTCCCAAATACTAATTTTCTTTTCCCTATATGTATGAACTGGAGCATTTCCAGTTACGATTCCTTTCCCATGGAATTATTATATATATATATCTACTATATAATAAGGTAATGACCAGTACTTGTATGACAAATCACCCATCCCCCCATGTGAAGTAGGACACACACCGAGCGCAGCCGGCAGATGATGGCATGCTTACGAGTTCATCAACCTACGGTCTTCAAATTTTCAGAGACTTCACTTTGATGGCATGCACAAGATGAAATACTAAAGTGGGAAGATATGAAGCCAACGTCATCACCTACTAAGGCATCTAGGTTTCGAACATTAATAAATTCCTAGTGTTTTTTCTCCGTAACCCTCCCTCTTTCCCATAAAACATGGATATGCTAAAATTGCAAGGCTCATAAAATTGCAAGGCTCATTGAAGTTGAACCTAGTGTCAGCTTCTCCATGGTTTTACCTAGACAGCTTCCCGACAAGGATTGGGGGTGGGTAGGTTTTTGTGGGGGAGGGAGGAAACCATAGGAATCAAATGGCCTTGGGGTTAGTATCTGAAATGGGGAAATATCTGGGTTGAAATGTATTTAAAAGTAGTGATTTGCGGACACAACGTCATATATGTGCCCATATTTCGTATAAAGTAAAGCATCGAAGGTGGGGCATGCCCAAAATGATGACCCTAGGATGAGGCAGTACCTGAATCCAGCAGGCCACTATGGTGATCATACTCCACCCCTGCGCATTGGAGAATGTTAACCCCCTCAACGAAAGGGCAGTGGAAATTTACACTGAAAAGCCACCCGTATTGGGCCTCTATGAGGTTTAGGGGTTAATAAAGTTATCTATAAAGTCAGGTGATCAAGGGGCAAGACCGGCCAGTTTCGGCATAATAAGGCATCAAATGCCTAACTGGGAATGAAATTTTACAAAACAAAATAACTGGGACCTAAACTAGTTTTTCCACCAATTTTGGTGGTAAACTGAGTTTCATTCCCTCTTTCCTCTTTTCCTAGGCGCCTCCACTGCTGCTACATATATTTTCACTGCTCCTACCAGTGTTTTTATTTTGGCAAATTATTGTCATTTTTCTACATTTAAAAATCTGTGGCTACCTTAGAAAATGAAAAAAATGGAAAAAAACAAATTTCACCACAATATGAACGTGGACGGATGAGGATGGGCTGAAAAGCATCAAGGGATGGTTTGGATTTGCCAATCTAAACCCTAAAGTTTTTATTGTTGTTGCCAAGATGCAACAATGATGACTGTCAATATTGCCTTATAACTCTCCTAAACCCTAACTCCTAGCCTGTTCACAAAGATGCAAGCACTTGTCTCGCCAAAGTCTTGTGATGGTTGTGTATGTGAGCTTGCTAAAGCTTTCTTCTCCTCCTTTCTACTCATTGCCAAGAAGCTCCTATTTCTATTTTTTGTCACCCAATTGGCGGTGCATTTGTAGTAGCTTCTAGTTGCCAACTACATTTTCAATGTTTGGAAGTTCCAACTTATGTTTTGAATGCTTGTCTTCATGCAAGTTTTCAAGTGACAATGACTTTTGCATTAGTGTGTTGTTAGTGGGAGCTCCACGAATTCATGATCTTCCATCACAATGAACATGCATTGAAGTTCTTCTTCATTTTTGCAAACGCCACAATTGCTAGGGAATACAAATTCAATTACTATTGTAGGTTTTGTTTGCTTTCTATGTTTTACAATTTTTCAAATCTTCGAAGATCTTGTGAATCTTTTATGTATGAAAACATTGCTAGGGATTTTGTGCAATTTTACACTATTGTAAGAGTATCCATGACAACATGTTCAATCTCCTAGCAAATTTTTTAAGAGCTACATAATCTAGCCATTTCCCTTTGAATTCCATATTTTTACTATCTACTCCAATGGTGTTTTATGAGTTAGTGTTGGTGTTACTTTTTCAATGAATATTTTTGCTTCAATGGTGTAGGTGCTTTATGTTTCTTTGTTGGCCTTTTTTTTTTTTTACTTCTATAAACCTTTTTGCCTCAATAAACCCTTTCTACTTCAATGGTTCATAAAAGGGTTTTGTTGGTGTTCTTTTCTACTTTTAGTGTTGTTTTCAGTGAACCTTTCTATTTCAGTGCCCTTATTTCCTTCAATGAACCTTTCAACATTTATGCTTCAATAAACCTTTCTACTTTAGTGGTCCAGTGTGGTGCTTTAAGGTTTTGTGTTCATTTTCTTTTCTACTTTGTCTTTAGTGAGCTTGTATGTTTTAGTGCCCCTATTTGCTTTGATGAGGTTTTCTACCTTTTTGCCTTTGTAAACCTTTCTGTTTCAATGGTTTGTGATCTTTTAAGGTTCTCTATTGTTTTTTTTTCTACTTTCATGTTGTCCTTAGTGAACTTTATGTTTTAATGACCTTTTTTGCTTCAAACAACCTTTCTACCTTTTTGCTTAATGAGCCTCTTTAATTCAATGGACTATTGTAGTCTATGTTTTGTGTTGGTATTTTTTTCTATTATCAATGTTATGATTTTTCTATGAACCTTTATACTTCAGTGAACATTTATGCTTCAATGAACCTTTTTACTTTAATGGTGTTTTGGTGGTAACCAGTGTTTTTATAACAATTCGTCCTACTGTTTGTTATATTCAATGTTACTATCTTCTTAAGTGGGGTTATTTTTAATGGTGTTCTCTTTTGCAAACTTGGTACATTATCTTTTTCAATGCAACTATCTTTACTACATTACTATCTTTAGTGATCTATTGTGCTCTCTTGGCATGATGCCACCATTGTATTGTTATTTATTTACAAATTTAAGTACTTCTTTTCCTCCAAGAATTTTGAAGTAGGTGGGCCTCTTGTCATTCATACCAATGACAAAACAACTTCATATCATGGTTGTGTTCTTCCATCTTCGTCCTTTAATTTCTAGTTGTGGTTCTAATCCTTCCAATGCAAATCACATTGAAAATGTACCCATGTTTTTGAGTGGGTCTTCCCCAAGTGCTAAAAATGATAAGCCCATCCAACCCAAGGTAGGCATCAAAAAGAAAAACTATGATGCAACAAGAAAGTTCCAAGAAAAATGGGCTTCCAAACTCCCATGGGGAAAAATGTTTCTAGGGGAAGATAGAAGCTTGCACATTGTCAAATGTAGGGTTTGAGGTAGAAGGGAAAAACAAAATATTTGTTACTAAGTGAAATTCCTTTTATAAGCAAACAAATCATCAGAAAGTTGTGAGGAATATGGGGTCTAATGTGAAAAAAGGGAATTGGTTTTACTCCAAGGTTTGTAAGCATGCCAAGAATTGGAAAACACATGTATCTTGTAGTTGAAAGACTATTGATGCCCAATTGGCACATGGAGTGGTAGGAGAGAAAGTTCAGAAAGTTGTTCAATTTTCCTCTATGTTTCATTTGCTACAACAATGTTGTCGAATGCTAGAATATGAATCCTTAAGGCTATTGTTTGAATTTTTGGAAATGCCCAAAAACAACAAAAACCATTAGACTGATAGTTTTGGTTAGACCATGGCAAAACTCATGCACCAAGCAGTGATGAGGGCCATTAAGGTTGTAGTTCAAGTTGCACATTATGTTGTTTTAAGCTTTGATGAAGTCTCCACAATTAACAACCAATCATGGATGTCTATACACTACTATGTGGTGTAGAATTGGGTAAGGATTCCCATTTTAATATTTTTGGGTATGGTGGTTATAGGTTTAGGGAGTGATAACCTAATTAAGGTTATTATGGAAATTCTGATCATAGGTGGAGCTTTGCCACAAAACTAGATTGCCCAAAAGCTTATTTGTTTTGGGGTAGATGGTGTTAATATTTTTCAAAGGACAAGGATTAGTGTCACAAAACAAATCCATGGTAGTTATGTTTCCAACTTTTTGGGGATCCATTGCATGGCCTATCATACAAACTTAGCAATGCAAACCTTCTCAAGTTTGTTTTTGGTGATTCATCTTGAACATTTGTTACAAACCCTGCACAGTTATTTCACTTTCACCAAAAAGACATCTAAAGTTTACAAAGCTGGTTGAGATGTTGGAAATGAAAGGAATAAGATTTTTCGAAATGTAAAAACAAGGTGGATCGCAATGCTAAGCTTTGCCAAAAGGGTGATGGCAAAATATAGAACACTCTTGGTGAAAATGGTGTTAGATAGCTTTACAAACTAGCATTGAGCCAAACAAAATTATGAACATCTATGTGACTCTCAGATCTAATTGGGACTTGCCTGTATCCTGCCACTACTAGAATTTGTGCATGCTTTGATTAAATTTGCACAAATACGGGATGTGTTTGTGTGTGACCTTATGGCTGCTATCAAGGTCTGCCAAGGTGATTTATGTAACATGTATTTGGAACAAAGTTCCAATTTCATCACAAATACTTTTTGGGTATTCAAGTCCTTGCTTGAATGTAAGCATGGAAACATCCACATGAAGTGGATACTTGATTTTAATTTTGGACTCCAACGTTTGGCCTTTAAAGTAAATGGCCAACACATATGGGTAGTGCACTGTGATTTAGAGACTATGACACCTATATTTGTCAGTGAATTTATATTTGTTGTTGTGAAATCATTGGTGAAGAACCAATGCAAAGGTAAATTCTTAAAGCTTTCTCTTTTGGCTTGTTTGATTTTTTTTTTCAATTTGTTAATTTTTGTTTTATCTTCACACTTTTGCAGGGGTTGTCGGAAGCATGGCTACAAGTTTGGTTGTCTAGGGTAGTTGTGCAATGTGGATGCTTTGGCAGGGGCCGCAAAAACATTGGTTGAAGAATTAGAAACTAAGTTTCCAACCCATGGCGTCATGTATGCTCTTGGGATTGTGTATCCCCAGTATTGGCTACAAGCATATTGTGAGACATTTTTCACAAAACACCTTGTTGTAATCAAAACAACTTTATATTCTAGCAAAACATAGTTGTTGGATGGGGTGGAAACCTTTGTGCATGAGGTCCTCAATGCAAGTACCTTGATAGACAGCAAGGCATGTTCAAGTTGACAATTAAGTTGAATGCAATTGCATGCATGGCTCCACTTTTGACACCAATCTTTTAACTAGAATGTGGCATTTGGTGACAACATTTCAGTTTTTTCTTTGTAGTTTCCCAAACTATGTAAAACTAGCTGAAATGGCCATGGTGCAAATAGTGGTTAATGTGGAAGATGAGCACTGCTTTTCTACGTTGGTTTTCATGAAATCAAAGCTTCGTAATAAGCTAACTACCCATTTGCCCCTTGTTATTCAGATGTTTGCACAATGGTTTTACACTTTGCAAAATTTCCCGTATGTAGAGTGTATTGAACAATGGCAAATAGCACAACACCGCTACTGCTATCATGGTTAGGGTGGACTGTATTTTGTGGAGTTGCTAGCCTTGTTTTTGCAAAGGCAGGACTTGTTACCTATGTTTCTGCAAAGGTAGATTCTTTTTGACCCATGGTGTGCTTTTTTATTTGTTGAATGTAATGGTTGTTTTAGAAGCCAACTAAATTTCTAGACTCCAATCACACTGGTTTCTCTCCTTGCATGACTTCTTTAGTTCTTCTTGTAGTTGCCAAATTTTGTCAATAACAATACAAACATTGTCATAAAAACTCCAACTACATTTGATCAATAGCCTGAAAACTCTGTATGCATTCCAAAACTAGTCAGCTTTTTCCACTCAACAATTTTGAAAAATGTCAAATAATTCACCTAATAAATTGAAGTGGCAGCCAAGTTTTTGTAAAGAATCTGCTAGTTGTGGCCACAGAGAGCTAGTACAACACCTTGCTACTAGCCAGAGCAGCACCAACTGCACTTTAGAGGTGACCCCACTGGCTACATTGCAAAAATGAAAAGAAAAACACTGGCTCTCACCTGCACAACTAATATAGTTACTCTCAAACCTTGTGCATTAAATGTTGAGTATCAACATTTTATACTCAGATTTAGTACAATTTCTTTATTTTGCAGATACCACGAAAAGAGGGGATAGGAGGTGAAATCAGAGGGGATAAGCCTTACCGGGTGAAAGAGAGGGTGACTTTATGGATAACTTTAATGGGTCACTCTTATCATAAGCCTAAAAGTATGGAGATATGGAAGTGGTAAGAGTACCAAAGATCTAATGTGTACTATTTTGTACAAGGGGTCTTAGGTTTATAAGTAGGTGTAACATCACTCCCACTACTCCAAGATTGGGTTTCAGTTCAACGGCCCTAATGATGGTCTTTAAAAGTGAACTAGGTCATCCTAGTTCATTATTTCATTGTGTCATTTTATCTAGGTCCCCACCTCCTTGTGTCATTTGTCCTTGTTCTTTATTAACTTGTTCCTTGTTAATTCTTTATTAAGAATTAAATTAACCACATCTCAACCTAAGTAAAAATTTCTACGGCCCACCCCCGCCCATAGTTATTTGAATTTAATAATAGACGGACAAAGCTTCAAAAGCTAGATATTTCCAGCCATATAGGAAAGAAGCCGTTAATCACCCCCAAGATCAGCACAAATATTTGACCTATCCATCACTCATATGCTTTGTTGGACGGACCTAGCATTGAATTTAAAGAGTGTGAAACAACCCTTTTTTTATTTTCTTTTTTTTTGGGTGAAACTTCACATATACCCACCAGAGAACAGATTTCTGTATTCCAATATTTCATTTTATTTTTTTCCCCCTAAAAACAAATACTCATCAGATATTGAGGGGAAAGTTCTGAAATTGCCAAAGGGTGACAGTCGACCAGCACCCACCAACACACCATCCACTGGATGCCCCTCATTACTCAGTTGTGAATGAACCTCAACTGAGTTAATACCATAGTCTACTACGGTCAGTTTCAACATTGAGAAAACGAATAATTAAATTTTTTGAAAAAAATTAATTTGTATTCAAAATTTGAAATTATTGAATTTTCCGTGATCTATTATGATATTGTCACATGAGTAATAAAATTATTCAGAGTGTAGCCTATGATAATTAGGATGATTTTTCAACATGTCAAGTTCATATTTTCACAAAAATTCATTTCACTATTTTGAGGATTATTTAATGAAGAAAACCTTACCCTAAACCTTAGGGTAAGGTATTTGGTTTCACCTTGGTGCTGAATATGTATACTTAGTACAACTAATCAAAACAAGCATTTTTGCGGTAGTGAAAGCCCCAGGTCGAGGGCTTCACTGGAATAAGGGCCCACACAAGGCTAAGTCAAGCATGGTCCCAATTTTGGTACGGCCTGTAACTGATGGCTTTATAAAAATCCGTATTATTTTTATTTAAACTTTTTTTTTTCCTACGATACCTGGAGGCAAGTCATAGGGTATCATGAGGAAAAAAATTGAAAGAAACGGAGGCCAAGTGGCCCCAATTTAGTGGTCCCAAATTTTTACAGTTTTACAATAAAATGGAAAATTGTAAAATGCTTGCATGCAAATATAATGGTATTCCAATGGTTTAGAATACAATAGTGCCATTTTTTTTTGGGCGAATTTTCACACCAGATAAAAACAGATATGAGCTAATTGTACAAAGGGTTTTTAAAGATTTTTTTGGTGCAAAACTTGCCATATTTTCAGGCAAAAGAGACAGAAGTGGCCACATTTGGATACTTAGTTCATGGAGGTTGCCACAACAAAGTGGGATAGCGAAAAATTTATACTTTCTTGTCTGACCTCTAGCCAAATTTTAATTTTTTTTAAAAAAATGAACTCTACAATAAGTGAAAATTTAGAAAGGTAGCTTGCTAAAAAAAACCAAATATATCTAGTTCATCCATTAAAAAAATTTTGACCTTTAAAGAGTCTTTCAGAAAGGATGATGTGGAGGAGCAAAGTTTTTGACGAATCTTGCATTTTTTTTTTTTGTAAAAAATTGTTTTCCCCAACAATTTGTGGAAAGTGTGTGATTAAAGCATTTAATTTTGCATTTGTGTCCTTGAGTTTAATTTTTTTTTCCACACAATGTTTTGTTTGGCATAATGGAGAAAACAAAATAAACATATTTTTTCCTTTGCTTGAAGAGTGTTATTCTTGTGTTGTTAATTTTGATCTCTAGGTGTCCAAGGGTGCTCATGATGTGTTTATCTTTGTCATAATTTTTTGAAGATTTAATTGGAATCCAAAACATGTTTCTCTTGGTTTATTTGAAGCTTCTAAGACTATTGGACAAGCATTGACAAAAGAATGAATTAACTTGTTGGATGAATATGGCTTGAGAAGTAAAATTATAAAATATGTTAAAGATGAGGGTTCAAATTTGAATAAAAGACAAGTGTTATCAAATGTGAAGTTTTAGGTTCCAAAGAACACTTTAATAAACATGTTTATGTTTCTCTAAAGGTTGCCAATATGCCATTAATGATGAAAAAGGTTGTAAGGGCTTTAAATATGTATCCAATAAGTCGACCCATGCATATTTAAGGGCAACAATTATTTTACGTCACGGTCGCCAAACATTAGTGAAGATTACTAATCATGTGCCTTTCACTCTAACTTGGGATGTCTCTCAAATCATTATTGATATTTTTTCTCCAATTATAAATGTTTGTGTATTCAACTAATCATATGGGCACTGGTTATTTTTTGATGCCTTTGCATGCAATAATTATCAATCCACTGGATAGTATTTTTTAGGATATCTGAAAATGTGAGGTTTAAGTTTTGATTTTTTAAAAAATAATTGATATCCTTGACACAGGTATTACAATTGAAAAAAATTAAAATTACATTTAAGATCCAACCAAGATCTTAAAAACACTTAAAAAACTGGAACTGATGGATATTAAAAAAAATGAAAATTCCACCCAACACCAGTTTGAACCGCTATGTGGATGGATGTGCTCTCACAACATTGGCATGGTATATTTGTTTATTCATGAACAATAGTTCTGTCTGAAAGTGGACTCCAAAAACTCAAAAGGAATCATCTGTTGTTTGTGTGGGGTAAAGACTGAGGCAGGGAATAAGGCCCCACACAAGACAAGGCTGGGGTAAAGCCCAAGGCCCCACACAAGACAAGGCTGGGGTAAAGCCCAAGGCCCCACACAAGACAAGGCTGGGGTTAAGCCCAAGGACCCACACAAGGCTGGGGTTAAGCCCAAGGGCCCACAACAAGAGCTTTACTGAGTGTGAAGCCTTGCTCTGATTTTTAAAATTTTTTCCTCTTTATGTTTGCGATAACCTGGGGGCAAAAAATGAAAAAAATAAAAATGGTGGGGTATTTCAAGAAATGGAATGCCTCCAGGAACCTCCAAATACACTAAAAATATCCGAGCAAGTGTTTGCGTCATGTTCCTTGTGTTTTCAAGCAAGCAAAAGGGTCAACTCAGCAAAGACAAAAAAATAGTTGTAAACTGTCAAATGCTTTAAGATTGCAGTTTGAAGGAATATTATACTCCCATGCTTTTTGGCCTCAGAAGGGGGGGGGCGGTTAAGAGGGGTGAGGGAGGAGGAGGACCCACATGTTTTTCTTAAATTTCTGGACAACTAGGTAGGTACTCCCTGTAGTTGATGAAACCCTGCCCATCAAAAATAAACCAAAGCACCCCAAAAAAAAGGGGGAATACAAAGAACAAAATGGAAGCACACTGTCCAAGAAGACAAAGACAGGGCTAAAGATTTTTTCGAAAACTTCAGCAAAATAAAAAAATAATTTAATTTATGCCAAAGTCACCCATGTACTACAATTGATAATATTGTTGGCATTGACTATATACATGAAGGATGGATTGGATTTGAAATGGTTATATGGATGATATTGTTATGTGGATGAAATTAATTCCATGTGGATGAGATTGATGATACTATTGAAATTAACCGCATGGACGGGATTGCAATTGAAACATCATAGGATGGGTGAAAGTAGAGACCTTGGATAATATTGACAACATGGTTGAGATTAACAAACCTGGATTATACTTGGGTAATATTTCGAAGCACAAGGGCATCTTTAACCCATGTCTCTCAAATAACGAATTTAATTTTGGTTGGAAGTGGTATATTCTTCAACTATTTTGAAAGATTCTTTAATTTCCTTTACATTTTTTTGATTTCTGAAGACAAATGGATATTTTTAAATTTCGTGATTTGTTGATTTTTTTAAATTAAAAAATTCCCTAAAAATAATTAATTTGAATGTTGTCAAATTTCAATAATTTTAAATAACTCTTTAAATCAATAACTCTTTCACCATAGGTCAAAAAATTAAGAAATTACCTTGTTGCACCCCTAGCCATTGAGGGCTTTCCAGTGGTTTGGGATTTTTTTTAAATTCTTCTTCCTTGAAGTACAACAACAGACCCAACCTCACAAGCCATCTACACCCTCAAGTCAAACTCATTGGCAGAGAGGGCCTGCAGGAGTTTGAGAGGTTTGAGGAGATTTCAACATGACAAACAAAACAAGGCATCACAAACACGCTGGCCCTGCCAATAGATAAGATGTTGTACATCTACCTGTTGTGTTCACACTCTAAACACACAAAAAAATCTGTTCCAATCTAAACAGTCTAAACACTTTCAATAAAAAAACTGGTTCATTTAATGTGAAACTGGTTCTAATAAGGTAAAACTTCCAAAAGTTGGATCCAATGCCATAGTCCCTGTGGGGGAAGGGCCTAACAAACAAGGGGTGTGTCACACTGTGGCCTTGCCATTTACATTAAAAAGGATCTTAAGGCAAAAGAAGAATTATGGAAATTCAAATATTTCACCATGCCAAAATATAATCTTCAAAAAATCCTCTTAAAAAAACTAAAATCCGTCAAGATATTATAACTCTGTATCTAATCTCAAGTTTCAACACAAGCCCAAATATCATCTTTCAAAAATCCTCATATAAGAATAGATCTATAACCTAGGGGGCCAAAATCACTTAAGCTACTATACTCTATAACGAATCTAAACACAATATATCCTTAGTCAAGGCCAACAAACTACCTTCCTTAATAGAAAGATGGCCTACCAGCAAACTCTTTCCCCATTACCTATGTGACTTTCCCCTCTTTGGGTCCACACTGGGTTATGTGGTTCTTGGGCATGGGAATGAGGCTAAACATCACAACACATGAAACCTATCCTTCCCCAACATAATATGAACTTTCCAGCATAATATGACAAATATGAACATACCTTACAGAATTGTAAAATGTTGTGGAACCTAGGAGGAAGATTATGCTTTGCAAGGTACCTCTAAATGCAAGGGAAAACTTAGGTCAAGTTGTCATGTGCAAGACGAACAAGATAGGTCCAAAGGGGTCCAAAGGGGAAGGGAAGAAAGCCAAGAACTTGAGCAGCCATATCCCCAAAAATCATGAAGCCTGGATTAACCCTCTTTTCCCCAACATGAAAAAACTAAATTAAATTTTGAAAGAAAGAACTTTATGCCAATTTGCCAAGACCTTGTAAGATGAAGGGGAAGCTAAGAGGAAGATTATGCATGAAACCCTAAATATAAAACATTGGCTAAGACCTTGTAAAGATGAATGGGAAGTTAGGAAGAAGACTATGCATGAAACCCTAATATAAAAAATTTGGCTAAGACATTGTAAGATGAATGTGAAGAAGCTAGGAAGAAGACTATGCATGAAACCTTAACTAAAAAACTTTGAGAAATTCTTTTAATTTCTTGCTTAAGGTCCTCCATGATGAAGGTCCTCTTGATACAAAGGAGAAATTTAGTACTAGCTAACTTGTTGGAGAGGTCATGGGTCACCCGACATGGTTGAGGAGGCATGGGAGTGTGGAAGGTAATTTCAATAACAGATGACCTCAAGTCAGTTACTAGACATATCCTACCCTTCAAATCTTTTAGCATGATAGCATGACCCTCTTGCTAATGGATGAAAAGTCTTGTCACCCTCTTCTCAATGGATGAGAGCTGATATCGGATGGGATGATTCATGCATGGGAAAGGAAGGGTGAGAGGTTATCCATGGTGGACTTCAAGTGGAGGATGAATGAGAAGCTTGAGAAGCTCTGGAGTATTTACCCTCTGGATGAAGATATTGGGTAGGATGGAATTTTTTGGGCGGGCAGGGGTTTGCTCTTTTATAAATAAGACCCTGGGGAGGCTGTGGAAATCTATTGCTTGTAAACAGACTGGGCATATGCGGTGACTTTGTTTTGTTTGTTTCATTTGGATTTCATTTGGATGCTTGGTGTGTTGTCTTCACCTCTTGATTTGGATGTTGTTCACAATGATATCACAAATTGCAACCATTGTGATTGTCCTTGTCTTTGTGCCCTAATTGTTTTTCATGGTGAATTCTCATTATTTTGTGAAATTTTTAGAGAAAATTTTGGAAAAAAAAACTTGCTTTTCTCAATGTGAAATGTGTGTTTTTCCTAGCAAAATTTCTCCAATTTTGCAATTTTTAATATTTAGAGGTAGAAAAAACAAAAAAAAGGAAGCTATTTTTTGTTTGTTTGTTTGTTTGTTTGTTTTTGGGAGAGAGGTAATCAATAAGTTGGCCTACATGCCATTTGACTAAAGACACCTCTTCCTTCATTGTTATAGAAAGAAATTCATGCATGATAAAATACAAATAATAGCAGTTGCTAAAAACAAATAGGCAAATTTCTTGCTTCAAGGAAGAAAGAGATGGCAAGGTTGAAGCTATTGTGGAGACAGGAAGGCCATTGCAAAGCCTTCCACATCTAAGAGCCTCAAGGCCATGGAAGCAAATGTGACCATTGGAATAGGTGCTAGGGATAATTTATCTAGCCTAACTTAGACTACATGGTGCAATCACATTGTGTTGACATTCTAGATATAATGTTTTTTTTAATGTCCCCACTGTGCAATATTGGTTGTGATACTTTGTTTTAGTGGGTGTTGTAAGGTAAAAGCATGATAAGCATTTCATTTTCAACATTTTGAAAAGTTCACATTTTACACTAGTTAAAATTTTTACAATTATAATAATTATAAATTTATAATTTTAAAAAAAATTGGTCTTAAATATTGGTAGGTCATTTATAAATATTCTTAAACATGTGATTGGTTCAAAAATTCTTGTGAAGCTTGGAGATTTCAATGTGAAATAGTAAATAAAAATTAATAAAGAAAAAATCATGACATTTTGAATTTTTAGAAATGAACAAAAGAATTATGTTGGGAAAGTTTTCAATATTTTTTATTGTTAAATTTCTCATTTGATGGTGGATTATCTTTTTATTTTTATTTTGATACTATTATAACATATTGTTTGATTGCACATTTTTCATTTTTTTACATGAAAAATGTAGTGTTATTATTGCAAAAGTTCATTATGAGTCCATTTTTTTCTTAGAACACATTCATAAATTTTAATATGATTTACATTAAAGTCTATTGTAACATGGATAATTAAGAAATTGACAATGTTAATGTTGAATATAGATTTACATTTTAGGTCATCTACAATCCAACTTTTTTGCAATTGTGACAATCTAAATTGTCCACCTAACTATGCTAAAACATTTTATTAAACATGAGTTTTAAATTGTGCACATTGACCTAGATGATGAAAATTCATAATTGTAATTGTAATTAACCCAAGGACCAATGTTTTTTAATGTTTAAATAATTTGTAGTGTGCGTGGCAAAGGAATGTGAAAGCATAATTTTTATGGCTATTTGGAAATATATATAATAGGTTATTATTGCAAAAACAAAATTTTAAATTATGGACAAAGTTTTGAAGTTTTAAAGGTTCTTGATGGTTCTTTCTTAAACATCTATGTGTACAAGAACATGTTTTACAAATGTAAAGATGTTTAATTTTTTGGCTTCCAACAAAAAACTATGATATGCAATTTGGCCAAATGTGGCAACTACAAGTAGGCTTCAAAACTAAAAACTCTAACTCCAAAATAGTTAGGATCACAATTTTAATGTCAACAACAAACTCATCTTCAATACACTCAAGTGTGAACAAAATAAAAAATATTTTCCAACCTACCAACACATAATAGTGAATTGAAGTCCAACTTTGGTTACTAATTATAATTACTTCAATTGCAAAAAGAAAAAAAAAACTAGAAGTCAAAATAGCTTATTTAATGGTAGTGAATATCACATGGTGTAAAAATTCAACAATCCAACACAATCACTACAACACTTGGATGGGTCGTTAGGCACCTTGAGGAATGTTAATAGAGACTACATCTACTCATATTCAATCTAAATTAAACAAGTTTTTTTTCCTTTCCACCAGAACTCATTCACCAACCTATTCCCAAACAAAATCTTTGTCCCTTTGTACATAAAACTTCTCATTGATCACATGTTGATTTTTTTAGAAAATACAAATCATTTATTCTCACATCCACACATCCACAGATGCAATTATGGTTAACATACATGTTTCAACAAAGAACCCCATTTGAGCACCAAAAGCTTTTCTCAACCTTCAATCACATTACAAACTTTGCATTTGACATGTGTGACTTTCCCATCAACACGCACAATAAATTTTACCCAAGGAAATTTTGTAGCCCATGAATTTTGAAAGCAAAGATTCAACTCATACAATTTTATTTTCTTTTTACTACTTGTGAAGTTTGCTATTGATTGAGCTAGATTGATAACCACACCATCAAGCTCAAAATTCTTACGATTGTTGGCAAATAAAAAGGGATGCAATTTTTTAAAAGAGCTTATGCTTGAATTTTTTGGGGATAGTTAAAAGAGTGTCATGGCAACAAATGTAACAACTTGAAAAATAATTCTTAAAACTCAGATTCAAACCTAACTCAAACTCAAATTTAGACTTTTAGACCCAAACCTTGGTAGGCTTAGACCTAAACTTTAGAGTATAAAGTTTACAAATTGGGATTTCAGACTCAAGTATAAAATTTAGACAGAAACCTAAAGTTAGACCTTAGATTTAAACTTTAGACTCAACTCAAAAACTTAGAATTCAAACTCTAAATTTCAATCCTCAATCTCAGATTTTTAAACTTCAAATTTTAGATTTCAAACTTTAGATTTTAATCTTTAGAACTTAGATTTAGACTTTTGATTCAAAGTTTAGATTCACACTTAGATGCATATTCAGACTTAAAACTAAAAATTCAAACCTTGGACTTAGAATTTAAACTCAATAAATTCAAACCTAATTCCAAAACCTCAACTCCAAAAGCTCAAATTCCATAACTTACATTATTAAGCACCTAAACTAGCCTAGCCTATACATGAGTTGGCATAGCATTTTTTGGTTTCATGTTGCACATATGAAACTTTCCATTTTATAATGGTCATTTATTGAGTTCTGAAATGGACTTCTCATTATATGTACAATGGGACGGAAAGGATTCTTTTGTGGGGACTGTTCAAAGTCAGACATTTTTTGGCTATGAGCCAATGAATGTGGCTAACTAAAAGGAAAAAGAAAGTTTGGGGTCATCCTCCAAGCCATAAGAAAGCACCATATACACCCATATATGATATGATATGATAGTAAGCTAGTACATCTATCTATGTGCTTCATGAGTAGATTTGGGGATGATCACCACTTTTCTACATCTTCCTATGAAATATCCAGTTAGGCTACATCAAAAACTCCTTTAAAAAATTGTGGTTGTGGTATGCAAAGATCGGGAACAAAAGAGGGAAATGGTGACAAATAGTTTTATGACCATGATTTTCATGCAGCCAATGAGAAGCTGAATGTGCACTTATTAGGGCCCAGTTTTTTTTTTTCTTTTTTTTTTTTTGGGTTTGGAAGGAGGGTGGAGGGATTCTCTGTTATCCACAATGTGTTCTCACCGTGTTCCCATCGATTTCCCAATGTGTTCCCAATAGAATCTCACTTTTACCTTATACGGTTTGCCCAAAGTTGAACTTTCATATATGAAAACTATAAAAGGGGCCCTCAAGGGGAATCACCTCTGTGCTTCTATTTTTGGGGGAGTGCCCATCTTTCAAAAACATTTGTGATGAAGAATCAAAGTTGGCTCCTTCAGAGAAAAACAAAACAAAACAAAACAAAACAAAAACTTTGGGCACATCCCCCAACTAATCAATAGAAGCAAACAATAGGTAGACCCAAAGTTGGTTTAATTAGGGTTACAGAACAGTCACCCAGTTGGATTAAGGTTTACAAAGCAGGTTGTTCAGCATTACAATTAGGTAGTAGATTAGAAGGTAGAAGAAGAAGACCTAATAATAATGATTGTTAGCATTCCACAAAGCCCAAAATTCCTACAAAAAGACTAGCTTACCTACACTTATGGACCAAATGGTCGTTCTCATGTTTGCCCAACCTTCCTTAGCCGAACATTTTTCAAATTTTCTAACTCTTCAATTTCTAGAAATCACCATCCATAGAAGAAGATCATTAGGTGTAGGAGGTACTAGGTACCAACTTTTCCCATAGAAAGATCAATCTTTTCTTATGCACCATCACTTAGGCTACATACACCAAGAAGAGGACACCATGACAAGAAAAATGATTTTGCTTGACTTTGCATGGCATGGGTGTGAGTGAGTGAGTGAGTGAGTGAGTGAGGCTTGCAAACATGAGCCCAAATATCATTGCAAGCAGCAGGAGGAATGGCAGATGGAATGGCAGATTTTGAGTGGTGTGTCTGGAGTTCCCCACTTGTCATTATTGTGAGTCAGAGCATGGCTAGGTGGCAAACCTTAGCTCCCTCAAATATCATTTCAGCTGGAATGCCAGAATTTGAGTGGTGTGCTTTGAATGGCTTGCAATACCAAATTGGGTTTTTCTTTGCTCATATTAAATGAATGGGAGATTGTTTTAAAGCATTTGTATTTTTAGGGTCTATTATTACATCAAAGATACATACTAGTGTGAACTGTGTGGTCTGTCTATTGGTGCAAGTGTGTGAACATGATTATATAGATGGGCCAAATTTGAACAAGACCTTAATGACAGAGCCCAATTTTAGAATTTTAGAACAAAAGTTTAAATTAATTTCTTGTGATGAAAATTACACGAAAATCCAATATCTCTCTCACCTTAGGCCTAAAAGTTATAGAATCACCTCCAAGAATTCACCTATTTGAGGTTTTCCTCACAATAGAAGAATTTATTACCTCAATTCCCCTTTTAAAAAATTAGTTTTGATTTTATTGAATTTTTAATAACAACATTTTTTAATGTTTAATAACTCTAAATATTATCTAAGCACCCCTAGTGCACCCCTACTCATCCTTGATGGCTTTCCGATGGTACCAAGAGCACCGGGGAGGAAATCTTAGCATGACAAACAAACCAAACAATCCATACAAATCAAACAAACTACCTCCTTAAGAGATAGATATGGAAAACTGAAAAAAAAAAAGATATTAGTTGGTGTCAGGCGGTTCTTTCTTTATGTGAGAACTATCAAGTCCAATCAAGTCCAATTCTTATTTTAAATTGTGAGAATTGACCAAGGTTTTTTCTTTTCAATATTTTATTCAAATTTTAAAGATTCAACCAAGGTATCGAGTTTTTCATTTTTCACCAAGATTTTCAAGATTGTCTTGCATCCCATTCAACACGTATCTATATATATTTTCATTTATTTCAAATGAACCTTCTCATTATTTTAGATTTTTTTTCTAAGTCTATTTAAATGTATAAATTAATTCCACTAAGTTGAAAGGAAGCATACAAGGATGCAAGCATTCAATCATTAGTCACACCTATTAGCTAAGCCCAATGCTTTTAATCACTTTTCATCAAGAATATTTTAGAAATCTTTTGAATACATCTTTTTTTATTGTTAAAAATTCAAATTTTTAAATATTATTATGTTAAGGTTTTATTTTTTCGAAATTCAACAATGTTTCATTTTCAGATATTTTCAATTTTTTATTTTTTGAATGATTTTGTTACATAAAAATAGTGATTACAATTGTTTTGGTACATGTTAGCAAAATTGCACATACAATCATTAATTGAATTTGTAATCTAACATCAATGAAAACATATTGTTAAAACTTTTTTTTTTCCCTTTTAGAAATTAACAAGCAAAGCCAATTGACACCAACTTTTAGATCATCTTCCATCAATTATTTCACAAAAGGTGAAAAGTTCAACTTTTTTCTTACATTTCAAGTGCATGGTTATGGCATAATGTGATGCATCATTAATTAACCAATGCCCATGAAATTGATTCAACACACAAGCAATCATAACATGAAAAAGATAATTCATGATGATTTGAAAGGTCTACAATGTTAGAAACGGTGCTACTTAATCAGTAAATTTTACAACAATTTATCTATTTCAACAAAAAATAATGGCATCCCAAAATTACATTCTTCTTTTTAAAACATAATTATTTTCACTAAAAGAAATATTGTAATATACAACCATCCAATTGTAATTATATGTAACTAATTGTCATTTGCAATTACATTTTGTTATCTATACAACTAATCACCATCCTTTTCAATTTATTATTACTATTATTACTATTATTATTGTGACTATGGTGTAATTAATTTGCAACTACTAATTTTTTCATCCTTCCATGTTGATTAATTTTTTGGCCTTTTAAACTAAAACATTTCCACATCAAATTAGTTGCAAAAATAGTTGCAATGCGGTTACCTCTATGTGATCTACCTATATTTTTTATATACACTATGGTGTTTTGAAATATATTGAAATATATTTGTATATTATGTTATATTTGCAGCATGTCAAATATATATATTTTGCATATATTGTGGATGGGCTAGGTAGGTTAGAAAATTAGTTTAATAATTAAGTAGATTAATAGGTTTGTAAGTAGGTGTGTAAACAAATAGTTAAATTAGAATAACTATTTGATAAACAAGTTAGGTACATAGAAAAACAAGATTATTAGATATAAACTATATATTATATTTAATAGGCAATAATTACTATTAATTAAAAGTTAATTAATTATTTTTAAAATAATCACCATTATTATTATTATTAAATAATTAAAAATAAAATTTTATAGGTAATTATTTGATAACTAATAATTAATAGGCATAACTAATATATAATAGCTATTGATAATAAGTAATAATTTTTTTTATTAATTATTAACTGTCAAACGATTTTAGTTTCGCCAAGATTTTTTTAAAAAACAAATTGCCATATTTTCAATTTGCACATCATTATCCAACTTTTAATTTAACAAATGTTTAACCAAGGTTTATTCAAGGTTTAATCAAGTTTTAATTTAATTAAGGTTTAGCCAAATTTTTATTCAGCAAAGGTTTACCCAAGTTTTAACAAAAGTTTAGTCAAGGTTTAACCAAAATTTTATTTAACAAAGGTTTAATCAAGTTTTAGCCAAATTTTAATTTAACCAAGGTTTACTCAATGTTTAACCAACATTTAGCTAAATTTTAGTTTAGCCAAGGTTTAACCAAATTTTAATTTATCCAAAGTTTAGTCAATGTTTAGCTAGATATTGTTCAACCAAGTTTTAACCTAGTTAAATTAGTCTAACCAATGTTTAGCCAACCTTTGGCCAAATTTTTATTTAGTTAATGTTTAATATTCAAGGTTCAACCTAGGTCTAGGCATAAACACCATGTGAACCTAACCTAGGTGTGACATAAGTTACTTTAATTTTTAAGCTAGGTTAATTAGTAGGTAGTAAATTACGTTAATAAGTAATAGGTAATACTTTAAGTTAATTTGGAAAATTATATATTTATGCATATCTTAATTAAGTTGGTAGGTTAAGAAAGTAAATCAATAGGTTAGGTGGGTATGTAAGTATTTAAATAGATAGGTTGTCATTTTACGAGGATTTTATTTTAATTTGGGATTAAAAAATTTATTGTGCATATCTAGTGATATAGTTTGCAACATTGCAAAATTATATATATATATATATATATATATATATATGGGATAATTTTTCTAGTTGCAATTTTTTTTACAACTAGGTTGCAACTATAAAATTGTACCATATTTCTTGTTCTCCATTTTAATCTTGTAGACTTTATAAAAAAGTGCATTTGAAATATTGAAAACACAAAAATGACATTAAAAAGAACATGTCATTTGAGATGAACCATAAAAGGGCTTGACCTAGATAAGTACCCTAGGTACCCTTGATTTATTTACCTACTTACATAAAAATTATTTCTTAATTTTTTTAATAAATGCCATGTGGCATACTTTGATTCTACCAAATGGCAATATGTGAATGGGCTATATTTTAGTTGCAAAAATGTGGATTAGCTACAAATTGGATACAAATGGTCAACGAATGAGATCGTATATGTTTGATCGTATCCATTGTCCATGTGGAATGTGCTAATATCATCATGAATCATCAATTGTGACTAGACGTTGAATGCAACTTCACTTGTGTATTTAATGGATTTTTAGTCACATGTGTTGATTACAATTTTTTTATAGTTGTAAATTGACTCTTTTCTTTTAGATTGTTTCTTTGCAAACTTACAAAACATCATCAAAGCTCAAAATTCTAATTCTAATATTGTCATTTACAAAAGTAAAAATATTAAAAGCTTGAAGACTAAATGAAGTTCAAAACTAGATGAAGTTTATGGCTACATTACTTTCATTAAAATATTCAATTTTCATGGGCATAGACCATAATTAACACAAGCCCTATTCCACTCCAAACTATATAGGCCAAGTTATGCATTAAAAAACTTTTTCTTCATAAAAACATATATGAAACGTTTATAAATTTTCTCCTATTCTATAACACACACACACACACACACACATATTACAAGGCCCAAAATAAATACTTTGAAATTTTTCTTCCAAGCCCAAAACTTCACAACTCACACAAAAGTTTCATGTTATAGTCATAAAATTTAGATTTGACCTTTCATCTTTTCACATATGTCATTTTTTTATATTAAAAATTATTGATTAAATAGTTTTATCAAGTTTCTTGCCAAAGCTTGACCTTTAATTTTGGTAGTCTCAAATAAACCAATCGCAATATGCTTAGGTTGCTAATCAACCCCCAAGAATTTAATAACAAGTGAGAAACATCATGTGCCCTCTCAGACATCCATAAAGCAATTACAAAACCTACGTTGTTTTAAATTGGCAAAACAAACATTTGTTTGGTGTTTTCCTCCAAGTTAGGGACACCTCTTATGAAAATTGGTTTCTTGAAGGAAAAACAACTCAAGAACACAAATGTATTTCCAAGTGCTTTAACCATTATACTTTCCTTCAACCACATAGGTAAGGCATATGCAAAAACAAATCACAATTAAGGTCTTGTGAATTTTGTTTTTGGTGCACATCATCATTTCTAAAAGGATATTTTGTGTTCAATGTTTTTAAAATTGCACTTGGAAACACAATAGGCTTTTTCTTTTACTTACTATCTTTCCAACATTGGCAACTTTGGATTGTTTGCTTCCTTCTTCTCATGTTTTTTGCAAATATAGCACATTGTTCTACATCCACATATTTTTTCAACTCTATTGTTTATTAATTTTAAAATAAGATATTAAACCTTTCTTAGACTTCAAAATTGGATTAGAATTATTTATTGAATTGTTATAACAAATTATATAACACATTATCTATGCATTAATAACATTGACTTCAAGATTATCATTAACACAAAAAAATCCTTTTTAAGGAATTTATGTTATGTGGTTTCCCAAATTTTCTTTCAACATGCAATTTGTTGAAGGATGGAGTTCATTATATGTTCCTAATTTTTTTGTAGCTCCAAGTTGGTGAATCTTCATGTATTTTTCCTTTGAATTTTTTTTCTTTGTTTTATTTTTTATTTTCATTTTAAATGGAAGTTTGCTCCATTTTTAACAAGATTGTGTTACCAATCAAAAGTATGGAGAAACCCAAATATATATAACACACCAAGTTATTTAGTTTTTTTTTTCTTGGTCCAAATATATATATATATATATATAACACCAAGTTATTTATGTTTTTTTTATTCAATGTAACTACTCAAATCCTACAAAATGAAAATAGAAAAAAATGCAAAGTAGAGGTTGAAAATAATTTTAAAAATCCATTCACTTCACTTTGCTCTTTTCATTTGACAATGAATTTATACAAGTGCAATATAATGGGAAAAAATATATACAATTAATGTAGCTAAAAATATTTTAAAAATAGAAAAACATAAATATTATTGTTATAGAACAAAAATGTACATACACGTTTGAAAAGAAACACATGCATACATTTTTATAAAAGATACAAACAAAAATGTACATTTTTGGGCACATACAAACAAAACAGGTAAACAAACAAATTACAAACAACAAGAAAAAAAGAATAAATAAATAAATAATTGAACAAACAAACAAACATAGAAAACAAAACAAATCAACACAAGGAGAAGAACAAACAAACTAATGACAAGATTTTTAAAAATTGAAAATCACATGAATAAAGTTACAAAGTCCCATATATTGGTTGTTTAACAAAATTTATAATTCAATCAAGGAGCTATATTAAGATCATTTTTATCCTCAAAGAAAAAATATATAATTAATATAAAATATGCATTTAAATCTTTGGTATTAAAAGTATATAGGAAAAATATAACATAAATACAAGAGGCTTAGGTAGTGTAATCCATATGTTTCCTTGATTATGGAGTATTCTTTGACAAGAGGTATGATCTTCAAGGTTGTATAAATAAGTTATTGGTAAACTAATCCCTAATACCTACATACCAACAATGTCATCATTAGTGTTGGGCAGTTATTTACTTTTATGATGAAGCTTTAGTTCTCATTTTAAATAATAAATTGGAATTTATTTTTTCCAATTTTGGTTCCATAAAAAATTAGAACTTAAAATTTGGTTCCACGTTCTATTCTTTAAAAAATAATGGTTTTCATACCAATTTTTAAAATCAATTCCAATTTGGATCTATTGTTACTAAATGGGATTGGACCAACATTAATTAATTGTTTAATTGTTGATTTAACATTGGTTAAATCCAATAATTTTTTGTTTTGATTCTTTTTTTTTTTGCATATAATTTTTAATAAATAGAACTACAAATGATAGTTTTTACCAATGTTGGGTGGGTATTTGAAAGTTTGGGTAATACCTACTGGTTCTAGTTCTAGTTATGCACACCAATTTTATCTTGGACCTTGATTTTTATATTCATCAATATAATGTAACATTAGATTCACCCTATTGTAATATCCAAATAAAAACTTGGAACCTAATGATTGTTGAGTTTGTAATTGACTATATACCTTGCTTCAATAAGGTTTTGTTTTTCATCAAGGTTTCAAGTTTCTTAGTTGGGGTTATGATTTATGGCATTAGGCTTAGGCTTAGGGCTTAGGGTGCCTTGTTTATCCTCTTGCTTTGTTTTTAGTTGCAACATGTCACCATTGCTTTTTTTTCTAGTGCAAGGCCATTGCCACTTTTTCCACCATGGACCATCGTTGTTTTTTCCAATGGATTGTCAATGTGCCTTGTCTTTTTACTTTCAACAATTTTTTTGCTTCAACTTTAGTTTTTGTGTTTGTTGGATTATTGCAACACTAATGACAATGTTTTGGGTCATCATCATCTTCTCATCTCAAACTAAAGTTAAACTAGGATCATAAGAATGTTCAAATGTTGAGGTAGATGTAACTTAGGGGATCCTTCCACCAAAGCTCCTAACCAATTGAAGTTTGTGTTTTCATACCCATCAATCATCAAGTTATTAGACATTTTTTGTGTTGAATGATGGTGCGAAAATGTTTGTAACCATAGATGATGTGGTGCATTGTGTGTTAGCTAATTCATGGGCTAGAACATGAAGCTAGGGGAAAACACAAGGGACTAAAAGGGGTTGCTTTTGTTGGGGAAGGTTGTAGATTCCAAGAGTTAAATAGAAGAAACCTACCAAAAAAAGAATTCCCCCTTTTTAGATCACAAAATTTTTTGGTAACCAATGCTCCTATCACAAATCAAATCTTACACAACATGCATTTTTAGAAGACTTGGTATTATATGTTGCAAAGGGTGTCTACTCTTTTTGTTTTGTTGAAAATTCATGGCTAAGAGGATTAGTCTTGTGAAAATGTGGGAAGGTGCAAATTCCACTTTAACACCAAATTGTGATTACGGTCCTTGGGTGCAAATGGGATAACACGAGCCACACCCACCTACTTTTTGATTACTTTTGTGACTGCTTTTTGGGAAATATTCATAGAATATTCTTGAAATATCCTTGAAAAGTTTTTCAAAAAAATCTTTAAAAAATTAATTTTTTTTTCATATTATTTTTAGAAGGTTTATGTTGAAAATTTGAAAAAAATGTCATATTCAAAAAAAAAAAATCCATTCACAAATGCTTTTACTACTTAAAAGCAAGTGTTATAATGTTTAATGAATGTTTTTTTAAAAATTTTACTCATTGGATTAATTTCAAATTAATTCACATGTTCCCATGATATATTGAAAATACAATTATATAAAAAAATCTTACAATTTCAACATCAAATTAAGTTACAACTTTAAAACATGAAAAAATCAAGTAAACATTACACTTGTTATGGTATGTGTTATTATGACTGTACACCCTTTTCGAATATGGTGAACGAAACAAGGGATAAATATATCATCGTTGCCCTTGCATCTGACATAACTTGTATTTGTTCATTTGATTTGTGGATGTTTCAAGTTGCTACAATACCTTTGCTATGGTTATTAGCTTTGTCAATAGTTCACGGAACCCACCCATGCAACTATTGGGATTTTTGAAGTGCATAACATAACATGTGCAACCATGGTAAGCTAAATAAAAATCTTGTTGGATTCATTTGGTTTACTTAACAAAATGATTGCATATATATATAAAATGAGTGGTTTAATTTGAACACTTTGATTTATGCATTGACTTTTGTAGTGTCATGTTAACATTTGTAGGGTCATGCTTTGGCCATGGTATGTCAAAGGTAACCCAATATGCTATTAATATACTAGGATTTATGTTGGATTTTCAAAAGTTAGCTTGGAAGAAATTTAATCATCTTTACAAGAAAAGCATTACATGGACAAAAAGATCTAAAAAAGGGAGTTAGGAATGGAAGGACTTTTGTATTGGGTGAAAGCACATTATAATGGCCAAAAAATGTTGTCACAATATTGTTTTTCAAAATTGTGCAACTTTCAACTTCCACCAAGTCAATTTTAAAAGAGGTTTTCATAAATTATACTCAAAATAAGGTAATTCAATTTCCAAATAATGAAAATTTCAAAGGAAATTACATTTTTGATTAATGTCAAATGATTAAATGATATATTTGTGAGAAAATAAATGTTCTCACGATATACTACAAAATGCAAATATACTCTAAAAATGATTCAAATATTTGCAAAACTTAATGAAGTATTTAGTCATTTATTGAATATAAATTGATTATACCATTTCAATTACAATTGAAAAGTTTGACTCATGTGATTTCACAAAAAACATCTAGACAAGTTTTTCATTCAAATGAGCATAAATATGTTTAAAAAAAACATTTTGTTGAAAAATTATTTTCATTTGAAAGATGACAAGAATTATGTTGGAGGCGTTTGAATCAAAATCCATTTTATATGTTTATCAAAACACTAGATCAAAGAAAAATTGCCCCCAAAATATATTAAACAAAAAGTATTTTTTCTTGCCTAAAATGCCCCCCCCCCCATAGTGTGCTTTCACTTTATGTTGTAGGGTTGCTCGTTAAAATGTTGAAAATTTTAGTGAAGACATGATTTGCCTATCATGTCATCTTTTTTTAGGAAGCATTGGAATACCAAAATGTTATTTCCATTTTCTATGGATGGAAATAAGTTGCACATTTTTTTTTATAGTACATTGACATCATTCTAGACTAGGTTGTTGTTCAAGTCATTATAAATACATTTCTTTGTATTGTGAAGTTTTGCATTTAAAACCAAATCTAGGTATATTGGTTGTTGTTAGATGTAGTTTCTTCTGCTTTCAATTTATGCATTGTCATGAAAGTTATTGTAGTTAGGATTCAAACTTTATAATAACCATTGATTTGTGAGGATTTTGATTTAAAACTGTAGGAATTCAAGTTGAGAATGATGACACAAGTCATCAATATTCCAACAATTTTTGTGACATTAAAATTAGTTTACAATCAAGCTAAAACCTATTACATGCTAGTTACTATGTTTGATCCTCATTTCAAGAACATGGAGATCTTATGAAACTTCATAGGCCATACAATTGCCTTACAAATTGTGATCAAATATGACATTAATATCTTTTATCCTTTTCTATTACATGTTCTCTTCATTTGAACTTTATTAAAGCATTAACAAAACTAGCAATAATTGATGTCAATGACTTGTTCTTTTCACAAGTTGCATCAAATTATGATGTAGTCATGTCCAGTTTGAAGAATGAACTACAATTATTTTGACAATTGTTTGTGCAATCAATAGAGATTGAGAACCCTTTGGTGTGGTGGGCAAATCATGCTTTGCAATTTTTGAATATCTCCTTCATTTTTTAATATTTCCTTCTTGGTTCATTAAGTCCTTGGTATTATGGGATTTGAATTTGAAATTGAGTGAATTTCTATTGTTGTAAGTGTCATCATTAATCTGAAATGGTCTTGGTTTTGCATTGAAAATTTGGACCGACTCATTTTCATCATTAAACATTGGCCCAATGATGCATATGATGGGTGTGATGGACCTTCAAAGCCAAAAGGTATGGCTGAATTTTTTTACATCTAAAGCTAGCTTGATTGAAAAGCATAAGAAAATGTTGAAGCAACATGATTTGTTTGAAAAAACTTCAAACAATGATTTCATGTGATTACAATCAAGATTCCTTTTTTCAACTATCAACTATGTTCAATGTTTGTTTAAAATATTCTGATTTTCAAAATTTGTGTGAATGATTTGAAATGTGTTATTTTCTAGGTGTTTGCAAGTTGGTTGAAGTTATGTTATTATGGTGGAGTTTGAAGACTTACATGACATAACAATGCTTGATATTTCCTTATCTCACAAATTTTCCTTTGATGAAATGGGTTAAACCTAAATTAACCCTATGGACATAAGTTAGAGTTCAATTAAGGGTGGGATTCGAGTTCTAAATTGTTGTCCAAGTTTTTCAAAATCAAATGAGCCCAAAAGCCCAATTTTGAGGAAAGATTTTGCACATGTGAACAAGGAGTAGGCATATGAATTGGTTGATATTGAAAATTTCACATGTGAGCAAAGAATGAAACTTTCACATCAATAGACTTTATGGTTTAGAAATTAAAACAAATGCAATACTTACAAAATGTGTAGTTGGTTGTAATTACAATGAGCAATTTTTGTTGTTTTTCACAAGCAAAGCCCTAACTCTGAACCCAAAAACATAAAGCCTACTACCCGAGAATTGGTTTGAAAAATGAACATTAACCTTAATTGGAGGTTCTGAAATATATTTTAAAAAATCAGAACCTTATCCAGAGGTTCTAAAATAATTTTAAAAAAAATTCAGAACAATATCCAAAGGTTCTTTGAAAATCATTCAATAAAAAAGAACCAACCTTGACGGTTAACAAAACAGAGAACCTCACAACACTGGTTCTTTACCCGCCAAAGTAGGTACCCATACACAACTAGTCCTCACCACCCTACTAATGGCCAATTATAGCCACCTTATTGGGCCACCTTATTCTTAGTCACAAAACTGAGGTTAGGCTTAAAGCAACCCAATTGAGTCATTCAAATCTCAGATGAAAAAATTGTTACAAAATTGTTGGATTTCATGGGCGGATGATAAAGATTGGCCCATCCATATGAATGGATGGATGTACACGTCAAGAATCTAATGAATATTGAAATAAACCGTTACAATAATATCTGTTTTCAAAAAGGGGCAGCTCAAGATTGACTAGCTTCTCCATTGTAGGAAGGAAATTGACCTCAAAATAATGGAAACCTAAGCTCTCAAAATTCTTCTAGAGACCGTGACCTAAGGATGTAACCAACTTGGAGTCATCCTAAGCACTCAAAAGATGACCTACCTGAATGATCTATAAGCATACTTTGTCACACTATATTTTAAGCTTTGCTTTTAGTTCTCATTTTGAAACCACTAAAATGCCCATATGCTCTCTCGATTGCAATGGATTGATGATAAGTGGGTAAGAAACAAATTTTTATTGGGTTTCAATTGCCTAGCTAACCATGGTGATTAACTCAATTGCATTTTTAGCAGCTACCTACAAATTACCAGAAATTCAACACAGAAGAATTATTTAGGCAAAGTTGGTGCCCAACCCAGTTACCCCAACTCTTGGGAATTACGAATTGGGTATCCCATACAAGCATGCATGGTGCAGTCATAGAAACCCTAGGAGACCTTCTAACAAAATTTGCAAATTGAAAAGAAAATATACTAGGTTACTAGATTATTTAGGGTTTAAAAGTGCAAACATACAAACAAACAGATCAATACATCTTTTGAAAAGTGAACAAGAGAGTTTGTTTGTTTGGTTTTTGAGAGATAAGGGGTGGGGTGGGAAATGGATTTCCAAGGATATGGACTATTGGAAAAAGTTAAGGGAACGAATTATGAAGAATTAATATTTTCATTCTCACATACACTCAACGTACTTGCAACATTAGTTGTTTGGAATATGTAGTCAAATCTAACTAACCTTTGAGAAATACGTCATTTGCATGTTTATATATATATATATATATATATATAGTGTTACAATTACAATTTTTGAATCAAGCCAAAACAGCTCTATTCAAATCTAGTCACTTGAATGTTTAAAAAAAAAAGAAGGTGAATAAGTTCAAAGCACAATTTTTGAAATAGGTTGACTTTACCAAAGACTAGCTTTTATCCTAAAAACCCAGGCAATTTCCAAATGCCCATTACCATGGGTAGCATTTAAATCATAAATTTATTTAATACGCACTTTTAAATCTTCAACTTCAGTAAATATAAGTGCACTTGAAGATTGCAAACTTTAAAAATTTTAACTTTTCCCAAATTTTTTTGGGTTATTTGTGGTACTTCTTTCTCTCTCTATCTACATGTATAAAGACATCAACCAAACCTAGTGTCAATATAGTATCGTATACCCTACTACCTTGGCAGCTTCAACACTAATTATATTATTATTGGATTTAAAAAGATAACAAATTTTTTTTGAAGGGAAATATCGAATCTTAAAGAATATTTTATTTGTTGAAATGAAATCTCAAAATTAGTTAAATATTCAACAAACATATGTCGAAGCTACAAAGGTATTAGGTAGTTACAATGTGACTCTTTTTAATTAGTTGTGGGGACCCCCAAAGTTCTCTCTCTCTCTCTATATATATATATTTCTTTTGTGATGGGCATCATTGATTGGCCCATCAAAAGAAGCTTAATCATGCTTTGAACAGTCCCAAAATAGACATAATGTAGTCTCCTCCTTTTGGGCTGCTTATATAAGTTAGAAGAGTAGAACTGAGGGCAAAGGCTATGGGATAAAGTGAGGTGCTATTGGGAACATGTTTGAGAACACATTGGGAACCACGTGGGAACATGATGAGAACAACAAAAACCCAAAAAATCCACCCCTATCCCCTAATGCAGTGTCCATCACATATGGGCATTTCAAGAAATGAAATGCCTATAGAGGTGGGCATTTCACATTTTGAAATGCTTACATTGCTTTTCTCAATTTTTTTTACCATGGTACCCAGCAAGTGCCCATTGGGTATCATGGTTTAAAATTTTAAAAAAGAGATACATCAATATCTATTATTTTTTCACTGTGGTATGGGGCAGGTGCTACTGGGTATCACGATAAAAAAAAAGAGTTAAAAAAAAAAGAGAGAGAGAAGTTGATTTCAAGATTTTAAGCCGTATAATGCTCTTGGCCATGGACATTACTGGAATGGGGCTTGCCTTGGCTCCACCTTGCATGGGTCCTCATTCAGGTAATGCTTGTAGCCTTGAGCATTACTGTACATTAACCAAAACTGGTGCAACTAAAAAGCAGAAACCTCTTCCCCACAAGATGGGCCCAGGTTTCTTTCTACCCCATAAATCATAGAAGAAAAGTTTTGGCAGATTATGGGCCCATTATGAAAAGTTTTGGCAGTTTATGGGCCCATTATGAAACATTGTGATATTTTGGAGCGGCTATGCTTCAAGTTTGCCCTAAATTCC
>Ga0116229_10000301_pt1 | contig 60179 bp, 35 predicted proteins | sample S1TSphgellanicum_3_FD_87313 | JGI IMG/M metagenome (GOLD analysis project Ga0116229, IMG submission 87313) | Host-associated microbial communities from peat moss isolated from Minnesota, USA - S1T2_Fc - Sphagnum magellanicum MG | ecosystem: Host-associated > Plants > Peat moss > Unclassified...
CCCTAAACCCTAGAACTACATCGTGCAGTAAGTTAGCTTTCATGGTTACAAGAATGATCATCGTCGTGAGGAGGACTCGGACTCGGGAAGAAAAAAAGTGGAGAAACGCAAACGAAGAACGTGAAGAATGGCAGTGTACAGTAGACAATCGCGGAGAAGAAGGGAAAGGGGCGAGGATCAAAAGGGAGAAGAGTGATAGAAAATAGCATACAACACAGGAGGAGGGATAGTGATGACAGCAGCGATGAGGCTGCCGCTATTATTATGTGGCCACTGCTGTTGTGTAGCTTTGCGGATTCTGTCCTTCAAACCCAATTGTGCAACTTTCTCCTCCTCCTGCCGCCTTCGTTCCTCGCCGCTACTTGGACGCCGTTGTTTCCTCGGGAGTGATTTGGTGCTCCCAGGGTCACGGGGACTGTCGTGGGCCGCTGTGGCCAAGGTGAAAGCGCAGGAGAGGCGGGGGGATCTGGTGCTGGGCATCGAGACCAGCTGTGACGATACCGGTGCTGCTGTGGTATTGGAAAGCTTCTCCTTTTCAACTCTCCGTCTGTGTGCGTGTATGCATGTGTGTTGTCTTTTTCGGGGAACGCAACTTTTCTTCACAGATCTCAGAGCTGCGAAATTTAGATTAGGGTTCTGAATTCTGAACTGGAATGGTGAAGGGATCATTCATTCTTGTTCCGGTAATGTGTGACAGGTCTCGACAGATGGCCGAATTTTGGGTGAAGCTCTTTCATCACAGGTACTTACAGATAGGAAACTTTGTGTCTGACCCATGTCTGAAGCTTGGAATTGTCAGTAATGCACTGGTTTTTGTCCTTAGATGATGTCTACCAGATGATGCTTATTACAGAGCTTTCCAGTTAGTCTGTTATGTATGCATGAAAAGACCTAAACCCCAACCTGCCCACTAGAAAACTACAATTGCTTAACTATAAAGTGTGATGAGTATGTTCCCATTTTGCTGTGATATGTCGGGCTTGATGACACTTGTACTGTGTACTCTGCATATGGGGATGGGTGTTATAGGCAGATCTGCTATCCCAGTGGGGTGGGGTAGTACCTAATTTGGCACAGAGTGAGCACTTCAAGGCTATTGACAGGGTACAGTTTTTCTGTTCTCTTTTAACCTCCAATCTGCATTCATATCTAAGTGCAGATTTTGCTTGCTTTGCTGATCATTGGGGGAACCACTTTTAGGGTTTTCCTATATATGGTGATTGTTTATGCATAACTGTGGTTAGACTGCAATGAACTCCAGGGCAAATTCGTTATTGAGTGTTTTGATTCCTGAATTGTGAGTGCATGCTCCTTCCTTCACACATTGCATTTAATAGACCTGCTACCTGTGAATAATGTTTTGACTGGGAACTATGTCAAGATGGGCAGGTAGTAGCAGAAGCATTGGCAAATGCTCGAGTGCAGGAATCAGATCTTTCAGCTGTGGCTGTGACCATTGGCCCTGGCCTTAGCCTGTGCTTACGGGGTGAGTCTTTATCAGGGATTATGGAAGCTGAACCAGTGTGAAGAATGGCCAGGGATTTACCAAACTTACTCTTAGATCGATATATTTTCCAGTAAATTTTCTGTGATAGCATTTGTGTTCTTGGTCTGGAGTTTTATTTCTCTTTCCATTTTTTTTCCTCCTTCTAATGTGTACTGATGTGCTTTCCTGTTTGGGAGGCGGTTTTCCTAGTAAGGGTTTCGTTTCCTCTCACCGATGGGTCTTTTGAGTCCCATTGTTACGTTCTATGAAATGTTTTTGTCTCCTGTAGGTCATGATATTTAATCAAAATGTTGCACAGTGGGGGTTAGGAAGGCCAGGGATATAGCGCGAGCACATCGCTTGCCTCTGGTGCCCATTCATCACATGGAGGCACATGCACTTGTGGCCAGGTTTTCTCTCTTTTCTCAACCCTCAACCTGCAAACCCTATTGTCTTGTTTCTGGGGCTAACATGAACCCTGAGGGGGCCCTCATTCCTGGTTGTGGTTTTTGTGAATGTGAAGGCTTACAGAGGAAGCAGTGAACTTCCCATTTGTGGTTCTTCTTGTTTCTGGTATGCTTCATCCTTCTCTAGTAGTCAATATCATTGACAGGAACTGAAAGTCTGTCATCAGTTAGATTATTTTCCTAGAGTAAATATGTGGAGTAGCTTGTGTTTATTTGGTGGTTGTCACTTCCTCCCCATTGAGAGCTGTATGTAGACAAATTCATTCTTGATTTCAATCTTCAAGTGTTGGACCATAGTCTTCTGTGGATTCTTGCTTTGTCTTTAGCCTTGGCTGTGCAATGTTGTGCAAGGAACATACTTTCAGAGTAACCAGTGAGAGTAAAAAAACAGAAATTACTCTGGTTCCATACAATGTGTGAATAAATCCAGAATTGACAGGATACATACTGTGGGGATGGCTGATAGGGGGGCACAACTTGCTGCTGTTGGCTCAGGATGTTGGACAATACCTGCAGCTTGGTACAACTGTTGATGATGCTATTGGTGAGGTGATATATGTTTCAGTTCCTCATGCATTTCCATGTATAGGGTCATGAGATGTCAAAAGAAGGGGTCTTGAAAAATAAGCAAATAGTCCTGCATATTAGTAGATGTGAAATTTTTCCAGCAACTCATCTGTTTTACCATTGGTGTCTTCTATATTGCTGATTGTTATAGGCATATGATAAGACGGCGAGGCTTCTTGGATTGAATTTAAAGCATGGAGGGGGCCCCGCGCTGGAGGAAATAGCACTTGAAGGGAATCCAAACTTTCTGAATTTGTCGGTGAGCATATGATCACAAAGCCTTGTGCTGATAAAATCATGAAATGCCCTTCTTATTTCTGTGTACTAGTGGATGAAATGCCAGAGGCAAGAGTTGCTTGCACATGATATGCAGGTGGGTTCCACTGACAAGCTTGTTGCAGTTTGAATGAGGTTACTAATGACATTTTCTATTAGGTTTGTCTTTCCAGTGCTGACCAATATCATGACTGAGCATTCCTGTTGGTTCCAGAAATAAAACAGAAAACACGGAGCTTTGTTTGTAATTATTTGCCTGAATTTTTGGGGACTGTTATATATGCCTATCTATACTGACTGTCAGGAGCTATTGAAGTCATTGGGAAAAATGGCAGCTAGTCACTGCTATTCAGGATAAAGGTGATGATAGTGGTACTTTGTGAGTTATGCCTATATAAGGTAATGACTGCACTCATTCTTGTTGTGGTAGTTTGAGTTCTGCTGGAACCAACATAAAGCAGTTACCTTCAAAGGCCTATTGTGGAGTTTTCTCTGCAATAAGCACTCTATGTGGGTGGTCTAGTTCTCAGTTTCATTGATATCAAAGCTATGTTGGATTTTGCAGGTGCCAATGCGAAGCCAGAAGAATTGCAACTTTTCATATGCTGGCCTTAAGAATCAAGTTCGATTATCCATTGAATCACAAAATATGTGAGGCATGCTACTCTTGATTTCAGTTTTGTGTCTTACTCCAGATCAGAGCAGCAATCTATTTTCACAAATCTTTTAGCTCCAGAAAGTTTGTTGGGCTGACATGTAACTATGTAGTCAGTTGCAAATGCTGACAATTTCACATTTGCAGACAGAAACTCGCAACCAAGAAACTGCTGAGTTTATGAGTGTCATAGTGTGTATTTTTTGGCTTGAGTTTTTGTAGTAGTCCTGATTTACCAATATCGGAGGCCACAAGTGAGGAGCGGCAACTTCGGGCAGACATTGCAGCATCTTTTCAGGTAATTGTTTGACAAACATCATCCTCTGAGCTCTTCTAGTTTGGTGGGCCATTAAGTAATGGCAATAGGCAGGCTGTAGGCAGGCTGAGTCCATTGCGCATTACAAAGTCAGTCATGACTTCACTGTATGGCCGATCAATTTTCCTGTTGTAATCTGATTGTAGGATATGCAATTGTCAGTCAAAAAGGAAACATCCAGAGTCATAAACTTGAATGTGATTGTTGTATTAATGGAGAAGACCAAAGTTTGCTGTATATCTCAACCCCAGAAACTTAGAAAATGTTGATGAAGTAGGTTCTGTGTTTCTTTGGGTTGAGGAAGTAGATGTGTGTGTGTTTACATGAAGTTTCATGTTTCAGACTTTGTCTCTGATGAGTTTGTGCAGAGAGTAGCTGTGCAACATTTAGAGGACAGGTGCCGCAGAGCTTTGGAATGGGCACGAACTATTGATCCCTCTGTAGATTGTCTGGTGAGAAACATCCTTTGGCTTGCTTCCAGGTTGCAAATTTTGTGAAAAGAGTCTCTGCCATGGTTGTCAAGCTGAAGATGTGCAATTCACTCCAATTAGAGGTGATATTTGCTAACATCCGATTGGGATTGGTTTTGAAGGTTGTCTCAGGAGGTGTTGCATCTAATAAAGTAGTACGGAGCAAGCTCAACAGTCTTGTGGAAGCAGTTGGGCTCCGCCTTGTCTGTCCTCCCCCTCGCCTTTGCACTGACAATGGTGTCTCTTTCTACCTCTTATTTTACATTTAAGGTTTTAGATTCTAATATGTTGCTTCTTTTGATGTTCTCATATGTGCTCTATTTTCTGTATCCTTCTTTAACATTATGCATTGTTAGATGAGAGAATGCAGTGGTTACTGACACAGTCTCATGTGACCCAGTCAATGCCAGGATTGGAAGGTCTCATTGTATGGTCAGCCATCTTTAGCATTGTGGACTGAATGTGACCAGATTGGTGTACCAAACAGGGGTGATGGTTGCATGGGCTGGAGTGGAGCATTACAAAAGGGGCATAATAGATCCCCCACCTCCTGTTGATGAACCGGATGATGTGAGGGTATGTTGCTAAACCAGTGATTGGATTAAGGTCCTTGGTGACAAAAGCTCTTGAACAAAGGCTATCTGACACATCATTTCCGGCATCACATGAGCATACTGTGTGTCTTCCTGAAGCTTTCTGCAGTTCTCATGAAACTTTGTGAGGTTCCAAATTTGAGAATGGCAGGATGTGCTTTCCCTTCTACTCACCCATCATGGTGGGTTCTGTTTGATTGGATGGGAACAGTTGGATTTAAGGCCACGATGGCAGCTTGGGGAGATTTATGCAGAAGGTGAAAGTTTTGCATGCTCTTTGAAGAAAACTGGAGACCACCCTTCCCTCACAGCCCAAGTCAGGAATTACATGCAGGGCAGCCACTAGCATTTGCTCAAGTACTATTTTTTTGTCATTGGTCTGCACAAGACTATTGAGCATGGATGGAGCCTCTTGTCTAGCAAGAGTGTAAATTGTAGCCATGATTTCAAGTGTGCTTCTCAATTTCATCATTGTTTCATCTGCTAGCTTGGTACCAATCATCATGAATAGATCTCTGAAATGCCATTGTTTGCATGTGAGGAAATCATAATCTACTGGTTGAGCAGCCTTTTATAACAGATAAAATCACCCTATTCTTATACTCCAAAGTGCAGAGATGAGTGAGCTACCATGCTGCAGAAGGCCTACATTCTCCTTGAATTGTGTTTGTAAAGATTCCTCACCACCCTGGCTAATTTTATGGTTGCAGCTGGTGGAAGGAAACCTCAGAAATTCTGAAAGTAGGTTCTTTCCAGTGTTGGGTGGGTATCTGCTTTGGTGGATAAGAACTGCCAGTTTATTTTCCAGTTACTACAAACTGAACTGGAACCAGGTCTGTTTTTCAGAACCAAAACTGGAATTGGATTGTATGTTTTAAGAACCGGATCTGGAATTGGGTTCCTGATACTACTTATGTCTGGAACCAGAACCCAGATACACAGTTTTGGCAAAAAAGTGACTAGAACCTGGGGTTAATTTGAGATTAACTGGAAGTTAATGTTTGGTTTCAGGTTCAGGTTAGTAAGAACCAGACCAGAATGGGGTCTGATTTTCAGAATTGGAATCATAACTTGTTTTTTGTAGAACTGGATGCCCAGTTCAGTTCAATACCGTTCAATTTACTTTTTAGAACTGGAACAGAAGGTTCTTCAGTAAAGTAAACAACTGCTTGGTGTTGAACTGATCATGGGTCTCTTAACTGCTAAGCACTTTGTATCTCATGAGGGTTTTGAGCAGTGCAATTGGTCAGACTGTAGAAACCCTTTCAATATAATTTGACACATCAGACAAGTAAATCAACCAATTGTGGGTGGATTAGATTAGCACATGGCTCCAAATGGTTCCTTATTGTTGAAGTTATCTGTAAAGTCAGAAAAACCCACTTCTTGAAAATTAGACTGCAGCTTGAATGTCTTGACCAAATTGTGATTGCAATGTTGGGGTTCCACTGATGTCTCATGTAAACAACAGTTGCTGTAACTGTTGGGATCTAATGGACTCGTTGTCACCTGTTGTTGAGGTGTGCTATGGTCAATTGCTGTTGTTGATAAGTATTCTTGAACTTTTGTCAACATCCCTTCATAAATAGTAGATATCATCAGCCTGCATAAGTGCTTCTCCCTTTTTCTTTATTTTACTCCTTTGTACATTTCCCTAATCTACTGTGTGTTTCTTAAGAAAGCTTTACAGCTTTTGAAATGTTTCTCTGCAGTAGTTTGTGGTCAAACACTTAAATTTGGCATTCCAAAAAAGGTTCCTGGGCTGTTCTAGCCTTTGTGTCCATCTTGTATTTCAATTGTCAAAGACCTCCTGTGATTTCCCAGAGAAACAGAGAGATGGGAAAGAACGAGATCCCAACTTAGGAAGTCCCTAGATAGTTCCCAAGGTAGCTCCTAGGTAACCTTTAACTTAGGCTCACCCTCAGGTAGTCCCTACATAGTCCCTATGTAACCCCTAGGTAGTCCTGGGTAGCCTCCTCAGAAATCTGTAGGTATGCTTTAACCTAGGAAGTCACTAGCTAGTCTCATAGGTAGTAGGCCCTAAAAAATACCTTAATTTAATCCTCAGGTACACTTTAACTTAGGTAGGCCCCTAGGGAATCCCTTGGGTAGTACCTACTGTAGGTAGCTCTACAGGTATGCCACAGGTCATCCTTAGGTAAGTCCTAACCTATTTAGTCCCTTATTTAGGTAGCCCTCTAATCTATGGGATTGTAACGTAGGTAAACCAAAGTGTCATTAAAAAAGAAATCATGGCGTCCACTTTGGGGAGTTCTTAGTTTTGAAAAGTGATCCTCACTTTGTTGGACTTGATGGATAGGTCAAAAGGAAGGATGAGAGGGTAGAGCCAGGCTCTTAGTGAGGATTATTTTATGGATAACTTCATTAGTGGCAATGCAACTGGAGCTCATACAGTAGTCCTTTATGTGATTGGCTCCCTATTGCCTTTGGGCAGACTGCATTGAGAGGTTGATATGTTGATAACTATCCTTCCTGTAATTGGGTCTCTATTGCCTTTGGGCAGTCCCCATCCCTTAGGAGGCCTTTCATTGGACCCCAAGCTAATTTGGACACCAACTTGGCCGATCAGCATACCATCTAGATCCTATTATCACAGTCCATTGGCTAAAAAGAAAAACTGAATCTGATCAGCATACCATCTAGATCCTATTATCACAGTCCATTGGCTAAAAAGAAAAACTGAACCTGATCAGCATACCATGTGGAGCCTATGTGATCATGGAGCCTAGATCATGCTGCACTGAAAAAATACCTACACAAGAATATGGACCATGACTTACCTACCTGATCAACATATCATGTGGAGCCTATGATCACCTTGCACTGGTCAAAAAGAGAACTGGAAAAACATTAAATTTCTGCTTGATCCATTTCAAATTCCAAAAAAAACCAGATCTGAGCTTATCAGGTGCATAGGGGTTAATCATGCACACAATGGTAGGTACATCACTCAGTATGTCCTCACAATTCATGCCCCTCCCAATGCCTGGGTCAAAAGTGGTGACAAGGTAACACAATTAGAAATAGAAATCCTTCCCAGCCAATGAGGTGAGACAACATTCACCCAAGAGGCCCAGTTTTCTTGCTTTAGGGAGGGGGAGAGTTTTTTTGGGGAGGTTTTTTGGAATTTGACGTTCTCAAATGTTCTCCATATGGTTCCTTCATGTTCCCACAAGTGCCCACTTGGTTATTTATTATATTCCTAATTTCTTCCTCAAGGTCCTGGGTTGGAGGGGGGTGGGGGAAAGGAAAGAAGGAAGAGGAGGAGGAGCAGGAGGAGGGGGGAGGGGGGGGGGAGAATTAATGTTATCAATCAATTACCAAACTTTTTTCTTCTTCCTCTCTGGTCTGCCTATCTATCTGTCAGCTCCAAAGACTCTGCACAATAGAACCATGATTTGCCACCACTCAAATGATTGAAGTCATGGAATGGTAGAAGCCTAAAATCCTGTATGACATCCAACAAGAAGTGCCCACCCACCCATGGGAAACTCCACTATTGCTGCAACACATGGCACTACCTTCAACTAAAGATCCCACAATTACACACACGATAGCTTTTATGCAGGAGACATCTGGAGGAGCTAATTTTCTCTCTTTTCTCCTTTTTCCTAAGTTCTAAGTTTGGTTTGGGCCCCCTCCTCCCCATCCCCCCATAAAAAGCACACACTTTCATGGACCATAGCGCTTCCAGATTTTGTGCACAATCAAAATGTAGGCTACTCAATTGTTAAAAAATAATTCTCAATTGTCTTTGAAAATAGTAATGGGTCTTTTGTTTGGTGTGTTGTTATTCAGGTACTTTTTTTTAGGTTTTTCCTAGGTCAGATAGGTGGTCATCTGCTGGTTCCACTTTTGGTCATCCAGTTCCATTTGTGATATACATATGTATCAACCAGTGTTGGTGTGGTGCATAGGGTCACAGACTGGTATCAATACTGGTATGAACACTGGTATCAAATACCAGACCAGTCTGGTATGAGCTAAGTCTGGTATCAGCTTTAATACCAGTACAAGCTGGTAGTGACTTGAGGTAATACCCGCTTCATACCCGTCATATACCTGCCATATACCGGCCCAAAATCATCATTGCGCCTAAAATCAATACCAGACTGGTATAAATTTTTTAAAGATAGCCAATACCAGTACCAGAGTGGTATCAAATTTTTTTCAAGGCTCCAATATCAGTACCAGTTGGTATCAAAATAAGTTGATACCAGACCAACACTTGTATCAACAGTGTTGTTAAGCTCTTCAACTGGCCATTCTAGGCAGTGATTTTTTGTCTTGGAACAAGTTTTGTAAAAAATTGGGAAATTCGACTAAGATTTATATTTATGGGAAATTTTCGCCTTCTATTTTATATCAATTAAAAAAAAGAAAAAAGCCTTGGTTCCAGACCCTAGTAGAAACCATGATCAAACTACAGGGCATCTAACTCTACTACCAGACTTGAGGTGTTTACTTAGTGGAACAAGCCCAGGCCTTGAAGTACCAAACTTGCAAAATGACAAAATGAGCAAAATCGACTCACCAAAATGGCAGGTACTTAAAAAACGGTAGCCACAGAATGACGTCCCCACTTCCTTCCTCTTTCCCCTTCCTTTCCCCCTTATAATGGAAACTTGCTACCTATTGAGAAAAGGCCATCCACTACTATCTGGCTTTCTACAACAACTCTAGCCACAAGTTGGAGATGGAAAAGGGCGGATTGTGGGTAGAAGAGATTGAGTGTGTGCTTTTTTGGGGGGAGTGGGGGAGGGAGGTGGGTGGATGAAAAAGTGGGTTGGGTTTTGTTCAACAGAATGAAAAAGTAAGTTACAGTAAAAAATCATGTGGCAGATGAAGTTGCAAGGTGGCAAAAAGTAAAGGGGCGAGAAGAAAGAGCTGTGATTTTAGTGTGTTTTTTTGAGGTCTGTTTTTTGCCCTTTTTATCCTCTTTTCCTGGCAAGTCAGAAACAGGTGGGGGAGGAAAAAAAAGAAGACACACTTTTTGTGAGACCAATTTTGTTTGTTAGATGAGTAGAGTGCAACATGCTTCTCTCCCTTTTTTATTTTTGGTTTCCAAAGCTTAGTAGTTGTGTGAGTGTTACTACTGTGTGGCTAGAATTTTGGTCTATTGTTGTTGTTGCCTCTCTGGTCTTCCTTTGCTTACTGCTCTTCTTTGGTCCTTCCTTTTCTTCTCTCTTTGCTCCTTCCCTACCTCATCATCTTCACTCCAATCAAAGTTTTACATCTAAGCTTTTTGTTGCTGTTTCTTGATTACAGTTGCAAGTTTGATTTCCTCCTCCTCCTCCTCCTTCTTCTGCTCTGCTTTGAAGTTTTGGATCAAGGCTTCTTCCCTCCTCCTTCTGCTTTGCTTTGCAGTTTGGGTTAAGGTGGGTTTCTCTCTTTCTTCTTCTTCTTCTTCTTCTTCTTATGCTTTGCTTTGAAGTTTTGGGTTTTTTCCCCCTTCTTCTTTCTCTTCTTCTCATGCTTTTTTTTTGAAGTCTTTTTGGTGGGGGTGCTGTTGGGTCTGATTCTCAAGGTCAAAGTTTTACCGTTTTCTTTCAAACAGCTTATTCGGGTTCCAAGCTCTGGTGACTCCAAGAGCTTGCTGGGTGACTGTTGTTTTGGGCCTCTAGTGTTTTTTGGTTCTAGAGAGCGCTTGGTGGTGCAGTGATGCGTTTCAGGGAAGGTTTTGAAGGTACAAAGCTTTTTGCATCTCTCTTTTTTGGTTTCTAGGTATACCTTTCCTGCCGCAGGTGCCAAGCTCGCACCGGGACCTTTTTGAGTCTCATCCCAAATTCCTCTTTGCTTGCCTTTTTTTCTCCCCTATTTTTTTGGTGGGTTGGTTTGGTTTGGTTTTGGATGGGGTCACTGTTGAAGCTCAAGCTTTCAAAGCCATGGCATCTCAGGGAAAGGCTTGAGCAATTGGGGAGCAAAGAAGCACTTAAGGAAACTGGTAGCCCTTGGTTTCTAGAGAAGGAGGTTTTGATCGTTTGATTGCTGTCTCTAGATTCACAAGCAAAGTTCTCATTTTTCTGCATTTCTCGTGACTTGTGGAACAGCCACAAATGACATCAGAAGAAGAAGTTGTATGGGCAAAATCTTTCTGAAGGGTTTGAGGTGGCTCAAGTCCTTTGATTGTGGGTGTCTGAGATTCCTGACCAAGTAATCTCCAGGAGAAGCCAAAATCTTTTCCCATCTCATAGCAGCTTGCCTGAAGATCATCTTTTAAAAAAGAAGAAGATCTGGCTTCTTTCTTTCTCAGGTTGTCAGAAACATGATCATAATGACACCCAATTCAGCTGGCAGTGGAGAGCAGCATCAGACAGGAGGAGGGGGAGGTGGGGGCAGCAGTGAGGGAAGCTTCCAGTGGTCAAGTGTGGCACCGGTGGGGTCAACAGGAACACCCATCCAGGATGATGCTCTTGAAGGCACCAAAGTAAGAAAGCCTTACACCATCACGAAGCAGAGGGAGAGATGGACTGGTGAAGAGCATCAAAAGTTTCTGGAGGCTTTGAAGCTCTATGGTCGAGCTTGGAGGCGGATTGAAGAACATATCGGCACCAAGACTGCAGTTCAAATTCGGAGCCATGCCCAGAAGTTTTTTTCCAAAGTGGAGAGGGATCAGACTGTGCCTCCTGGTGGTGGTGTTGTTGGCATGGACACAGGAGGGATGGTGCAACCTTTGATTGATATCCCTCCACCACGCCCCAAGCGCAAACCTTCTCATCCTTATCCTCGGAAAGCCAAGGGTAATAATAACAATGTTTCCAAACACTCCGTTGAGGATGATACACCCATTCCAAGTTCTTCCTCAGGATCTCTTGCCACAGCAAGACCTGCTGAAGATGGGTTGGTGAAGAGCAGCACAAGGCAGGAAGATGATGTGACAGAGGTGCATAATTTAGAAAGCTCCCCTGATGCTCATCCCAAAGAAGAAATTTCTGGAGAGGAGAAGCTCACAGCTGTTGGACCACCGATCCAGGTTTTGTCTGACCCTTCTTCTTGGGTTCCATTCCCTGCTTTCCATCACTATCCTCAATGGGGAAACTATTTCCCAAACCAGCACATACCCAACTGTAATGAGCAGCCTGGCGGCTCTTATGGGAATTTTGAAAAAATGGCTCAGCTTGCCGCCCTTTTCATGTCCAGAGGACTTATGCTGCCATGGCATCCTTCACAAGTGACTTTAACTTCTTCTTGTGGACCTCAAGATAGGTCAGCTGTGCCAGAGGCTCTGTCTGCAATGTCTGGATTTTGGCCTGCCATTGACTCTGGAACAACTACAATCACTGCATCTGGCATTCCTGAGTTTGGGAGCCACAATTCATGCAGGGGGACTTCTAGTGTTCCTGAGGATGAAGCAGCAAAAGCTGCCATGGCAGCAGCCGCTTCAGCTTGGTGGGCTCTCCAGAATGGAGGAGCTTCACCACTGTCGCTGGCAGCTATGAGGGCTCTTTACAATCCAGGAATGGCAACCATGCCGAGTCCTTTCCTGTTCTCTCAAGGAAAATTGTTCCAGCCTGATGCTGCTAAACTGCAAGGTCCAGAACCTGAGGGGGAGGTTGCACCAATTCACACACAACAAGCTCCTCCAGAGGATTCTTCCCAGGAGCTTGTTGTGCATAGTGGTGGTCATCAGCTTGTGAGGTCAGATGCTGTTCAAATGGCTGAGAGGGCTATGCAGGTGAAGGAGGTCAAGGCAAAGAGAGATGATGTTGTGACAGGAAGTTGTGGAGGTTCCTCTGATGTGTGCATGTCATCGTCTTGGGGAGGAGGAAGCTGTTTGAAGCCTGAGAATGGAGGTGGCCAAAGCAAGGAACGTGGGCAGAGAGTTGACCTTGTCAACCTCAGCAGAGAAAGCATAATCTGTAGGAATCCTTCGAATGTTGGTAGTCCACCTACCAAACTTCACAAGCTCAAAAGTCAGCTATCTGGATTAGTTCAAAAAGAGCTGTCTTCTGAGCATGCCAAAAGTTCAAAGGATGAAGGGGATGAAGTTGGGTATGAGAGTTGGAAACACTTACGAGATGAAGCTTTCAGTGGCTTCAGCATGGTTCCAGTAGTAACGTGCTCAAGCTCAAAGCTTGGAGTTTGTGTTCCACCAGCTGCTGCACTTCAGCTTCTGAAATCCAGAGATGGCAGTAGTGGGGCTGGCTGTTTTGCTGCAATGTACACAAATGAAGCTCCCGATCAAAAGAGCTCAGAGGAGGAACATACCCCTGCGCTCCAAACTTGTTCAGACAGTGAAGCGAGTGGGAGTGATGGAGGAATGCTTGCTGAGAATGGTTCTGGAGAGGGTGGTGGGGGCCCAAGCTCAAATTCATCAGCTTGTGGGAATCTTCCTGAGAGAAATGGTCATTCAGGTTCAAGCGAAGGGTCTTCAGATGTGGAAGCCCCTTCAAATGTGCCCTCCAATTTCAGGGGAGAGACAAATGAACAAAGTTCGTCAGAGGCTGAGATGGTTGAGACCAAGGCGAACGAAGCCCAGGTTGGTTTCAGGTGCTTTTCTCATGAAGATTTCACTTCTTCGAGGAAGGACAGTGAAAAACATCATCCCCAGGAACGCACATTCAGGCTTTTACCAAGAAGTTTGTCATCAGAAGGTGAGCAGCAAAAGGAAGCAACATTGGGAAGGAGTCAAGTAGCTTTCCAAGCTCTCTTTGCACGAGAAACATTGCCCAGAACCTTCTCACCACCTCCAAGGGACTCTCTGGCGACTTGCAGAGCTCTGACACATGATTCAGGGTTTGTTAATCAGCAGGCTTTGTCTCTGTGTCTCCAGAGTAGGATATCTCATAGCAAGCCTTTGTCTTCTGTTTCCTCACCTGCTGATGAAGGCCGACCTTGTCACCCTCACACAACTTGTGTGGCTGACCAAGACAGTGCTTTCAATGCTTGGCAACCTTACAAAGCTTCGAAAGGGGTTGGCATCAGGATTGATAAGTGTGAAGGCAGCAGCATTACAACATCATCTGGAGCTCAGGTCCTCCAACAACATCCAGAAGAGCATCAGTCTCCTAAACGAACAAAAGACATCAAAAGGAAGGAAAGGTATGGGGAAGGGGCAATGACCATCAATTGGCTTACATTAGGAACAGAATCCTCTTCTGGCCTTGAACTGGTGAAGGAAGATTCTGAGGACACAACAGATTTCAATTCACAACATGAAAGTTTACACATGGAGACTTCAACTCCACATGTAGATTTCTTTCCACAGTTGAAGAAAAAGAAGTTTATTGCTTCTTCCAACAAGGTGGATGATGTGGGTGGTGGCTCCTCACTGTTGACGATGTTGCCACTCAGTTGTTCAGAACCCTCAAGTGGCAAAACTCAAACCCACATGTTTTCATTGTCTATAGCAACAACAACATCCGGGAGTGGCCTTTCCACTGTGTCGAGCACGAGAAGTGTGAAATACAGTGGTCTAGGATTTGTACCATATCAAAGAGCTTCTTTGGAGTCTTCGCTTAAGCTGTGATGGTTGAATTAAAGAGTTATTCTCCTTCCCATCTTCATGAAATTCCAATGTTGCAAATTAGGGCAAGCTTCTCCCCACAAAGCTACAATGTGTCAGTCTCTTGGGTGGAAGATCAAATCAAATAGCCAAAAGGAGCTGCCACCACCCACATACAAAAACAATAATCTTTGAGCTGAGAGCTTGAGCAGACAAAAGGTGAACAAGAGAGCCATTACTCTTTCAATTAGATTGCTTTAAGAATTTGATACCCATATGTGGATGTCTCAGATTAAAAGGTTGGCTCCATATAGTTCAAGCATCTGTAACCTTTGGAAAAAATACTTATTGGAAATCTCCGCTAAAATCTGGTACCTCTTTTTTTTTAAAAACTGGAAATCATCCATGGATCAAATTCTCTCATCTGTGTGTACCTAGTCTGCAACTTCTATTGGAATCTAGAACACTCAAACTAACAAGTCCAACATGACAAACATTTTGACTCCTTTGTATGAGGTATCCCAAGTTAAGGATTTAGTTTGAAGACACAACTGTGTTTTTGTCTTGCTTCTTGGAGCTTTGGTGTAGGTTGTCAATTTCTTCGAATCAAGCTGCTTAAGTGGTTTCATGAGTTGTTACTTCGTTTCCTTGCCGTCAGTCCCATCTGTGAACTCCAAATCTTCACGAGTCACAACTGCAATGGTCTGTGAACTCCAAATCTTCACAATTCACAACTGCAATGGTTTGTGCTAAAAAAATCATTTCAGAAATTTTTGTGTCTGCAGTTTTCACTTGAGTTTTAAGCAGAAAATGGACAATCTGCCAACTTCAAATAGAAGAGCAACCCCTGGGCCACAGTGAATGAACAGCCACAGGTGCAACATGAGGGATGGATGGTGGATGGACAGGAAACACTTTTTCATTGGGCTCTGGTTCCTTAGTTAACCATGGTCGGTAGCTTGGTTTCCGTTCTTAGTACCTACCTAACCTATTAACACATATCTGTACCTATGTATTGACCAGTGTTGTAACTAAAGTGACTTGATTCATCAACACTAATACCAAAACCATGGCCAATGCCTTCCATTTTCAAGGTACATATTCACAATGTTAAGAGAGATGTTTTTATTAACTAGGGTCAAAAGAAGCTCAATGGGGGTATCATTCACCAACCTTCTATCTTAATGCAATGAATGTGGTGTTTATATATTTTTCACAACATCTACAATTATGAAACATTTTCAGAGAGATTCACCATAATTTCTGTACAATAAAATCACCAAAGTTGACTATTTGCAGATGTGATTATCTTGTCAAATTTTGATTTAAAACATAGTAGTAAAGGGTTTAGTTTAGGGTTAGTTTGAAGGGTTAGTTTTATATTTAGCAAGGAAATCTTACTTTTCAATATTCCTGAAATTTGACAACATTAAAATTATAAGTTGCTCTAATCCGAATTTGTAAGATTCATCACCACCAAATTGTATTTGAAATTTAAACAAGAAACTAATTGAATAGTTTTATCATAATCAACTTGATCTCCCTTCAGTCTTAGGTGTAAATGTTGTGCTTAAAAACCAGGATTATTAAATTACTGTAATAAATTTGAAAATGCAGCACTTCTTAAACACATGCAATTATTTTGGGAATATGATTTTGCAATATTACAAAACTTCAATTCCTTAAAAACTAGCTTTTACATAATGATTTAGGTTCCATGAAATCAAAGTCACAAATAGATTCAACAACATGAAAGGATATATATACAAATAATACCAACATTCAAACTTGGATTTGAAAAATTATAGAAATTGCTGAAATGTGAAGGGAAATAGATTTTTTTAGTTTTTATAAATAATATTTATAACTTTCTTATATGATTACAAGTACATGCTTAAAAATAACCAGATTTACTTCGTTATGCACATGTTGCAATAATCTTTTTTCCAATGGATTGCATTTGTTAACAACAAGGGAAATACACCTAAACAACAATTAGGATAGGTAATCACAATGCACGCATTTTTGGATCATTGCAAACTATGCCATGTAGCATCGATGGAAAGGTTCATGTTAATTTCCACTTGGCAATATTAACCTTTGCATTTAAATACAAACAATCCATTATTAAAATCCAACATCCACATCCATGATCTATTAGCTTAATGGGTGATCACCGATGACACATTAAATGCAAAAGGTTCATTTGATGCATTTCTAACGTTGTCTTGTGGTATTAGGGTTTTAAAAAATGTCAATTTTCAAGTTTACAACAAAATGAAAATTTAAGGTGTGCTTTTTAATTTTCAGAAGAAAAACGGGGTTGAAAATTCCAAAACAAAACTAAGATAAATTCACAAGTAGAAGTTCAATGTGATATGAACCTTCACAAACTAAGAAAGAGGGAAGTTAGTATAACTTGAAGTCAAAATGATGTATGAACAAATCACAAGGCACATCGTAACTCGGACTTGGAAAAGACCTACCACCTCTTGTTATATAATATATTTTGTGACCAACTGTAGGGTACATCAAAGTGATAAAAAGTTTCATAATTCTTTTTGGGAGTGAAAATTCCTGATTTTCGCCAAGTTATGAGTCCCATAACTCCAACATACAAGTTCCCATTGAAGAGTTGTGAAAGTGAAACAACAAGTTGTAACCCTTGAAAAAAATTTAATTCAACCCCATTTATATTTCATTACAAGGTTTCCATGTTTTGGATTTAGGCTGGAAATTGATTAAAAAAAATTGGAACTCCAAAAACATGGAATATTACGTAATTGTATAAAGTTTCTATGAAATACAATTATTAATGTTAGATTTTTTCCACAATTTCATTGTGCAGGATGGAAATAAAAGGATGAATTTTGACTAACATAAAACAACCAAAACAATTGAACCCATCAACCTTTAAGCCTCTGGAAAAGAAAGAAGATGTTTTCTTAGTATTCCAGAATTTCAAGTTATTGGGTTTGTAAAACACCAATTTACTGATGATTGCCTATTATATATATAGTCTCCAAAAGCCCTAACTTCTGTATACCATAACTTTTGGCCCATTTGTCCAAATGAAGATCCGTAAAATCCACTTGGCAGATTTAGTTAAACTGAACAAAAGATCTTCAGACGAGAATCACAACCAAAAAAGTATAAAATCGTTAGAGGGTGTGTAAACACCAATTTATTACTGATATTTGCCAATCTCCAAATGCCTTTCTCTCTTACAACACTATTTAGGGCAAACGCTGTAGAGCTGCAGTTCTTGTGCACAACGGGTAAGAGGGAAAGAAATGGCATTGAGCGTTCGAGTGTGCGCGGCATCGCACTGTTTGCTGCAGCAGCATAATCTTCAGTGGTTGCAATCGCCAGGTACTTTCCGAGATTGTTGTAAGCAAGCGCCTCTTTTTCATTTTTTGATCTGCTAGGTGAAAATTTGTAGCTGAGGGAAAGGTTTCTGTCCATGGCAGAGTTTCCCGTATTTTAGAACCCTTTCTGTGTTGCGTTGCTGCTCCTGCCTGAGGCAGAATGATGGGTCGCGGGGTCGGGGGTTTGAAATTCTGGGAAGCATTCTGGGAAGTGAAGAAGAAGCTTTTTTGTTTGGTCTGTGTACAAGGAGTGAAGGGAAACCCTAGTTTTTAAGGGTTTATCTGCAATTTGGCGTGGAAATGCTTCCCAAGGGTTTTGACAAATTGAGGATGGAGGACTGAAAATTTTGATGTAGGTTGCAGTAGTTGGAAACAGGGGAGGAGGTTGAAGAGATGGTGCTCTGGAGGACGGTTGTTGGTCCATTACAACAGCCATGGATTAGTCTCGTTTAAGGTGTGTGCGCAGCAGCAGCAGAGACCCTCCTCCTCAGCTGACAACATCGATGATGAAATTTCAAGCCCTGCAGTCTTTCCTTCCTTGCAAGAAGAATCAGGTGGAAATGGTGCTGAGGGGGGACAGGGAAGAGACAAGACTGGAAACACAAGAGGAGATCTGTCAAAGCTGCGATATGGGCTGGTAACAGGTCTGGCAGCAGTGGGACTAGCAGAGACTTCTTATTTGACATGGGTGAAGCTCTATGGAGGTGCAGTTTCCTGCCCTACTGATGGAGCTACTTGTTCGGATGTGCTGAACAGTGACTATGCCATGGTCTTTGGTGAGGCTCTTGGATCTCTCTCTCCGGGGGGATCTTCTAAGCATCTAATTCTTGAATTTTGTGTGCCTGCATACAGCAAGAAAAAAATCTTCTCCTGGTCACAATCACCAAATTCCTTCTGCAGAATAATCCATAGGTGGAGACATTGGAAAGCAAAGGGTGAATTATTCATACATCTTAATGTTTTCTTACATGTCCTGGAATCTGTATGATGTGGGAGACTTTCTCAACCGAGCCTTGTTAAATGCACAAGTGAACCATCCAAACCTTGGAGATTTTGCTGCATGGATTTTGGTGTATATGCCATTTTTGCAGTGATAAAGTCATGACTGTAGTGCAGTCAAGTTCCTGGATGCCAACGAGCATAACTTTTAGACAGGAGTCAAAACAGAGTTGCTGATTAGGTTTCAATTTTGTGGCTCAAATCTCATGGGTAGTAGTAAGTTCTCTTTTCTCTTGGTGGGTGTATCTTGAGTGACCCATGATAGCTTCAGATTAACCTGAGTAGTGGTTAATGTTGGGTATTGGTAATGCAGGAGTGCCCTTATCATTTATTGGTCTGCTTGCATATGGCACTGTTACTGTGTTAGGAGTCTGGACACTGTTAAACACTGGTAACCAGGCCAGAGAGGAGGATGGTGTGGTGGGATGGCTTCTGCTAGCAAGCACCACAGCCATGGCCGTGGCCAGTGCCTATTTCATGTACATATTGAATGTGAAGTTAGAAGGTGCATCCTGCACATATTGTGTTGGCTCAGCATTACTATCACTCAGCCTTCTCTTGTGTACACTTAAGGTGTGATGCCTTCAAACGTTTTTCAGTCACCCTTTTGATATACAACAAGTGGGGTCAATTCTTCCGTTTTTCTCTCGCTGTGCTTCTGGTCAGGTCCATGGTCTTACATGTAACCACAGCTGCAAAGGATATCCAGAGAAGTTGAACATCAATCTGATAAAGCAGGGGCATGGGCATGCCATAGGGATGGGTATGGTAGGGGCCCTCGGGCTGAGGGGAAGCTTGGTCTTATGCAGGGTTTCACCACTAAGGATATTCGCAATGTAGTCAGCCTGCAGCTGTTGGTTGGTGCATCAGTGGTGGTTGGATTGTCAGTAGCTTTTGGTGATGCAAACTCTGCTTTTGCCAGGTGAGGTAGATCCCCGTCTCCCTCTTCCTCTCTTCATCTGTCAAAACACCAATATACTCATACCAATTGTGTCATCTTCCTGCTACATTTTTTAGTATGCATTGCTTCAATTTATCAGCATTTGCTTGGAACGCAGCATTTCTCATTTCATCACTCTTGCTTTCTATTTGGTGAGTCAAATATGACTCAGTCATTTTCCTACCTTTTCAAGGGGATGCCCATTGTTCATGGTGTTGTCACCTCCAGAGGAGACATAGATTTGCCACCACTGGAGCCAGAAGTTTCAACCAGCTCCAGTCCAAAGGAGCTCTCTCTTGCAAAGCATCTGAGGTCTATCGGGGCTAAGATGTATGGTGCATTCTGGTGCTCACATTGTTTTGAACAGAAACAGGTCAAAAATCCACCCTATCCCTTTATGGTATTCAATTGACCAGGTTGCCATGTTTGTGGCAATTTCAGGAAATGAATGATCTGTGCAGCTGCTAACTTTCTTCTTTAAGATTCCTTTCAGGAGTAGGTTATATAACTTGCTCGTGCAGATTGGTTGGTGTGTGTAAGAACTCAATGATGAAACCATGTTTGGACCATGTTTGTAGATGTTTGGGAAGGAGGCCATGAAGTATGTGGAGTATGTTGAGTGCTTTCCAGAAGGATATAGAAAAGGAGTACAGATTGCCAAGGCATGTGAGGCTGCCAACATTCAGGGATTCCCAACCTGGATCATCAATGGCCAGGTCAGTACATCATTCTTCTCCCTTCTTTGCATGTCTGCACTATGGGATTACACTGTCAAACCACTTCCAGAACACACTGGGTTTAGCACATTTCTCTGTGAGAGAGGTCTCTCTGACATGGTTATGATGGATCATTGTTGGTTCCAGCAATTTTCTGGGGAGCAGGAGCTTTCTCAATTGGCTGAGGCTTCAGGATTTGATGCTAGTAAAGTAGCCAACTGACAACAGATGTGTGATATTGTACAATAGACAGGAGATCTGTGTACCTGGGTGTTACCAGCCAACCAGACTAGTGGGCTTTGTTCATTGGAAAAAAAAGTTAGGGCTTTGTTTTACATGCTGCACCCAATCAGGAAGAGTGAATTAAAATGTCTGACATCTGAAGAAATGCCAAAGTTGTAGTTTTCTGTCACAGTGTTGAAGGTGTGGTTTTCTAATAGTGGGCAAATAGGAGAAGTGGCTTGCTGTCTGAAGTCACTGTGATGTGTACTGCCATGATTGATGACCTGTTGTTGCGATTACCCTGAATATCAGCCTTGAGCATTTGCCAAAGGCTTTGACTTTCAGGTGGTCATGTTGAAATGTATCTGCTCTTCTTTGCAGGCCCTTCACAGGGCACTCCAACCAATGCTCATACTTGTAGCTGTTGTGGAGTTGGAAGTTTCACTTGTTCTTTTGTTCTGATCTTTCTTTCCTTTTTATCAAGCCAAGTGATATCTGACTGTCCTTGGTAGGTCTCGGATTTTGCATGCATGTCCAAAGTTCACCCATATTCCTGGTCACCATATTCATCAGAGATGTTTGAGATTCCAGATTCATTTTTGTCAGTGTGAGTCTTGTACTGTCTCCAGGACTGTGCTGCTAATAGGACACAGCAGCAAGCATGTAGATGGTATCATACTATCACTGTCTGCTCTTAATGGGCACTTCTAAGGAAACTTAGATCAAACTTAGAGGCCATAGTTTAATGTAAACTTCAAACTTTGGGTTTAGGGCCAAAGCAGTAAGTAGAAAACAAGTGATTTCAAAAGCTGCATACATGGATTGGGTTTTTGGTTTTCCAGATCGAGAACAACTTGTGAGAAAAAGTGACTTATCTTGGTGATTAAGAAAATGCAAACATTGACATCACATTCTCTTTATGCACATTTTCTACAATTTGCCCACAAACAACCTGAAATGCGAAAGCCTCCAAAAATGAAGTAAATGTACAATAATGGGCGGATAATGGAAATCAAACAGTGATTATCAATCCTTTTGGAGGGCAAACTTATTCCAAATCATCATAGAAAATTGACATGTTGATCTACATCCTGGGCCCAAGGGTGAATGTACAAGCTTGACTTTGTTGAATGAAGAATTTACTTTTCAACTTCCACTATCTCTACTTACCACACCATTTTGAAGTTTGATGCACATAAGTGAGAAAATGCTTGCTTTTTTTTTTTTGGTCTATTAGGTACAGTGATTATTTTGGGGCAACCTGAAAAATATAATTTGACCTATAAAAAGGATTTTTCATGAAAAAAGGCCCAAGTTTGCCATATTTCAAGGTAAAAAAATTCCAAATCATCAGATGTTTATAATAGGTTCTAGTAGGCTATCTAGAAGGATCCTTATATTTTTAAAACTTTCATATCTAGTTTTATGACCAAATTTGGATAAATTCCCTTTTGCATGGTTGAGACTTTGTCTACAGTACACAATTGAATTTAAGTAAAACACAATCTTTTTGTCATCCTTCATGGAATGTTTCCCAATAAGTTTTTAATAAATAAGAAGAATAAAAATAAACAAGAATTCTAGGTGCCCAAACCGATCTCCACCTAAAAGCTATCTGACCTCCATCTGATTCTTCTCTCTCTCACCATAAACGACATTAATGAGAAGCTTGGCGCTCTGATTGGTGAGGAGTTACAAGCCATAACCAATTAATTGTAGGGAGCTTTTCACTAACATGGCTGCATGTGAACAAGAGCTCCTCAGATATATCATGTATCTTGTTGCTTTATGATCTTTTCATACCTCCCTAAGACCTTTGTGCATGTTCCTAGTCGCTGGTTGGCTAGACCGCATAGCTCACCCTCTTTTGTGTCACATAACCCATATGTTCCGTGGTCCTATAAATCATTTATGTCTCATAACCTCTGAGAACCCTTTGCTTCTAGGACAATCAAATGTGTCAACATTGCTTCAAAAACCAAAGTCATGCCGGTTTTCTTAACCAATTTTTTGGGTAAAATACCAAAGCATCTGCCACAGAATTTCAGTTGTTTTCTTTTTATTCATAAGCCCCCCCAAAAAAAACACTGGTGTGGTGCAGGGCTTTTTTTAAGGATTTTGTGATGTAGCCAAGGTGGCGACCATCCAGAAACTAATTTACCCAATTCTGGCTACATACCAGATATGAAAGTAGAAAACAACCAGGATACTTCTATATTCTTGGCTACCTACTGGAACTTATTGTAGAAATCTGGCGATTTGAATTTTCTTTTCTTTTCGAAATTTGGCGAATTTGCACCATTTTCCCATGAACAATCTTCTCAAAATCACATTTTTCAGGTCGAAAAAACTCGCCAATAAAAAAAACACTGGTGTGGAGTATTGAATTATTAGCTGTTGCTGTTCCTGCAAAACAAAAGTGCTGGAATTTCTCTTCCAGGTTGTGCAGGTAGACAACTTTGCTTGAAATTCAAGGCTTTGAAAATCATGAAATCCTAAAGCCTAGCTGAAATTGCAGATCAAATTTCTGTGTAGAGATCAAATTGGAAGAGAGACTCTGCTAGTTGAGCATAGTGATCAGAAGTGAATTGAACCTTCTGGACAGTGTTTTTTTGTGGCAAATTTTTGCATTGTGGGGGACAAAAATAAACCCAGTTCAAATTGTACAAAGGCTTTTTTTGGGGAAAAAAAACTGCAAAAGTCGCCATATTTTGAGGAAAAAAAAGTCACATGTCGCCATATTTAGACAATGAGTTCCTACTGGTCGCCAGAAATAGGCAGGGATCTTTTTTTAAAACTACTTTACTGTCTGACCTTTAGCCAAATGCGGCTCATTCCTCTTGAGGATGATCGCCAGTCCACCCACTTGACAAAATTGGAAAAAAAAGCTCTGCTTCTGGCCCTGTTGTCGATTATGAAATTTCTGATTCGGAAGTTGTTGTGAGAGATAGAAGAAGAAGAAATTGGAGATGGAAGAGGAAAAGGAGGAGAAGAAGAAGAAGAAAATGGAGATGGAAGAGGAGGAGGAAAAGAAGAAGAAAATGGAGATGGAGGAAGAGGAGGAATTATTATCTGCGCCTTTTGAAGAAGTTTCTCCTCGACCAGGCTACTTGGCTTCCACTACGGCATCCACGCAGCGGCAAATGCGGGCCCTTGTGTACACCAAGAAAGAGAAGCAGAAAACAAAACCTATAAGCGCGGAAGAAATCGCAAACACAGAAGTTAGCACTGAAATTTCTTCCGATGGAGGAGGTCCAGGTGCTACAACCACGACCACTGCAACGACGGTTACGCCAGAGTCGGACGAGAACATCATGGGCACAGTAACCTCTGATGATGACGATGATGCATCAATGGAGTCTAGCGAGAATCAGTCTGACATCATGGGACTCGATCCTGACAGCATGATGGCATCACGAAAATTTTCGGTGCAGCAGCAACAGAATCATCTGCAAATTGTCTTGCCAGCAGCGGTAGCCGCCGCAGAGAATGCTTACAGTTATAGCAGGACTAATACTCTAGGCTTGAATGGCAACAATGTACTGCTGCAGCAGGCTGATGATGCAGCAGCAGCAGCAGGGCAGCAAATCCATCGAAAGTCGAATTACAAATATGGCTCAATGTCGATGTTATCCCCTACCGCAATGTATCGTCAATCGATGCAACAGCTTCGCGAAATCACGCAACAGCGCGAGAGATCGTTCTTGCAAGAGAAATCAATGTACAACAGCCGAGGTTACCACCGCTACAAGTGCTCCTCATCATCGTCGTCGTCATCCGTGTGTTGTTCGTATGTAGCAGTAGCAGGCATAGGATTCTTGGTGATTTGTGCTTTGCTTGGCCTCATCGCACTGCTGATCTATGTGATTCTACGCCCGCAATTGCCGAAAGTCGGCATCATCAACGTGCAAATCCGTCAATTCAACGCAGCGGGTGGAGTTGGCTCGGGCGGCAACAATGCGGTTCTGAATCTGGATATGAATTTCGTCGTGCAGTGCTTGAATCCTAATCCAAGACTCGGGATAGACTACTTACAGTTATCGATTCTGGCGTCGTTTCAAAATACCTCGTTTCCCGTCACCAAAGTGGATCCGTTTTTCCAAGTCAAGCGAAGCGCCAAGTTGGAGGTTGCAAATCTTCAGGTCACAAACTTCGCCATGGCAAGTCTTGACGATGGAAGTGCATTGCAGACGGCCATCGCTCTCAATAATATTCCCTTGCATGCGCACATCGACGTGAAGGCGGCAGTGCAATCCGGGTCATGGCAAACACCGTCTTTCAACATCAACTTCGCTTGTGATTTGATGGTTTCTCCACCGTCTTCTCCTTCCACGGCAGGTCAGTTGTTGGGCGTTGTTTGTTTGCGAACTAAGGACAAGATCCCTCTCTCGCTCTTGAACCCCGTTTCATGATCATGGCTTCCTCCAGGCGCTTCTATCTCGTCCTTCCAGGTGGGTGGTGCTCAATCCCATGATGATGATCCAGCTTTTTTTCTCTTTTTTTTGCCTCTTGTTTTTTCTTTCTTTTTCTTGGTGCTAACTTTCGCTTCTTAGTTTACCTGACTTTTTTTGATTTCGACACATGCAAACCAGTGTTTTGTTTTGTTTTTTTTGCCTTCAAATTTGTGGGTAGTCCACAAGAGGACTTAGCCAAATTTGGCTACACATCAGAGAGGAAAGTAAAACAGCTTAGGAATCATGGCAACATGCTACAACCTATATTCTCTAAATATGGTGACTTCAGATTTCTTTTTTCCTCATAGTGTGGTGACAGTTAGCCATTTTTTCCCAAAAAAACCTTTGAACTTGTTGTTGCCAGGGCCTTCTTTTTTGGTTGCACACTGTGGAATTTCGCCCAAAACAAATCACTGATACAAAGCAGCCCTCTTTTTTTCTGTGCAATTCCTGTTTCTTTGAGAAAAAACTCGGCAAATTTCAAAAGAAAATTTTGAAATTTTGTGCCACACTTTGACTCAGATTTTTTTGATTCGTCTGGGTGGTCCTTTTTTTTTCTCAATTTTGTGATGTCGCCAAACCGGTGATCATCCACAAGAGGATTTAGCCAAATTTGGCTATATACCCAACATGAAAGTAGAAAATTTTAAGAAACCCTCTTATATTTTGGCTGCTTACTGGAAACTGATGTAGAAATCTGGCGATCTCCCATCCGCCAAGTATATAAAAATAAAAAAATCTGACAAATTAGGGCCATTTTTTCCTTTCACAAAAGTGCTTTGTATTTGTGGAAGCCATATTTTTCAGGTTGAAAAAATGTGAAAATTCGCCAAAAGAAAACAGTGAGATTCCCATGTTTGCAGCATATGTGAAGCTTTTTCATGTATAATCAGAGAATACATGTTTGTGCTTTTGGAGATGAAATTTAGATTGTGATTGATTTCATCGGGATGCAGCTGAGATTAAGGGTTGAAGACTCTTTCCTTTCACATCTATGAACTGATGATGATCCATGCACACCTGGTTTGAGCAGCTGTTTAGCTTTCAAGCATTGCCGAAGATGGATACATGTGTAATATCTTGGCAGCTTCAACACTAATTTTATTATTTGTACAAATGTTCAAAAAATACCTTTCTCAAGGAGCAAAAATTTTGTTAAGGAAAATAGAAAATCTTTTGGAATATCAAGAAACATTCTATCTTCAACATGGAATCTCCAAAATCAATTAATTATTCAACAATCATGTGTTGAAGCTGCCTTCATACTATGATGGTATTATCTTTCAATGCTATTCAATTATTGTTTTGCTCAGTTTACAATAAAGAATTTGCATCACAATTGGTTTGGGTTATATGTACATCTTGTGATTTTCAAGTTTTGGTTCCAAATATTTGTACATTTGATAGGTAATTGACAATTTTTTCCAAAGGGGAGGAACTCTGTACTTCAAAATAGAACCTTCATTAGATTTTGAATCTAATGCAGTAACACAGTGGAGAGGACTGCTCAATGCCCTTTAGAGGTTGTTACCTACTTGGTTCAATTCTTAGAAAATCTGAGAGTGTGAGATCAAAATTTTATTTTATCTGACTTGTCCTCTTGAGAATCAACTTGCTCCCATGCTCAAAATTTGAACAACAAGAGGTTGATAAATGAGCCAAGCTCCATAGTGTGTCTCTTGGTTTTGATGGATCCTTTCTGTTTTGGATTTGCTGTTGTCTACAAAGCTAATTAGTATAGTCTAGTAACACCCAGCCCAGACATGATCACCTTTTGCCATCTGAAAGATAATGATTTTTTAAACATCAAGCTAAATTTAGCTAAATTTTGTTGTTAATGATCACTGGTCTGACAACATCACATAACTAGAAAAATAACCCTAAATAAATAAATAATAAATAAAATTGAGTTAGTGGTCTCCACTGCTGGTGCATCACAAAATTAAAAATTAAATTTATCAAAAAATTAATTATTAAAAAAAAACTGATTTCCATATAGAACTGCAAATGTCTCTGATAAGCAAAGTGATAATTGACTCTTGAGTAGAATGTTTTGCACTGCCTATTACTCACTCTCAATTGGTGCCATTAATCAGATTAGGACCATAATGCTTCAAAACTCACAAATTTCAGGACTCTCAACCACATATTTCTTTGGGTCTCACACTCTCCCAGGAATCAATCACAATGGAAAGTGGATTCCTAACAACTAGCTTTAGATACTGCAAAACATTCAATGATTTGTTTTTCCAACTTTCCCAACTTCAGGTGAACCTATTATCCCTACTCACAAAACATTTGATACCTAGTTGTTTTTACCAGTGTTGGGTGCAGTGTTCTTCTTCCCAACAAATTGTTGTTATTTTTTTTACCCCCCGCCCAAAATTGAAAATGTTGGGAAAAAAATGTTCTGTTTCCAGTGTAATTTTGACAAATTCAAATTTATTTTTGAAAAAATTCGCAAGATTTTCTCTATCAAAAATTTGAAAATAAAAACTGGTTGTGTGGGTATTTGATTTTGTTCAAAACCAGAGAAACATCAGTTTCCTGTTATTTTATAAGTCTCAATATGGACTCATGGTTCTTATGAAAGAACCAGTGGTTGTATAGGTGAATTTTTTGCTTTTTCTCACAAAAAGTTGAGAACTATGGTCATGTATAAGTAATGGGTTCTTTGATCTTTTGAGAACCATGGTCATCAACCTTCAGAACTACCCTGAGAACGGTCAAAAGTCTTCCTGTTTCTAATAATGGGCCGACACTGTTTTTACACTTAATTTTCCAACTTCCAAGGGTACATAGTACAGATTGCAGAACCTCTTGATAAAAATTAAATAATTATTCCGAAACCACAACCAGGAATCGATCAAAAGGTAAGGATTTTTCAGAAGAAGCCACCTATCAGGAAGGAAGAGGAAACCCCTACTACCCTGGCAGCTTTGACACTAATTGTATAGTTGTAGAAACGTTGAAAGTTTCCTAGATTTTGTGAAGGAAATTATTGAATCTTCAAGCATATTCTCTTTGCCGAAATGAAAATTTCAAAATGAATCCATTATTCAATGGATGTGTGTCAAAGTTGCCAAGGTACTAGAGTTATCACATCACATTTTGACCAACAAATTGTGACATCAATGAGGATGCGACAAACATTTAAAACTAGATATGGATGAGATAATTAACGATATTACTGCAAATATAATGCGTGATTGGAGTTGCTACAGGCTACAAGTATGTATAAGATCCATCACACTATTAAATAGTAAATGTAATACCCTTCCTCTGGTATAAGAGGGATGCTTCTGGATATAAAGAAGTGGTTGTGTTGATTTAATGTGCTGCACTATAAGGTGGATCATATGTTCATGTGGGCCAGACTGGATTATTGAGTATGGTGTACTTAACTTACCAGAGCGATCTCGATCTCAAAGAATCATAGCAGTGACTGTGATATGTCAACAATTCTTTACAACCTGTTTTAGAACCTGACAAGATTCTAACAAGTCTGGAGTCTGAAGATGCAAGGCCGGTGGATTTTGGGACCGACCATTTGACAGTAGTACCCTGAGAGGTTCAGTAACATGCAGCTATGTTTCTTTAAAATACAAGATTGGGATTCCCAAGTGTGAGAGGATATGGGTCTATTGGAAAATAATTTTTAATGCAAAGTAAAATGATTAGGGGGGTTGGGGGTCCATGAGTTTTTCAAGGTTTCTCTTCTACCAAAATTTGATAGAATGATCACATTTTGTTGTTTTGTGATGGACTAGGCACAATATGGAATAGATTTTAGCACAGAACTGGAAAATGGCTCTGGGTTTGGGTTTCATCAGCATGACCTCAAGTGTAATCCTAACTAGATCATCACCTGACCCCCTCCAAAACAACCTTGTACAGGACACTAAACAACCCCTATAAACTTTGCGGGTGTCACTGCACAGTTCTTGACTAGCTCCGATCAGTAAATAGAAATCCTCCAAAACAACCTTGCCCAGGATGCTAAAAAACCCCTATGAACTTTGCGGGTGTCAGTGCACAGTTCTTCACTAACTCCAATCAGCAGATAGAAATCCTCCAAAGCAACCTTGTGCAGGATGCTAAACAACCCCTATGAACATTGCGGGTGTCACTGCACAGTTCTTGACTAGCTCCAATCAGCAAATAAAAATCTTGAGTACCCGTTTTTTTTTTAACTTTGGGACAAGATGAATATATTTTCATCATGCCCAGTATTTGTGGATAGTTAGCATCTAACTATCTTTAGTGATCACAATTATTTTTTAAACTATTGTAAAGTATTTATCTAATGCACATTGAAAATCCTTTGAGCAGATATTAACCCATAATATTTTTTCTTGACAGAAAATTGGATTTTAACCAAATTTAAACTCAGAGTTCCTTTTTTAAAGGTTTAGGGTTTATGAACTGTAACTCAACAAAATATGAAATGAGGTCTATGCTCACCCACATCATCTGCCAAATGAAAGATATGAATTTGACAAATAATTTCTCATGATTCATTCATATTTAAATAAAGGAAATGGGTTCCAATTATTTTTTCCTCATATTTTTCATTTATTGCTACGTGAATTTTCATCAAAAATAAAATAAAAATTGTTCACGAAAATTTGACCCCATGCCCAAAATGATACATACATGGAGTGTAAGAAGTATGGTCTGGATGCAGCCAGCCCAAAATTGTGGATAGCCCAGGAATCCTATGTTCTCCAGTAGTAGGGTTGTGCACACTTCCAGGTCAGAACTTCTGTCTGAGACAAATGGACTTGTACACATGTTTGTATCACAAAGTTGTTATTATTGAATTCTTATCGGCCTCAGAAGCTTTAGAATATTTGGACTTACTGGGACGGTTTTTTTTTTCCCCATTGAGGAAGGGATTGAGTTCAATAGTTCTAAAGTGCCTAACTAAGAAAGAAAGAAAGAAAGACATGGATTTCAGGGAGCTGAAGCTACTCTCTCTCTCTCTCTCTCTGCAACCTTCGTCTGTGTATAGATATCATAGTACTACATACTATTGATGATTGGCAGTTTTTCATTCTCTCAATTTTTAACAATTAAAAATCACGTCTGCAACATTCAAGTCACATGCACGCAGCTGTGTTGGTAGTTCAAATGTAATGTTCCATCATGAAGTTGATGGTGTAGGGTAATAAAGGCCCATAATAGGTGATGAGGGCATTGCAAAACTAAGGGGCCTGGGATGGGTTGGTAGCTGAATCTGGCCCCATGTTTTGGGTATGCCCTCATCCATGCTTGACCCATCATAAAGCATGAGGCAAAGGTTTCATGAACCTAGACATAGGTAGATCAGGAGGCCTAGGATGGAGAAGGGTTCTTAGTTCTTACCAGTGTTGTGTGGGTACCCAGCTGGTTCAGGATTAGGTAAGGAAAACTTGACCAAAACCTAAACCTTCTTGGAGATCCCGCATTTTTGACCCTACTCTATTACCCGAGTGTATGGTAGAACTGGGCCTAAATCTGTGACATGGGATTTGGCCATCTATTGGTTAGGTTCCAAATGATGAAACCCTGCCAATCAAATATAAACCAAAGCACCCAAAAAAGGGGGAAAACAAGGAACAAAATGGAAGGACCCACATCTAAGAAGATAGAAGAATCACCTAAGAGAGTGAACCACAAGGGGAACATCAAGTTCCTGAACCCTTTCTAGTTGTGAGAAGCATATCAAATAAGAAAAGGGGAGGACCTCCTGAAAGGATGCCTAGCTTAGAAAAAGCAAATGCTTCACCCACAGACATATCTTTCTCACACCCTTCCTTTCTTTTGTTTTTTGCTTTCTCTTCTCTCCTAATCACACATTCTCTTTTGTTGATTTTTCTTTTTATTGCTTCAAGTGTTAAGGATGGTCAGACCTCAATTTTCAGTTGCAATCATCCCAGTTGTCAACACCTATTGCTCTCAATAGAAAAAAAATGAAAATTCATGACTCGATTTATGATTGGATTTTATCCATAAGAAACACTTATGACTACAAAATGTTTTAGTGTCAACAACTAAAAATAACAACATACAAAACTGAAATTATGAAATTAAAATGAACTTGAATTATTGAGAGTGCATGCAAAAATGATGTAATCTAGTGGATGCTTGATCAATGATCTTGGTGGCTCCAAGACAATCTTAAAAATAGCAAGTAACATACAAAATTAAAATTGTGAAATTAAAATGAACACTAATTATTAGAAATCCATGCCAAAATGACATAATTTGATGGACACCTAATCAATGTATATTATTCATGGAATTTGAAAGTGAAATTTTCAGTAATAACATAAAAAGGTTGCAAATTGCAAATTAATTCTAGTAGTCACCTAATTTACATCAAATTGTTGACTATTGTGAAAACAAATAAAATAATCAAAATTGGCCATCTTGATCCCAAAATCAAGATGAAAATGAATAGGGCAATGTTTTACATATTAAGGGTTCTAGATGTATTTATAAGTAACTTTTTTTAACTTCAAAAATGTGACAATTATATTCAATGTGGTTAGTGAACTAAATAAAAAATTGTGTCCAAGTTGTCCTTAAAACAAAAATTGAATTTGATTATATTGCTTTCATCCAATAAGATGTGCAAACATTTACAAGTGGTTTACAAACAAAAAATCAATAAATGAATATGATAAGTATCATGGAATTCAAAAATCAAACACAAAAAACATTCAAAATTTAAAATCAAAGGTCTCATAATTCAAATGCAAACTTAAAGGAAGTTGAGATGATTTGGGTGTCACAAATGTCAACATTAAACATGATCACATGGTGAATAAAGTTTATCCGTATGAATTTCTATTATAATTTTGTATTCCACTCATAGTCCACTCATAATTAACTTGTAATCCATTTATAATTCACCCTTAAATATCTTGTAGTGTAGTTTTAGTTCAATACTAATTCAATCTTAATCAACTTATAATCCACTAATAATTAACTCATAACTCATTCATAATTCACTTTCAATTCATCCTTAGTTCATTTATAATTCATTTACAATTACAAAAGCTTTCAAAAAGGTTCTTTGGTCAGTAGGCATATGGAAACATTCATGAAAACTTCTATGAGCTAAATCTCCAAAGGGTATAAATAAAAGTAATATTCTCATTATGTTCAATCTATTCGAATTTGAAGTATAATTTTGTTCCATAACCTTGTTTTGTTTTTTTTGCATTTACATTTTCACGCTTATCACAATGAATTTTTGTTTACCCTTTTGTTTGCACATTTCATGTTTTTGTCTATATTTTTTTGTGATTTGTCTTGTTTTTGTGTTTGAATTTACATTTAAATATATCTTTTCATCATTTGTTTTCATAATTTTCATGGTCGTGACATTGGGATCCCCTTTATCATTCCCAATGTAATGCATGAACCAAGAATAATTTCATTGGAGTAATGCAAACATGGTTTAAATTTTTTCAATTTTTATGATGTTTATGAAACAAATAATGTGTGATAAATGTTTAACAAAATTATCATGGTGGACATGATGTAAGATCTTTCAAAGTAAACAATGGATTTTCATTATTTTTTATTTCCTTCATTTTAAAATTTGAGTATGTGTGTAACAATTTCATCATATGCAATTTTTCATTGTTTGGTGTATTATTATTATATCAATTTTTATTTCAATTAATTTATTTAAAATATCTTTTAAATTAAATTATGTTCAAATAATGTGCATCTACATTTGGGTTATAAAATTTTAATTAATATTGAATAAATAAATAAATTTAAATAAAAAAATACATGTGGGTGATGTTTTGTAATTTATTAATTTCATAATTCATAATTTGAAATAAACTAATCCTCAACTAGATTGAAATTTATATGGTGAAGGTTTAATTGATGTTTTTATTAAAATTTTAAATAGAAAGTCAATTTTCAAATTTTCAATAAGTAATTTGAGTGTTTGACATTTAATATTAAGTATATTTCTTTGTTTGACATGTAAAAATTTGTAATGAAAATATGAAAAAAAACATTGATGACATGTGTGTGATGCATCATCTTGAATGTAATAGCACATGCCATTTTATTTATTTCCATGCTTTTTATAAACATTATTTCACAATTAATATGGCAAATAATTTCTCAAATTTTTGTTTCCTTGGAATTTTTTGAAGTATTGTTTTGACACATGGTGCATTAGCCTACAAATCAGAGTTTCAAATGTCCAAAAAAAATTTGAATTTGCAAATGGTCAATTGTTGTAATTTAGGACAAGTTTAAACTCAAATATTATGGTTCAACATCAATTAGATTTGTATTTCCATGTCTATGGTTCTATATCAATATAGTTAATGGGTGCAAATATGGTGAAAGGAGCCAATGAGATTACTTTATAAAAAGATTGTGAATATTGTTTTAGTCTTCTTCATTTTTTCATATGAAGGAATTTTTGAATGAAATCTTTTGCAACTTGTTATTAAAATACATATAGTTGCTTCAATACATCACAATTTTGTGTTAATCATTTTTGAATAAATATGAAAATTTCAAAATGTGCAAATTTTGTCAAATTTTTCATTTTGTTTTGAAAAATATCATAATTTTGAATGATACAAAAATATGTTAACTACTTTAGGTTTTAGTTTTTTATATCATAAGCTACAACTTTGATTTATACATAGTCATGTACATTACACCCCATTTACATGTGGTGAATTCTTATGAGAAATATTCACCTACCTTGTTTGAGTGCAATACTTTGATCTTGCATTTGAATTGGTTTTCCATGTATGATTTGAAGTTTTTGAAGTTTTCAAAAGCCTCTAATTTTTGTAAGAAAGAAAACCCATGTGTATATGTTGAAATCATTTGCTATAGTCAATAATGTAATAATAATTTTTATAATCACATGACATTTTAACAATCCACAAAGATCAAGTGTGCAACGATTGTAGAATGACATGAAATGTTCATGTGTCATTTTGTTTTGGAAGTTTTTCCTTGGTATGCTTGCCATAGTGGTACGTGTCATGAAGGTGAACAATTGATGCCAACCTTGGTATCACAATAACATTTTCACAATTTGCAAAGTGTTCCAAACTTAAGTGATTGACACATAGATGCCACATTCACAAATTGATTTGAGTGGTGCTTGATTGCATTGACATTGTTGAACAAGTTGCAATAATACATCTATGATGACCACTATTGTCAATTTCTAGAATGCACATCTACTACATCCTTTTCCTAGCACTTTATGACTTCTTTTAGAGATTAAAAAAGAGTAGGAGAATTGAACAAAGTAGTGACACCTTCATTTGTGATCCTACTAATGGAAAGTAAATTTCTCCACAAATACTTCAAGAACATTAATCATCCACTTTATTTCACAACCATTAAGAAATCAAAGGTTGAAGTCACCCTTGCCCCCAATACTATGAGCCAAACCTCCTAGTGTCTTTACATTGACACTTTCATATGTGGGTGTGATCCCTTTCTAAATAATACAAAATTACTTGTTACGTGGCTAAAGGACCCAAAGTCTAAAATCCCATTCTAATTCCTTAATTTTAGTGAATGTGTAACCAAAACACCTTCAAAGACTTGTGTTATAGACGTGTCAATGACAAATTTGCCTTCCTCCATCTTTAAGTTTGAGATGTCAAGATGTTTAGTATTGTTGTTTGCAGAGCAAAGGGTCTTCAAAGTCTCACACCATTGTTTGAGATCAGTGCGATGTAGGATGTACAAGATACAATAATTTCCTTAACTAAAATCTAGAGAATGGAGAAAACATGAGCTTTCTCTCTCTTAGTAGCATTGAAAAAAGTGTTTGTAGTTGCCAAGGAGGTGACAATGGCTATGGCGACTATGTCGTTTCCCTCAACAACTCAAAATCGGGTGTTAATCCCATCACCACCATCTCGCATGACATACTTCCAAAGGTTTTTCACCTCCAAATACTTTCAATGCTACACTTCTAATGAAAGTAGTTGGAGGTGTTTTTGAGCTTGCTATTTTGAGGCAGTGAAGTAGCCATTGATGCTTCTGTGTTTGCCATAATAAGACCCCAAAAAAAGAAAAAAAAACATTAGAAGAATGTAGAGAATATACAACATGACAACCAATAGTAAGGACTACATAATGATTAAAAAACAACAATGAGTAATTACAAAATCTTTAAAAGGAAGAGTTCGCCAATCAATAATCTATTTGGGATGCAGTGAGTTGCATAGAAGAACTCCTTGGTCCCATGAATTTTCTATATGAGACTACCCATGTAGCTCCAGATGCTTTCATACCATGATAGAACACCTTAGTTTCCACATAACAATTGAGAAACACAATCTACATATAAGCAGAATTCTATGTAACTAATTAGACCAGATGATTAATACACTATCATATTGTCCCTGAAGTTAAGCATTCAATAAGAACCAATAACTACCTAATTTTTATCCTTATCTACAAATATCATGAAATAACTATTGAAAGATCAGGAAGGGGTTAGGAGATAAGTTGCAAAAAGATCAAGAGTGGGCATTGTCATTATTCCAATAGATTGAAATGATCACACCATTGAAGTCTCAAATACTGCATAAAAAACATGCAAAATAATACAAAGAAAAGGAGGAAATATGCTCTACACATCAAAGTTATCAGTAAAGTCAGGCGATTAGGGAGCGAGAACGGCCAGTTTCGGCATAATAGGGCATCAAATGCTTAACTGGGAATGAAATTTTACAAAACGAAGTAACTGGGACCCAAACTAGTTTTTCCACCAATTTTGGTGGTAAACTGAGTTTCATCCCCTCTTTCCTTCCCCCTGAGCGCCTTCACTGCTGTTACATACATTTTCACTGCTCCTACCTGTACAACTACTGTAATTATTCTCAAACCTTGTGCATTAAATGCTGAATTTCAGCATTTCATACTGAGATTTAATAAAATTTCCTTACTTTGTGGATACCATTCAAAGAGGGGACAGGGGGTGAAAGCAGAGAGAATAGGGGGTGAAAGAGAGGGTGACTTTACGGATAACTTTATTACAATTGTACAAAAGCCCAATATCGAACCAGAAAAAGGACAATTAGAGCTAACCATCTTCAAAGCAAGAATAGCTATCTCACCATTTTGCACAATTTGTGCATGCAAGAGAGATTCAATGAGAAGATATGAAGACAAATGAGGATTGCTTGCATGCAGAACACAAACATGGAGATGCTTCTCACAATATTTACTCTTGAAATTTCTGGAAAATAAGGAAAACCACAAAGGAGAGAATATTAGGAAGAGAGAAAGACAAAATGGAATATTAATTTTCTACTATGCATTTTAGGCTGAGTTTCATTACGTAAACTTCTCAGGTCAAACAGGGATACTAGTGTATGGTGGCACCTTGAAGTGGCCTCTTTGACTTGGACAAAGGGAATGAAGCCCTCCTGCCATGCACAACCTTTTTGACTAACTTTGTTTATAGTTGTTAGGTGGGTATACCTCAAGCACCACCTCCAATAGTACCATATATCCCCCTAAACAACTTTAGCTAGTAACAATTGACTATGTGTAGATACCGAATTGCATCTTTGGTGTTGTTGGCTGATGTTATTAGGGTGGGATTCTGGGCATGCTTCCCTTCCACTCACTCCTCTTTCCATTTCTTTAATCTGCCAAAATCAACATTGAATACAGTGAATACAACCAAAATGTATGTTTTATCTCCGTTCTCTACTCCCCCCAACTGTTGAAACTAAACTATCCATACTATCTGTTACAACTGGAAACAAGGGGTGTGTCACACTGTGGCCTTGCCATTTACATTAAAAAGTATGTTAAGGCAAGAGAAGAATTATGGAAATTCAAATATTTCACCATGCAAAAATATAATCTTCGAGGAAATCCTCTAGAAGAAACCAAAATCCTTCAAGATGTCATAACTCTATAACTAATTTCAAGTTTCAACACAAGCCAAAATGTAATCTTTCAAAAATTCTTGTATAAAAATAGACCTATTATTATAATTACCTAGGGGCCAAAACCCCTTAAGCTACTATATTCTATAACGAATTTAAACACAATATCCTTGCTTTGGTAGGCAAGGCCAAAAAGGGACATCACCATTGAGTAAATGGCCAAAACAGTGAAGCCCTAAACCCTAAACCCCACCACGTATAAATGGGATGGGGTGAAAGGAATTGACACAATGGGGATTGGCATCCAAAGCACCCTCCTCTGATCTTACACAAAGGGCCCCAAAGTAAGATTCCCACCTCAACCCATATTAGTGGAGATGGTGGGGGAAATGGGGCCTATAATGTTTATTACCAAAATGTGTTTGGTGGCTGACAATAGTGCTAACCTACTACTATACCTACCAATGATTACACAACTGTTGGGGGGATGGTGTATGGATAGGTAGTCATAATAGGCCAACCCTAGTACCCACCACTACTATACAATACAATCTATATAAGTATTACACTCAACATCCAAAGCAATTATTAATCACTTATTATGTGAATCCTTGGCCTCCTAAGATGGGGCCTAGCCTCCGAAAGGATCCAAAAGTCATTATTTATATGAACTTTCAGGGCATCCTAAGATGGGGCCGTGGGTCTCTTATTGGAAAGGTTGTGAAACACACTAACTTAACTTAGGCTTCCATGATTAGAATCAACTACTTTGTTTTATTATTTATGTGAACTCTCAAGACTCCTAAGATGAGGCCGTGAGTCTCTTGTTGGAAAGGTTGTGAAATGCACTAACTTAACTTACTTAGGCTTCCATAATTAGAATCAAATACTTTGTTTTAGTTTAGTAGGTATTTAAAACTTTTTGGGTTTGAAAGTTCGGCGCACCCTGGACTCCGCATCCGAGGATGATTCCATGAGTGGATATGTATACGGGGGCATATACACAGAAGCAAGCACACACACACACACACACATAATGTGAAATGACAATATTGATCATCCACACGAATGTGCATCAAGTTTGCTTAATGGACGAGGTTATCATAACAAATGATACTACATGACACTCTGTGTGGAGTTTACAGATTACACACTTTTACAGTACATAACAGGGTTTCCAATCCTGACCAGAGCAACCAGAAATAGTCAGCGGCCTTGATGACCAAATAGGACTTGAGTGTGTCACTGTGAACAATATGTGTACCAAAATGAGCCAAAAATCCATTAAGTTAATTAAAGTTTAAGAATCCAAGGGGGGTTTTTTTTTTCCTTAAATTGAATTTTGTGATGTAGCCACACACACACACACACACACTCACCATCACCCACAAGAGGAGTTCGCCAAATTTGGCTACAGGTCAGAGAGGAAAGTAGAAAGGTTTAAGAATCCTGAGCACTATATTTTGACAACCTGTTGGAACCAACTTGTTGTCTAAGTATGATTCCAGATGTTGTTAGTTGTCACCACAAAATCTGGCAACTTTAGCACATTATTTTCACAAAAATCCAATTTGTATGCATTGCAGAGGATTTTATTTATTTTTGTCTCCAAGTGGTGGAAATTCGCCAGAAAAATTTAAATGCCGTTTAAGACATTCATTCCAAAGAGGACCTCATGTGCATTGGCTTTTTGGTGAGAATTTGTCAGGAAAAGCCAAGAAGAACATGCAAAGCTGCTTTGGAATTCAAAAGTGCCAGGAGTTCATTGAGTCCAAACATGAACATGCAGCAACCTCCTCATCTGGTGGCAAAACATGCCCCACTTTTGCACCGACATTGGTGAAAACCAACCCACCCAATCTGATTTTATAAAAGGAAAAAAGTCAGGTTGAGGAGAGATTGAAGTAGTTTGAGACACATCATATTTTTTTCATAGTGGATCAGGAATTTGTCCTTACTTGAAGAAGAACATGGTGGATATGTGTGCCACCCAAGAGCACCATCTGGAAACAATGGCAGGACCAATTCTTTTATCACGCCCACAACAAGGAAAACAGAGGTATTAGAGTCCCCTCTCTCAACCTCTTCAGGAAGAAGAGGAAAGTGGACTCTCTTGGAATCACTCTTAGTAGTTGCTGCTTGTCAGGTAGTTGAGAGGTATGTGCAGTTTACACCCGCGTTGTGCGGGTACCTGGGTCCAAGTGTTAAATCCAACGTTTCTGAATCCGGGTAACATGAACTTGACCTGAACCTATAACCTCTTTCCAGACCCCAGCTTAGGACCATTAACCATGAACTGCCCAATTGGGGTAGAACATGTTTAGAACTGAAACCTTCTACCTCGGGGCTTTTGTTGGAGAGAACCCCTGGAACATCCCTAGGTTTATGTGTTTCAGATGGGTCCAGCGTCTTTTTTTGGGCTATATTTCACCAAATTTCATCCTCAAAATTTTGATTTCGACCTATCTAAAGGATTTGAATTTAAAACAAAACCCAAATTCACCAGATTTTGAAGGAAAAAAATGAAAATTGCCAGATTTTTATGATTAGCTTATTTATTTTTTGGTGACAAGCCTTCTTGATTGGCTCGTCACAAGTAATATTTGCACTTTGAACATATTTGGTGCGTATATTGCATATAGACCAATACTTTTGCACCTAGTTATATAGTTTCCAAAGTTGAACTTGATGACAAAGAATATGGGATAAATTTACAATATTATTTCCCATCATCCTTTGTCGCATATAAAAGTACCCAACTTTGACCATTATTATCTTTTTCATACTTTGTCCAAATGAAAAAAAACAAATTTCATTCTTAAAGATTTTTCCAAGATTTACACAACTATAAAAAACATTTAGCAAAAATATCAAGTAATTTGACTGAAAATGCATTTGAATGTTCAATATTTCATACATTTGAACAAGAATGATATCTTGAAGATTTTTTTTTTTTTCATAAAACAATTTGTAAATAAACATATTTAAAATCAACATGGTTTTTTTGGTATATATATATGAGTCCTACCTTCCTACCTACTTATAGATATGTAGGGTAGGTAGTATGATAGGTTGGTAAGGTTATGAGTAGGGTATATATATATAATTTTCCCAGCTTTTAAAAATATAATGAATCAATAAAAATGGTATAAATGTTGTACTTATGACCATGTGTTAAATTTATTTTTAATTATAAAATATGTTATCTATGAAACATATAACATTTGAAAAATTTATACAAAGTATAAAAATGATTTAAATGTCATAATTATTAATTTATACACATATTTTATTAATTTCATAGATTTTTATCAAATTTTACTATGAGTAGTAAATTTTAATCTTATTTTTAAAAAAATTCAATTCATTAAATGTGAATATATATAAAACAATTCCAAGTTGTATGACTAAATATTTTGATAACTTACTAATTTAGATCAAATTTTATATTCTTTGGTAGCCATCATATGGAAACATGAAAAACAATGCCATTTTGGGGCATGTAGATTTCTTTTGAAATTCATTGGATATCATTAAGAAGAATATATTTCATTATTTAATGTCAAAAAATTGAAAAAAGATATTCATTTAAATAAATCTTTGAGCAAGAGTTTCAACTTATATGTTTTAATTATATTTTAAGCATCAACTTTTTATTTAATTTTATGGTTTCAAGAACTTTGGCAATTTGTTTTCCATTTTTTGGGAATTCTTTTTAAAATGAAAAAAATTTCCCAGAAGTTTGTTTTAGCCACTATCCATAAATTCACATTAAATAATTAGTGACTCTAAGGCAAAAGTTCTAAAAATTATAAAGTATTAGTTATTTACTCGTGCAATAATTATGTGTTTGATCATCTACAAGCTTATAATATGCTTACTAGGTACATATGTCTACCTTCTAGTTGTATTCTTGTTTAATCATTTTTAATGTTTGAAATTATATATTATTAAATAATCATATGGTGTTCATGAAAAAGATTTTTAGTCACGTATTCCTATCCATGAAAACTTTTAATCATGTAGTCATATCCATGGTTACAAAAATTCAACCAAGCACAAAAACATGCCCTATATCAATATGAGTATTTGTGTTCATAGTTATTAAACTACCCTACAACAAGAGCTCCAAAACAACTAATATATAATTACATTGCAACTGTCCCATGGAAATACAACAAATTAATAAATAAAATGCCACGTTAGAAAATCAAAGAGTTATATTATAGTTGCAAATTAGTTGCAAGATGTATATTTTTATAATACCATGTACACAATGTATATATGGTTATAGTCAACCATGTTTGACTTTGTTAACAAGTTGCATTTTAGTCGCATGTAACAACTACATCACAACTAAGATAAATTTGGTTACTAATCAACGATTATTTTACAACAAATGTATGACCTTGAATAACACATACAATCATGCCACGTGTATGCATTTCCACCGATATATGACATTTCAACTTGTTTGCAACTAATATGCAACTATATTTCAACTTAAAATTTGAAATTTAAAAATCTGAAATTTGGGCGGAAAACCTTTAAACAAGTGACATGGTAGATATCAACAAATTTGCCTCAATGCATCAACAACCTTCATGTGCTTATGCTTATTGTCAAGAAATTCAAGATGAATTTATTAAAAAATCTTTCTATTCAAACATTTTGTGTATTTCATAGTCTTTTGGTGATGCAATTTTCATATCATGTGTTATAACTAAGATTTTTTTGTTTGTTTAATTTAGAATTAAAACTAAAAGTTTGTTATAAGTTATATTATTTATTTAAATAACTTGAAGATTAAAATTTTTTGTTTTTTATTTTGGAGGTTGAAGGTTATTGTTCTTGCTTTTCAAGAGTTTGAAGGCTTTTGTTTTTTCTTTTGAAGGTTGAAGGTTCTTGTTCTTATTCATAGAAAGGTTGAAGGCTTTTGTTTTTATTCTTGGAGGTTGAAGGTTCTTGTTCTTGCTTTTAAAAAGGTTGAAGGTTTTTGTTTTTTCTCTTAGAGGTTGAAGGTTCTTGTTTTTGCTCTTAAAGAACTTGAAGGCTTTTATTTTTGCTCTTGGAGATTGAAAGGTCTTGTTTTTGCTCTTAAAAAGATTGAAGGTTTTGCTCTTGCTTTTGAATGTTGAAGTTTTTTATTGTTTCATTTGAATGTTGAAGGTTCTTGTTCATACTTTGAATGTTGAAGTTTTTTGTTGTTCATTTGAATGTTAAAGGTTTTTGTTCATATTTTTGAATGTTGAAGGTTTTTACTTTTACTTTTTGATGTTAAAGGTTATTGTTTTTATTCTTTGATGTTCAAAGTTCTTACTTTTAGTTTTAAATATTAAAAGTTCTCGTTTTCACTCTTGGATATTCAAGGTTCTTCCTTTTGTTCTTGGATGTTGAAGGTTCTTATTCTTACTATTAAATGTTGAAGGTTTTTACTTTTGGATGTACATCAAAATTATGTATACAAGGTAAGATTTTTTCAAAAATACATAAAATTATGATTCAATTTACCTAATTATAAGCACAATATTTGATTTATTTGCAAGTGTACAAATTATAGTTTAGTTTGTATCAATGTTTTATACATTGTATTTTAGTGACAAATAAATTGCATGTTAATGGCAATATTTGTAAACTAGTTTTATTCAAGTTGAAAGGATTATTTACATATTTTTGACATTACAATGTTATGATATGTTATTGATTTCATTTCACATGTGGAACTAAATGTCATAACATGGTAGATTTCAAGTCGATAAGGTGCATTGAAGAAATTGCACGGTTCAAGCCCCATTTCAACAAAAATAGAAAAAAAATCATTTATGAAACATAATGTTTTAAATGTCAATATTTGATTGTTGTGGGTCATCATTTTTATGATTTGACCTTTTGTTTAGATAGAGAAAAATGTTTATTATATATAACTTGGGCATTATGTTTAAATTCAGAGTTAAATTATCTTTTGATAGAAACATTTAAAAAAAAATTTGTAATGTATTCTTCAACATGGAATGGAAATGTATTTAAAGTTCCAAATCCATTTCATGTTTATAAATAATGATGTCCAATGTAATTCAACATTATCTATTATAATTAGGTTAACATGATAATGGTTGTGTGAAGTTTGGATAATTGCATTGTAAGTTGCAATTTAGTTGTTTAGTATTATTAAAATCAACTACCATACAATTGCTTTGAAACCCAAATTTAAACACCTAGTTGCAAATTAATCATTAAATCCTTTATTTTCTTTTCATACTTAATTATAAGTTAGTTACAAAAGGATAGGAACAAAATTCATTACTCAAATGGATGAATGAAATAATTAAAGATTATATTCATCAAACTAGTTGTAAAATAGTTGTAAAAGGTATTAACATACATCATTTGTTGACAAATGGATGAAATGCCATGTTGGCATTTCATTTGCCACGTTGGAATGTGTGTGGGAATTTGACATGGAAATTAGTTAGAAAAAAGTTGCATATAGTTGCATATGAGTTGCATCGTATATACAATATTGTATATAACATAAAATGTCTACTACAACTGCTGCAATTTGTCTGATAGCACTCAAGGTTGTATAAATATCATGACTTGCAAATGCTCGTTGCAATTAGAAAACCCAGTTGCAAGCCCACTTATAAAACCCTATATTTTTTCATATTGTATGATTGTATGACTAGAAATGGTCATTAATCATATTTGTCATAGTCATAAATGTCAAGTTTTGGCGTAATGAATCTAATCATTATACACCTTTGAATGTCACCTTTATATATAGCCAAAATATTTGCATTTACTAATTGTAAAAACATTATTAATGTTGCAACAATGTTGCAACAAAATATTCAAGATGCATCCATCATGTACATTGTCGCAACCCCACTTTGAGGGAAATGTGAGGTCGCCACTCACACTCCCAAAAATGGGACTTGGGAGTCCTCCGGGATTCCCGAAAACTCAGAATGCGATTGCAGGGGTCAAAACACCTCGCCTGGAGGTGTTTTTTATATTTTTGAAAAGGTCTTGAAGTGTAGATGTCTAAAATGGCCTCACATTAGCCATTTAGACATCTACATCACAAGTTATGGTCAAAAGAAGGGCTGGGAGTCAAACTGTCAATTTGACTCCTGACCACTAAAAGTCGGGAATCGGCCGGGTCTTGGTGTCTGCAGGCAAAGTGTGACACATCGTTGGAAAGCTCTTGAGGAGAGCTACAACTTTTCTTCAGACCTCGTCCCGATTTGAAGTCGGGGCGAGAAGTTATGACCGTCTGAAGTCCCGGGAGTCAAAACTGGGACAATTTCGGGACTCCACTTTGAAAGTCGAGAGTCCCAGGAAAAAGAGCCATTTGGATGTAGATGTGGTAGAGAGTTGTAGAGAATACTATATGGGGGAAGGTGGTGGCTTCCCCCGAGTTTGGGTCGTGGTGTGTCAAGTGAGTCCAAGTTGCCCGTGGCTTGTCCCAACACTAAAAAGGTGCAAAATGAATTCTAACCAACTTGTTGGTTGGATTTGGATGCAGGACCGATAACTAAGTAAGCTTGTCCCTCAACCTAGTCTAATCCCGGAGCTTTCAGCACGCCCCTTCTACCCCCTTTTAGTGCTGGAAGTTGGGAACGGCTCCAAGTCCCAAACTACTTTCGCAATTTGACATAGCTGGATCCCTTTTGGGTCTAACAAGGGACTTGGGAGTGCGTCACATTTGATAAGAAGTGATGCCATAATATGTTGGCTTTGATGTTTGAACCAATGTTAAAAACATACAGTTGGTCACCACATATTTAGGTCATGAAAATGTTGTTGTTGGTATATATGATGAAGAGTTGTTGTTGCCTTTATTGGTAGAAGGAACCAAGTTGTTGATGCTTGCTAATGTTCAAGAAATAAAAAATCTTTAATTTCAAGCTCACATTGAAGATTTGTTTCACACCACAACAACAAATGTATACACTTTTATAAACCTAGTGTTAAGATAATTTGTTGAGTTTTGTTGGTATCCTATTGATGTAAAAAACTGCAAGTGTGCTTTATCTTGGTGGTGCAAAGAACAAAACAAGTTTCCATCCATTGTTATAGTAGCATGACATATTATTGGCATCTTAGCTAGTTAAATCAAGATAGAATGTATTTTTTCTATTGTTGGCATTTTGACTACATTTCATAGAAGTTGTTTCCAAACAGACAATATGGACAAATTGATATTTGTCAAGAAAATTTGGCCATCTGATCCATAGATTGGTTTCTTGAAACCCACTAACTTTGCATGTGCCTGTGAGGTGAATTTTTTTGATGTCTATGTTTATTAAATGTATTGTGTCTTTAGTATGTGTGTTTGTGTTTATAATGTCTATGTTTTTAATGTTTGTGTGCATTTGTGTCTTTAGTGGGTGTCAATAATGAACATTGGAAGTTCATTGTGCTTGATGTGTCAAATGGAAGTGTGCTTTGTTTTGGAAGTTTGTTGTGAATGCTTTGTTTTCTATGGCTTATTAGTTTAATATTAGGGCTATATTGATTTGAGGCCGAGAAATTAGCTATGTGTCCTTATTGCAAATAGTAGAAAAGTATTGTTTGCCCTTTTTTTTTCCTTGTTTATCCTTGGCACAATCCATCTTTTTGGGGGAAAAGATGGATGATGCCCAAACTTAAATTATGGATATTATTATGCACATTTTGGGCATGTAATGGGCATTAGGGGGCATGGTATGCCTCTTAAATATGCCGCATAGTGTACATTACACACTCAAATCGTGTATAGTAAGACACAAAATTTGTGTTTAGGTAGCTCCAAGATGTGTTTAGGTCATCACCAGACCCATCTTGGTTGGGCAATTGGGCAGTCCAAATAGAAGCAGATAGTACAAAGACTGGTGTTGGTTGGTTATTTCTTTTTTCTCATAACTGGCTGGGGTTGATTATCCCCCCCTTTTTTTTTGTTTGAAAATTTAGAGTTGTTGATTATCAGTTTCACTATCAAAGTAATAATACCCATTGTTAATGAATATTCTTAATTATTTTGGGTAATGATTTCCAATTATAAATAAGGTAAATAATTACCTGGTATTGATTCTTGATCACCTTCCTTGAAAACTATCAATTATATTGCCTAGACAAGGTAAAAGTTATAGAGTTCTTTTAAAAACTGAAAATAATTTTGTTTTGTACTTTTATATTTTCTATCATGGGCACGTTTAGAGTTTAGTAGTAGTGATAGGTAATCTACCTGGATGAAATTCCAATCATCCAAGTAAGTTATTAAAACTTGAAGCTTAAATACCCGGATGGAAGGTTATTGATACCCAGCTGCAGACCCTGCCAGTTTACTCAGGACCCGGAAAAAAAAAGAAAAAAAGAAAATCTCAATAACTGGGCTAAAAGAAAAAGATTTGATACCTACCAGCACCAGCTGGTAAGTTCAAAAGTTGATACCCGCCCAACACTGGTAGGTATGTACTTAACTTCCCTTACTCTCTCTCTCTGTCCCTGACTGACACAGAGAGAGAGAGATTTATAGCCAGCCAATGAGAAACGCACAAGTGGGTTTGATGAGAAAGAAACACATCATGAGCAGAACACAGCAGCAGTGCAGAGAGAGAGAGTGAGAGTGAGAGAGAGAGGGGCATGATGATGATGGTGGTGGTGGTGGTGAGGAGGTGACCCAAGAAAAGAAAAAGAAAAAGAAAAATCAAACAAGAACAGGACAAGCTCCGTTATTGCCGGCAAAAGGTGATGGTAGGACTGTGACATAGTTGTTGTTGTTGCTGGCTATGGCAGGCATCTCTTCTGCCACTTCACAAAGCACAGCAGACACAGCAAACTGCAGCTTTTTCGTTGTAGCAGCAGTAGCCGGAGCAGCTAGCTAGCTATCGTGCCATCAGGGCTGAGGAGCTCCCCTACTCACACTTGTGTTCTTTAATTCTCTTTTCAATGCGCTAGACCATTTCCACTTTCTCAATCTCAGGTTTTGTGCACTTTTGTTTCTTCTGTTTTTTCCTTCTTTACTTCCCCTCATGGCAAGCTGGTGGCTAGACTTGTTGTCGTGAAAGCTTATTGTGTGCAGCTGTTCTTGCTTTTATAACAATCTGCTGCTATACCCATCTCCTTTTGCTGCGTGTACTCCTCCTCATCCACCGCGTTTATGATTTTTCTTCAAAATTTCTGGTTGACAGTAGTGCCTTAGCAACAACCCATTTGGGTTTCGACGTTTCATTGCAATGTCGGCTTTGCATTTTGTGTAAAACGATATTTTGGTTTGTTGTCACCATGTCGCTTGACATGGATTCCCAAAACCAATTGCCTGCACATTGATAACTTCCTTTCTGATGCATCTCCCACACTTGCGGGGAGTGAGTTTGAGTCTCAAGACGTCACTCTTCTGGCTTGTTCCCCTTCTCATGTCTTAGCCTGGTTTCTTGGATTCAGTTTAGGTCGTCGTCTCATACCTTAGCCTGGCCAGTTTGTGCAGCGTATCATGTCATCAGCTGATTGACGATTCATGGTTAATGCTAGCTTTACCTGATCCTTAGCGTATTGATTCAGTTTCCTTGGGAGCTTGTCACGGAGATAGAAATGATCCTTTATTGATATGCACAAATTTGTCGAAGAAGATGATGGCTGCCTTCTTCTTCATCACGTGTGCAAATCATTAGATTATCATCATCTACAAGAGTAGCAAACAAGAGTAGCAACGTGTTGTTGATGCTGAGTGTCATAGTTTCTGAACCGAGGATTTAACAAACATGGAGCTGGGCAACTGCACAATTTTCTGGCACCTAACATCAGCATCCTGTTTTGTTGCAAGGAGAATTGCTGCAATTTATCATCATACTCTGCATGGACAAAGCCTGGAAATGGCAACTTGTTCAACAGCATGATGAGCAGCATTCTATAATGCAAACCTTGGTAATGACTTGTTCTTTCTTTCTTTCTCTATGAGTGGCAACTTTGTTGTCAGCAGCTAGTTCATGTATTGTTTTTATTTTTTAGTGCAAGAGTTTCAGCAGACTAGTAAGCTTTAACTTCATGAAAGGTCAGACAGAATATTTTTTTTCCTGATGGTTTTGGAGTAGGTGTGGTCGTGGTGGTGCTGTGGATAGTGGTGGCTATGAAGGAGAAGGTGAAGTCAGCTGCTGCAGTGGTGAAAAAGCAACTCCAGTCATGCTGCCCCTATGGCAGATTCATGGATCCTCATGGGGAAGTAGAGGACATGGAACCAGGTTTTCAGGATACAGATGCTAGTCGTGTCTTTGACCATGGACACCTTCATTGCCATGCTGCCTGCCTGCAAAATGTGGTTGCTGTGGTGGCTAACAAATCAGCTGCATGTCATCCACCCAGTGTGCTCAAGATTACCCGAGGTAAATCCATCACCAGTAGACCAAAAGGGATGCAATCTGCCACTTGCAATCTCTCTAATTTCAGCCCCTGGTCCATGGTCAGGCCTGCCAAAACTCCAGAGCTCCAAATCTCTAGCCCCCTACAAACCCTGTCCTTCAGACCACCTACAAAAGATTTCCTGGAGCTCCCAATCCCTCACCCTGTGCCCACCCAGGCAATCAGATTGGAGTCTAGCCAATTTGTTGATAGTGCAACAACTTTATCACTTGATTTTTCTCCCAAGTCAAATTACAGTTCACAGATCCATGTGCAGTCTCAATCTCAAGGGGAATCACTAACCCGAGCACATCAGCATCCAAGTGCCAAGCGTGTTTATGTGCCACATGGTCCCCTTCTTCATCCAAGCTTTGAGATTGTGTCCATTCCAGCACTTGGGTCACCAGATGGCACATTGACATGGTCATACTGCAGCCCAGATCTGAAATCCAAGCTTTCAAGACATGTTTCAGGGTCTGAACTTCCTAGTACTAGACCAGCAGTTCCAGCTCCCAGTTCATCACCAAGCACTAGTGGTCATGGATCCAAGAGCAGGACCCAGCAGCAGAAGATTGCAGCAGCAGTATCAGAACATCTGCATGATACAGAGTCACAATCTCCAGCTGCTAGGACTGGTTCGAAGAACATGCTCCATCACTTTAATAAGATTCCCAGGTTGCCCATGAAAAGAGTGGCGCAAACTAGTTTGACAGGCCAACTGGACAGGCGAGGATCTCGGGGCTCCAGGGAATCCAAAATTCCCAAAGCATTTCATTCCATCAACCTTGGATATCAACACCCTGAAAGTAGTGTAGTTTCCCCAACTTCTGAAGCTGGTGGTCCTGTACAGTCAGAGTGCTCTCATGGTCCAGTAACAACTACTGCTTCAGGGCCAGTTTCTAATGGATTGCCAACCAGTGATGGCCAGCTGCATCCAGAAAATGTTGCTGGAGTTCCAACACGGACTCACTCAGAGGAAGATCTGAAGGCTGAAGCAACTGTGAAGGTCCAGGCTGCCTTAAAAGACTATGAATCTGGTGGCAGCAATCACAAAAGCAGTGCACCTGGAATTCCTGAATCATCACATCGTGATGAGGATCCTGTGAGGATGCTAAGCCAGGAGCTGAAAGAACTGCAGTCCATCAGCACCCAAATGTCAAGAATTGAGGCTCTACCACGTGTGAAGAAGCCACAGCAACAACAGCGACAGCCTGCTGCCATGGGAGTTGTACCTGCTTCTAAAGGATGGAATGCGAGCATCCGCACAGCCCAAGATTGTAAAGTGATTCTGCGAAGGAGACAAGAAGCTGCTATGAAGAGAGAGCGTGCCTTGCAGTATGCCCTATCTCGCCAACATTGGAAGAAAAGCTCAAAGTTCCAGGGTCCCCAATGGTCAACTGATGATGTAGGAATTCTTGACAAACCAGGATGGATTTGGAGCTGGCTGGAGCGTGCAGCACGAATGGGAGCTCATGGATCACAGAACCGCATCTTTGACAATGATTCAAATCCTAGGGATCCACAATCTGAGAGCTTGTCTGTGAAGAGCACTGTTGGGATGTGCACCACGGAGATTGGAAGCTGTGGCAACAACAATATGCGGCAAGAGCAGATTCCTGTGGGTTGGTCCAGTCCAGATCAATGGCCCCTATCCCTGCGACAACAACATGCTGCAGGTCTGCTTCTTGCTCATGCTACCACTCCACGAGAAGACAAACCAGGAAACCTCTCTCGTCTGTCAAAGCCCAAACCTGCAACAGCAGCAGGACCACCAGTAAGCTCTCCTACCTTGGTTGCTGACAGAGAACATATCCAGAAAGAAAAAATCCGTCACCACCAATGTTCAACCCACAAGGTAGATACAGTGGAGGAGCCTGATGTGTTGGAGAAAGCATTAAGTTCCACATCAAAAGATGAGGAGGATGAGGGTGAGAGCACAATATCACCAGAGAGTAATTATGGCACTTCCAAAAGTGGCCATAGAGTTGCAAGGAAGCTTGACTTTGAACCTGGGTCATTGCAACAGGATCAAGAAAGTGTGGGGAGTTGTACTGCTGGAGATCAGGCACCAATGCCAACCTCCATGACATGCAGACTAACTTCACACTTTGCAGGGGGTCAGAGAGTGCGGTTGCAGTATGGTACTCGGCTCACAAGTTGTGTAAACAACAACAAAAGGCTCTCAGCTGTCGACTCCACAGACAAAGCTGAAATTCCGCAAGTCCAACAGGGGCAGCTTGATGATCAAATCTCTTGTGCCATCTTGGAGGAAGATGATGACTCTGTTGCTACTACTGCAGCTTCCATCCGGCGACCTTTCTGGCGGCCTTGATAATTATGATGATGATAATGATGATTATTCCAATTCATGTAAGAAGATTGAAAGACTGAAGTTCAAACCCACATGCAGACATTGTTCCTTAAAGTAGTCAAAACATCACCGTGTCTATGCAGAGCTATCACTGAGACTCATTTTGTGAGCTGAATGACTTTAGTTCTCCTTTGTATTGTATCATTTTGACTGCAAGTAGGAAAACCTATCAGGTGACTGAATACCACATGAGGACTCAGTGATGTTGATCTCTAGAAGAGGATTACTGGAAATTTTTTGAGCTTCGCAAAATTATTTCTAGTATTGTTTTCTCACTGGTTTGTACACCTCAGGATGAAACAAATGTGATGTATAATTGCTGTACATCTTGATGGAGTATAGATGTAGCCACCACCTGCTCAAGTGCACCAAAACCTTTGTTGAAAGAGAGTTGTTTCATAGCAATTTGATATGGCACAAAATTTGGTTTCAGCTATTTGAGTGAAGTTGAAACTTGTGTTGGTACATAGGCTTGCAACTGGTAATAACAGTGGTATCAAGGACACTACCACGTTGATATGACCGAAGGTGATACCAGTGTTGTAGCAATATGAGATACCAGGGACTTGAGAGAATACCACCCTTGTGCCAGTTTCAATACCAGGTATATGCTTACTTCAAACCGGCCAAAATTCAGTCTTGGACTTCAATAGGTAGACAGGCCACCCTAATCATGAAGATCACTAGAAAAATACAAAAGATTAAGAATATAGAGGTAAACATTCGGTTATTAGCTTGTGTTGGATGATGAGTGTGTCTACTCTACCAGGACTAATGTTTATTCCCTTTTTTTTTCCAAAATTGGGAGATAGGTGGGTTGGCTGTCATAAAAAGAAGACAACACGAAATTTCAATACAGCTTCGAGATGAAACTAGAAAAGTTTAGGAATCATGCTACAGTTGGTGACATGCTAGAACCTAAATATGGCAAATTCAGAAACAATTTCTCACAATGTGATGACAATGTGTCAATTTTTCCCCAAAAACAGCCTTTTTACCTATCACAAGGGCTCTTTCTTTTTGTTGCCAGGATGAGAAATTTCACCAAAAGAAGAAACACTGACTTGGACCTAGCTGGTATGTTTGAGATGATACCAGACCCACTCCTCAACATATTACCGCTCTGCAATTTCTCACATTGTGTTTGCATCGATTTCTTCCCAATACCAGTTTTGGAAGTACTTTGTACATGGAATTCCTTGTTTACTGTTTGCCCCACTCCATAGCTCACTAGATTGATGTGGCCAGCTTTCTTCGATTCACATCCTGCACATTATGTAAAAGGATCATTACTGTCCAGACAGCACTTCTAGAGAGACTACTCAACTCGTAACAGCCAAACACATGCAAGCTCTCACAAGTGGTAAGATCCACATATCAAGGAAGGAATAGGACACCCTGTTGACATCCATGGGTAGTGGGTTTGGAGTGTGGGACATGGTATCAAGAGTCATCATTGTGTAGTTAGGGATGTTCAGGACTTGTTTACAATCTCCAACAATTTAGTTCAAGTGTTGTAATCTTGAGATTTGCTGATGTCTCTCTGCAACTAAGTATCTCAAATTTAAAGCATTAGTCAGAAGATAAGATGAGAGAGTGCCTGCAGATGTAGTTCTCATCAAGTCTAATGGCAATTCTATGCTATAGATGTAATTTAAAGAAAGAAATGCAGTGAAGGAGAGAATTTACATTACACAACTGACCTTCCAATAGTCTCCCTTCTTGCATGTCTTCTCCACCTGCTACATCCCTGTCCCAATGTCCTCTAAAGTTCACTCTGTTCTCCACATTCTCTTTTTCAGGGGCTAGTTCAAAGTTCACAGCTTTCCCTATTGGATACCAAAGAATGTTGCACAAGTTCACAATTCTATCCAAGATTGGTCCTTTCTTGAGAAGGGCATTTTGCCCTGCCCTTGCTAGCACTACCTTGCCAGAAAATTTCCTTGGTGGGTTCTTGCCATGGGAGGCATTGATGACTGGGTTCACAAATACTGTATAACTGTCTTTGGAGTTCTGTTCTGCAAAGATATCTGCTCTTCTTGGGAATGTTTTTCTGTACAAGCACACAGCAGAAGCTCAATACATAAAACAAATGCATCATAGATACATTTGGTAATCAGCTTAAGACACACACCAGCTATTTGAAAGAGTTTAGTTTGCAGACAAGGAAGTGGAACTCAAATTGAGAGCAGAAATGTGTCAGGCACAGAGAAACTATCAACAGAATTGTTTAGAATGTTAAAAGGCCATTGATGATTTTTCAGTGAAACAGTTCGAAAATGACATGTGTTTCCGTTTCTTATTTCAAAGAAACATGGTTTTTTGCAACTGTGTCTAGGACCTTGAGATGGGTGGTACCTGAACTCTGTTTTGTAGACACACCTTTGAGATCCTGCTTGCAAAAAATGACCCTAACTCCAGGGGCCCAGGAGCCTCCTCACAAACTGCTGCCATTGAATTGGTGTGCCCAGTGCTGCTAAAATCCTTCACTTCCACTGACTGCTGTCCACTAGTAACCTTAGATCCACAGTGTATTTCTCTCAAGCATTTGCTGGATCCATTCTCCACTTCACTTGAAGTCACATCCAGATATTGAAGGGTGTCAGAACAATTTGTACCAGAGATACAGTCCTTGCTCCAGCCAAAACTTGATAAAAAATGCAGCCTCAGTCAGCTCTGCCTCAGTGACTGTCTCAACAGGGAGTGAATTGGCATTCTCCATGGAGAGGTTTTCCCTCTCTATGTACTTGTGGCAGAATCAAACTTGTCCCATGATCACCATGTGTAAGTATACAACTTTCTGGACGAAAACAGGAAGAATCTATCAAAGGTAAGGTTCCTGGAGAGAGATCATGTTTGAGCTTACACTTGGCTTGCCATCAGCATCAGGCATGATCAACATCTCTAGACTTGGATCTGAAATAGGGCTGGAGACCACCTTCACTAAATCCTGCAAAATTGAAGCCAGTCTCTTCAACTGTAGATTTGCTCACAGTTTTGAGTCCCCCAGAAAATTTATTCAAGTCTAATGTTCCCAATGTGGCTATGCCATTTGCTGTTAGCTTTGATGCAGTCTCAAATGCAGATGCACTTTCGAGGTCTGTAGCAGATGATGACTCAGAGGCAGTTGATAGCAATTCATTGAGAAGAGGCACAAGAGTCTTGCCTCCAACTTCTCTGACACTTACCTCCAGACCCACACCAAATGTGGGTGACTTGAATTCCTCTTCTGAAACCAGCCTTCTAACAGCCAAGCATGTCAAAATAGGCTCATTCCCTCTTGCATGCAAAGGCTTGGAATTCCACACCACATTGCAAGAAAGTCGAGGTATGACATTGAACCATGTGAAGCATCTATATTAACCTTTGGCGTTTTTTCCTGTATTGATTGAACATTGCAACCTGCTTCTTCCAGAGTAAACACTGAGTGACTCCAGCCTCTTGATTGATTGCTGTTCCGTTCTCAGATGGGCTGGTTCCCAATCCTCTTGCTGTCCTATTTTCAAACTGCTCAGCATCTCCACTCCCTCAGCATTCATACAAGTTGAATTCCAGCTGATCCAAGCTACAGTGGGTTGGGGTGGAAAAGCCTGGACCTCTGTCACAGGGACCAAGTTCCCTTGTGCAATCCTTACTGTTTTGTTGAAGAATGAACACTCAGGTTCCTTGGCAAACATACACATGAGTGATGGTGCTCCAATTATACTTCCTAATGATGCAAGTCTCTCATCTGCTGGGGGCTGGCTTTGCTACCAGAGACTACCATGGTTGAGGAGGACTCAAGGTGTACTGGTTGTATGTGATCAAATATTGAACAAAATTTTAACTGAAAATTCATTTAAACAAAAAACAAAAAACTATAGGAGAATTTGGGAGCACTCTTGGTATTGGTATTCTTAAAAAGCCCTGAATGAATAGGATTTAATGGACATGGTTTGGAAATTTTTAGACCTCAGCTGCGAGAGATATTGAATTTTGAGTAATTCTTGTCATTGGAAATCCAAATAAATTACAAAAAAATTGGTTTCAGAAGGAAAAATTAGTTGAGTAATGAGTTCACACTTGGGCCAATGGCACAGGCTATAGGCACACTTGATGTCATTTATAATACTTGCCCAACATTAATAAACCTCCCTACAAAACCCTCAAATTGTCTCCAAGCAAGATTTGGCATAAACCAATTTTTACACTAGGTAGCTCTTACTTTCTACTTATACTTTACCATGTTTTCAAGCCGGAACGAATTCAACATTGAATGTGAATTTTGTGTAGGGTAAAGCCCTAGGGTGGGGGCATTCTCAAAATAACAGGCCCAGGATGAGGCAACAGCCAAGTCTGGCCCCGCATTTTGGGAAGGTCCCCAACCCTAGGGCTTTACCTATCATAAAGCACGAGGCAAAATTTATCATGAACCAAACCTATGTAGGTCATGAGGTGGATGGATGGGAGGGTTCTTATGCCTACTCCTCAATAGTGGGAGGGTTCTTACACCTACTTAAAGTAGGCATAATTTCCCTCCCATCCTTGAGTAATCATAATATCCCTTCCAATTTCTAGGAGGGAAATTGCTGGATATAAGGTGCCCTCCACATACACTAAAAATTTGGCAAGATTAGGATTGGATTTGTAAAGTTGATCTTGGGCAGTTTTGGTGTTGGGGATTCAAGTCTACTGATTAGGAAATTTGGATATGCAATACTTTGATTTTCAGAGGTTTAAAGGGTGTTGAAGGTTGAGTACGATGCAGCCGGAAGTGAATGGATTTGTGAGTTGACCTAGTTTGAAGGTCTTATGGAATATAGTATATTATTGTTCAAGATTTCCTGCCATACAAGCTGGAAGCCATCAATGGATTGATTTGCAAGTTGGTTTAGTTCCAATCTGGACGTTCAGAGGTTTAATTATCTTTGGGTTTTCTACTGTAAGGCCTTTACAGAAATGTGAATGGATAATTTGCAAGTTTGATCGGAGCAAATTTAAAGCCAGTTTGCTGTTGAAAAACAATACAGAAATTTCAGAGTTCTAAGAAACCATGATGAGTTGCTAGCTGTGTAATTTGTGCAGATCATGCAAAACTATATGAATTAATTATTGTTGTGTTTGATTATTCAAATGAACCATTCAATGTATAACAATTGTACACTAAAATTTTTATTGCTATTTTACATCAAACCAGCTTGATCACAAGGTAAAGATCTTGTGTACACTTCATCATGCAGCTGGGCACCACCACTCTGAAGATTATTTGAGAGCTTTGCAAAAAGGGAAGGGTGGCCGGGAGGAGGCTCAACCAATGTGTACCCAAGCTGAAGCACTTGGAGTTCCTTGGTTGACAACAGTGAGCAAATAGTATCCAGCTGGGGCTGTAACTGAAGTGGGAGGTGCATAAACGGTTGAAAGGTAGACGTAGTTCGAACCCCCCGGCAAGAAAGCTTGCTTCTGCAGCACGGGTGTTTGGGAGCTGCCAAGCACCAACAGCCTTTGGTTCATGGAGAAAGTGTGGGTAGTGAAGGGGGGTGCATATAGATGGAAGGAAACCCCGTCGGCTGTTTCACCCAAGTGATACAAAACAGTGAAGCTGGTAGCATACCCAAGTGCAAGCTCGCTGATGGTGTCGATATATGGTCTGCGGAGGTCGTATCCGGAGTGCAGGTAATAAGGAGAGTATCGCTCGATCCTGAGTTCAGTAGGGAATAGGGTATTTGTAAATGTGTATCCGAAATTCGGGTTGCTACCTCCCACGAGAACGGAGCCGTCAGCTAACAGGACCGCAGTGGAGTGGTAGACACGAGGAATTGTGGAAGGTGTCATCACCTGGAACCGATTGTTGACGGGAGTGAAGAGAATAGGGTTTAGGTTTGGCTCTCGCGCGTTTCCCCAACCTGCAGTTCCTTGCGTCGCTCCATTGATGATCAGAACTTCGCCTGTAGGTAACAGCAGCATGTCTCCCATCACTCGTGGCGATGGCATGTCGAAGATCACCCATGTGGGATTTGGATCTGTTATCACCAGGCGTGCACATGTTTGTTCCGCTGCCCAGTATTGTTTTCTCTTTGTCGCTTCAACATATGCTCCATCCGAGGATCCTCCGCACACTAGCACCTCCGCCGTTGTGTACCTGTAGTAGTTAAGAAGTACAGCTTTGCAATCAGCTCCAGTCAAGTACTGATCATCATCATCTCAGTGACGATTGCAAAAGATCATCATGAGGAATGTGAACAACGTCCCTATGTATAACCCTGCAATATGTAGGTTCTATATTATCCATTCAAATTACCTGCATGCAGCTCAATCTGATGAGATCAAGCATGTCAAAGCTGAATCATGTACTACAGAAACATACAATTACACCTCATATATGTGCATGCAGGTTATAGCTGGTACAAGCTGAGAAGCTCATCACCTTCGAATCCAGCAGAAGCTCTGATCAACAAAAGAATATTCTGAAGACATTATTGTTGGTCTAGATCACTGCGAAGAGACTAGCTGCAGCTGGATCAGAGAAATTAACTAGCTGCTGGTTTCAATGACAGAGCTCGAAAATTATATGCATTCCATGAGAACTAGCTGGTGTTCAAGCTGCAGTTTACCCACCCATCAGCAGCTGAAATGGGAAGCAGGACCGAGGAGCCGGAGGAGGGGTAATTCCGAGGGCCACCAGCGAGTGTTGGGAATGTCCGAACGGTTTCTCCCGTATTGTAGTTGAGGAGAATGGAGTCCTTGTTGGCGAACACGAAGAGGTTGCCATCGGTGGACAAGTGCACGAAAGGGTAAAGGTTGTTTTCTGCCTCATTGTCGTTAGTCTGTGCCAGGAACGGAAAGTTGATCGCTGTTGCACGTCCGGCCAGATATGAATATTTTCCTCCAGCTGCAGCTGGCGGCGGCACGAACTCGTAGTTGAACTGGCGTCGACCTCCGATCACGATCTGGCGTTGATCCGGCAGGAGTTGATTGGTGGCGTACCATCGCGATTCTGCAAGCGCGTTGCGATACTCAACCCAGTCGTCGTCGGGACCACCTCCGATGGTGCGCACGTTGCTGCCACCGTCGTTCCATCCACCAGTCTGGGTCAGAAACCCATCAGCTTGCCATGCACCTGAGGAGCACCATGTGTCAGTGAGGACTGTGAGAGGTCGGATGACATTGGTGGCCAGGTCCAGCTCGATGGAGTGCGCCCAGCAGTCGACTTGCAGAGCCAAGTCTTGGGGGTCATGCCGACAGTAACCGTTGGCGAGCTTGATCTCCGAGGGACCGTAGTCAGTTCGGTCGAACATGATCACCTTGTTGGTGTGTGCCAGCGTCATGTGCATTGCCGACACACCCGCGTTTTCAACCAGCAGCTCCCAACTATCCACAAGTACAGCGGCTGACACTTGTCTCACGCTCGTAGTACTACTCATCATACTCAACAACGCAGCAGCTAGCACAAATGTACTTAAGATCATCATCAGCTGCTGCATCCCAGCTTCTCTTCGACCTCGCATAGTTAATCCAAGCACACCCATAGTCTAGATTTTCACGTAATTGCACCAGAATTAAAGCAGATTAAGCTGCTTTCAAGCTATAAGGAGCTCAAATCATCTAAGACCTGTCTTATAAGTCATACACAAGGAGTTTTGCTACAACTCCCACTAGTGTGGAATGTGGGAAAGCTCTCTCAGTTGTCCCCGTTAGAAATCCCTCTTAGAACTTCCAATGTCAGTCAAAGGGGAAATTCATTCATTTCCTCCAATATGATAATTTGAAATCCACGGTCTCCCTGAAAGGCTGGCTCCCTGGGAATGTTGCAAAACTCCCTGTAATTGCACAATTCCCAGCTGTGTTTCACAATTGCGTACAGCTTTTTAGTCTATTCTTGGAGGTGAATTAAGTTAGACAAATTGCTCACAACTAGAGAAGGAATCATATTTCAAGAAGAGCTGATCCAGCTTGTGAATTGCTACTTCCAAGCTCATTATCAATCTCAAATCTAATTTCTAACTCCCGCTTACAAGTCATCAATGTTCACTAGCTACTAGTACTTCTAACCTTAAATCTCTCATATGGCAGCTCATGATCATGTACGCCTGATGATGCATGAGAGATGATTCTAGGACAATAATTAGAGCTGAACGAAATTCATGTGGCCACTAATTCAATCGGCCTGAGGATTAATGAAGCAGGCCTCGACACCGGCTGAGAGCTCGAATTACAGCACTCGACACTGGCTAGGACTTGTTGCAACAGCAGCTAGCAGCCGCTCATGTGGGTACTACTCTGCATCAAAGACGACGAGATCAGCTCGCAGACCAAGAGACTCATGGAAGTAGAAGGAAAGATTCCAGCTTGGGATTCCAGCTTCCAATGATTGCAGCAGCAGATCTGATGCTGTTATATACATCTTAACGGCAAAATGGAATCTCGTTTGGTCCTTATTTGGGACCCTTTTTGCAGCAGCTAAGGACATGATCTTTAGTGTAAAAGACTAGGCCCTTTCTACTTTCCGGGCCTCTGTACACTACATTCTGACAGCCCAGCTTTGACCATTGAGAATTTCAAGCTTTTTTTTCTTCTTTTTGTACTGGCGAAATTTCGCCAAAAAGGGAGAAATAAAATCTCTAAATATTTTGCAAAAAATCGAGTTTTCAGCAGTGGGGGGGGGGGTGGGGGGTTTTCAATCGCCGAAATTTGGAAAAAAAAGAGTTTTAGTAAAAATCAGTAGATTTCTTGGTTTGAGTAGATAGCCAACAAAAACATAGATGTGTGGTTTAACTTTGTTACTTTCATATCTTCTTTGTAGCCAAAATTGGTTAAATCTTCTTATTGGCCACCCTTGGCTACATCACAACATATATTGACCCAAAACAAACACTAATTGAAATACAAAACTTCCTGACTGCACGAAATCAGTGTTTTTTTTATTTTCCTTTTTTGCTCAAATTTTGTAATGTTGCCAAACTCAAGATCATCAACAAGGAGGTTTAGCCACTTTTGGCTATAGAACAGCTATGAAAGTAGAAATTTATTAAAATGCTTTTATATCCTGGTTACTTGCTTGAACAAAGTGTAGAAAAACATGGAGATTTTTTCAGCTTTTTTTCGTTTGTAGATGATTTTTTATTATAAAAGAAGGAATATTGGTTAGAAGATTATTTTTTTGAAATAAAAATTCACCACAAAAAACAAACATTGCACAAAATGGCCATAGTGCATTTGAAAAAGAGCAAAACTAAGCATGAAAACTACAAAACACGCACACACCCACACAAAGCATTGATGGGACAAATTGGACCACATCCTAGAGACAAAATTAAGCTCAACTACAAGGGGTGGGGGCTTTGATAAATTTCTTTTCTTTCTTGTGTTAGAGAATTCAAACAATTTCATGTCCTTGTTTTATTAGGTAACTTGCAATCCAAATTCTATCTACAACCAGGAAAGAAGAAAAAGAAAAACAAGCATTTGACTTTGACCTAGAGCTTTTTTTCTTTCTGCCATTCCCCAGGTGCAAAGCTGTTGTTGTAAAGCTCTGTAGCCTACACCTGAGAA
>Ga0116229_10000302_pt1 | contig 60159 bp, 24 predicted proteins | sample S1TSphgellanicum_3_FD_87313 | JGI IMG/M metagenome (GOLD analysis project Ga0116229, IMG submission 87313) | Host-associated microbial communities from peat moss isolated from Minnesota, USA - S1T2_Fc - Sphagnum magellanicum MG | ecosystem: Host-associated > Plants > Peat moss > Unclassified...
CCAACCCGCCCCTCTACCCCTCAAAGGGTTGTGAGCTAGGGAGCGTGCTCCGACTCCTCCTTATTCCGCTGCTTTCTACTTGGGCTCACATTTGAGTCCCTTGAGGAGTTGGGGGTGCGTCAGACCTCCTTATGGTAATTGTGGAAGAAAAAATTTCTAGGGGTTTGAAATATGTTTCTATTAAATCTATTGAAGCATATTTCTAAAAATGTATTATGTGGTTTAAAAAGTTAGGGAAAAGAAGATAAGAATGGATGAAGGTTTTCCCAAATAATTCATTACAAGGAATTTGTAAATATACGATTAGGTTAATGATTAATTTTTAATCATACTTACCAAATGTGATAAGACCTGGCCTAATCACCTTGTACAAGTCGCATGAAAATATAGTGGCAATTAAGACAACACATGGCACTAAGTTGCAATGACAATCACATTATATATATATAATTTTTAATTTCATTAAGTTCAACATGTACCATGTTGACACGTGTCATTACATAGGCTAGGCTTTAAAAACTAATTTAAATTGCTAAGTAGGCCAAGGTCTATTGTGCCTACCTAAGCTAACCAAATACAAGCACCTAACTTAAGTAGGTAAGGAATATTCAATCAACATTCCACCATTGACCACAACCCATGTCATTTGTGGAGACTAAACTTTGAACCCCAAGGATGGAAATCAACTATTTTACTACCAAGCCACCCCAATTATTTTTGGCAAAATTGTAATGTGCATTGTATTTAGCTTATTTCATTTAAAATAATGTTACAAAAAACATCATTTTTGATCTTTAATATCTTACTAAAATTTTGTCCAAATGATAAGATCAAAGGTTAAACTTAAAATTATTTCTATAATGTACACAAATTTATTTATTTTTCTTGAAAATATAAATTGATTTGAAAAGAAAAAAATTTGAATTTCATTATTGAATACAATTTCAATGACCATTCCATGGAGAAAATAAATTCAATCACATGATTTATAAATGGATAATATAATAATAAATTAAAATATGTCTTTCATATCTTAAACCCACGTTTGATTCTAGAAATTATATTATGAAAAGTTTTTTTTGATATATCATAATTTTACCCATAAAATTTAATTTAAATGGTTGATATTTAATTTATTCACATATAATATTTATAAATGGATCACAATTTAATTCTAATAGAAATATAATAAAAACTCCTATATTACTTATGATATAAAGATTAATCTTAATAATCAATTTTAATTTCTAAATATTTATTAATGTCATATAGTTAATTGATTTTATGGAATTATAAATTTTATGATGTTTACACATATAATATCTAAATTTTTACTTAAAATTATGATAAAAAATTTATGTAAAAATAAATTATGTTTTTTCACATTTCAAACCTTTATTTGATTTAAAGAAGTTATATTATACAATTTTGCTTGTAATAGATCATAATTGTAACAATAAATGTAATTTAGATGTATGATATATAACTTATTCACTACATAATGTTTATTTATGTATCACAAATTACTCCTACTACCTAAACTATTCAATAAATAAATTACATTGCTTACCTAGTTAAGTAACCAATTAAAAAAATATCACATATCAACATGATAAAGTATCTACTACTTAACCCACATACATATGACCTACTAATTATTTAATATGCACTAGTTATCCTACTTAGTGCCTATTTAATAGATTAAATGCATAGCCTACCTACTTAATTAATTACATCTACCTCAACCTATTTAATAAAAAAACTACATTATTAGCCTAATTAATTAAATAATTATACAAAATGTTATCACATATCAATGTGATAAAATACCTATTACTTAGCCCACATACACTTGCATACTACTTACTACTTTACAACTTACTAGTTGATTAGTTACCTAGCCTAATTAATTAATTACACACAATATTATTTCATTCAACACAATGAAATACCTATTACTAATTAGCCTACATACATACAACCTAATACCTACTACCTATTACCTAACCTATCTAATTAAATAACTAACTAAAAACACTATGACCTATCAACATGATAAAATACCTACTACTTAACCACATACATATTACTTACTACCTAGTTGTATTTTTACCATTAATTGAAAATTTCACAAACCCACCAAACCTTACTACACATTTAATGGTTAATTCATTGAAGAAAGTTAAAGAAAACAATTAAATCCAATAATCTCATTGGCCAACTCAATTTTTTTTCACATTTAATTATATGTGCATTTGCAATTAGGATTTATAATTGCGAATAAAGTTCAAAAGATGTCACATTTCATCCAATGGCCTATGAGCCACTGTCCAAGTTGTATAAACAACTAGATTTTCATCTATTTTGGGATGCCACTAAAAATGGATGATATAAGTGTATTTTTCATCTTCATTTTCATCCAAATCAACATTAGTCACAAATATAAGTTGTATCTCCAACTATAAACCACTTTGTAATTGTTTATGTGACTACAAGTTTCACTATTGAGTTGGAAACTTTGAAAGGATATCAAGAAGGAGGTCATTCTAGTGATTGATTCTTTGCTTTCTTTCTTGACAAGATATAATGAAACAAGAGTTCATAATATGCTAGCCTTGATGATAGATTGTAGACTTAAAATTTTCAAATTAATCTTTTACTTTACTAGTCATGAGCATGGGGTACGTGGCCATAACTAAATAATATAATAAGAAATCTTTGTTTCTTATGCTCTTGAAGTCTTATCATGATTTGCATCCATTGTTCAAGGCTAAAAGTTCCCTTACTTACAAAATTGATGAATATAAGAGCTTAAATCATAATTTATACAAATCAACAAATTTTTTTATGATGGGTTTAATAATGGCACAATTTACTATTATGTAAAGTAAATATGACATATTTTTCATAAATATGTCATTTTCAAATCTTTTCAAATCTTTTTTGGAGTCTTCTAAATTATGAAAACATTTTTAAAAAAACATTTTTTGCTATCCTCTACTCATTGGATTCATTTTAAACTTAACCAAATATTCCTATAATATATTTAAAATATTTGTGTATAAGTACACCACACATTGTCAACATTGACTTGATTTACCATTTAAAATGTGAAAAACTTAGAAGTGGTTACACGTGTAGTAAATTATTTTATTGTGGATTTACCTATGACTACTACTTTTGTGTAGATCAAGGAGAAAGTTGTTTTCTTTCTTTTGGAAATCCATTGTTATGCACACAAAACAAACTTGGCGGTACAAAGCCTTTCAACTTTGTCCATACATTACGCCAGAATTTGACATTTATGATTACGACAAATATGACTAGTGATCATTTTTTAATCATACAATCATATATGCTATATTTTAGTGCCTAGTCATATTCTTGTAACCATGGATATGACGACATGACTAAAACTCTTCATGGATAGGACTACATAATTTAAAATCTTCTTCATGAAGAACACATAATTATTTAATAATGTTCATTAAAAACTTGTGAATTAAAAGGGAAAATAACTAGAAGGTAGACATATGTACCTAGTAAGCATATTATAAGCTTTTAGATGATCAAACATGTACTTAGTGCACAAATAAATAACTAATATTTTATCATTTTTAGAACTTTTGCATTATAATCACTAATTATTTAATGTGAATTTTTAGATAGTGGCTAAAAAAAAATTTAAGGGAAAAAATTCCCAAAAAATGGAAACAAATTTCCAAAGTTTTTTGAAACCATAAAATTAAATTAAAAATTGACGCCTAAAATATAATTAAAACATTCAATTTGGGAATCTTACTCAAAGGTTTGTTTAAATCAATATTTTTTGAATTTTTTGATGTTAAATAAAGGTGTAATCACAATGAAATGAACTAATAATGACAATGGACTCAAGGATTGCAGTCCTTTTTGTGGTCATTTTCACTTTCTCATAGAAACAACCTTTGGGATGAAATCTTTTCCAATATGTTACTAAAAATACATATAATTTTTTTCAATACATCACATTTTTTGTATTAACTTTTCATGAATAACTAAGAATTTTTTAAAAGTGTAAAGATTCTACCAAATTTTGTGTTTTGTTTTGAAAAGTTATCTTAATTTCAAATTGTATGAAAATATGTATATTTAATGATTTTTTTTATTGTTTCATAAACTACAACTTTGTTTTACATGTCATGTACATTACACCTCATTTACATGTGATAAAGGACTATTGAAATTTTAAAATTTTGTTCAATAGATTTTTTATTTTTAAAATTTTCAAATTTCACAACCTTCATATTGTGAGTGTTTTTTGAGTGTGGGTAATCAATTAACATCATTTCAATTCTTTTCTCATCAAAATTCTTTTATAATTTTTTTTCGCTTAGTAATTTACGAAATTGACTAATTTTGATGGAATTGTTGTTCAAGTTCAAAAGTCCTTTATTAAAAACCAAAACCCAAAATAATTTTTTTTGAATTTTTATTTTGAATTCTTCAACATTCATATTAGTCATTTAACACTACATTTTATGATTAACATGGCATTAAAGTGGCACCACAAAAATATATCTAACAAAATTATGATTTTTATAAAGTTTTGGCAATCGTTTGACATGTTTTTTGGTTCGTTTGATTGTGACTGCACCCATAATGAAATATATTTTAATTAATGATATCCAAGGGATTTCAAAAAAAATCCACATCCCCCAAAATGACATTGTTTTTCATGTCTCCATGTGATGGGTAGCAAAAAATATAAAATTTGATCTTTATTAATTTATCAAAGTAGTTGGTCATACAACTTGGAATTTTTTGATAATTTATATTAAATCATATTTAATGAGTGAACAGAACATTAAAAATAAGATAAAAATTTACTATTCACAATAAAAGGTGATAAAAACTATGAAATTAAAAACTGTATTAATAATTATGAGATTGAAATAATTTTAAATTTTCTTTTATAAAATTTTAAAATTCTATAAATAATATAATTTTTTAAATAGATAATATATTTTTTTTAAATTTTTTTTTAATTACAAGTAAATATAACACAACATTTATACAATTTTTATTGATTTGTTATATTGTGAAAACGTGGGGAAATATACTATATACATTAAATACCAAAAAAACCATGTTGATTTTAAATATGTTTATTTACAAATCATTTTATGAAAAATAAAAAGATCTCAAGATATCATTGTTGTTCAAATCTATGAAATAATGAAGATTCCATTGCATTTTTGTCAAATTAATTGATATTTTGTTTTTATAGATATGTAGATCTTGGAAAAATAAAATAAAATGAAATTTATTTATTTTCATTTGGACAAAATATGATGTGAAATAATGTTGTAAATTTATCCAATATCCTTTGTTAACAAGTTCAACTTTGTAAACTATATAAATATATGAAAAAATATTATTCTACACACAATACATGCACTAAATATACTCAAAATGTAAATATTACTTGTGATGAACCAATAAAAAATGCTTGTCACCAAAAAATAAATAGGATCCTACTTACTTACCTATCTGCCTATTCCTACCTACCTATGCCTATTTATGCTTACCTACCTACTTACTTATTCTTATGTACCTACCAAATGGTTGGATTAAATTGAAATATATAATATATTTCATATTTAAAATGTTAATCCAACAAACAAGGATGAACAATCTAGGCAATATTGTATGGCATATATTACTATAGTCATGGGGAGTGACTAAGATTTACGATTAGGACAAAAATACAACTAGTGAATAAATGACATGTCCATATTCACTACATAGACATGTAATCATGAATGGTATTTACGACTACAAACCAAGTCATGGGTGTAGTCATATTTGCCATGTTTTGGCATAGTGATAGTGTAATAGTTGAAAGAATTGTTCCAATCCTTCCACTTTTATTTCAAATGAAAGCACACAAAGGGTGAACCATTTTTCACCAAAAAAGGTGATGTATAATGAATATCATGTTACATAGTAAATTAAAATCTTGATGACAAGGCAAAAAACTTTAAAATTTGCATGATAACATTTGGAACTCAAAGTTATTTTGAATCAAAATTAATCTTGATTCAATAATTAGATGAAAAGATTGGATAAAAGGTTGAAAACGCATTGGGGGGGGGGCCAGGATTGTTGTCACATTGTATTTTTTTAAAAGGTATTATGTTTGACTTCAACTGTGTCATTGTTATAAAAGATGTTCATAATGTTTTTACATATTATGGTAGGTGATAAACCAAAGAACTCAACTGCCAAAAATATTACATTTTTAAATTTCATATGATGTGATAAAGTATATTTGCACACAAAAATGTATATCACAACATATTAAAAAGTGAAATTATACTCAAGAAATGATGAAATGATTTTAATTTTTATGAAATTTGTAACATCTACTAAACATTGTGAATCCATAAGAATAGATTAAGTTTGTGAACCATGTGAAAAGTTTGATAATTTTCATATCACAAATGGGTTTTTCTCAAGTTAATGAACATAAGTATGTGGAAAATTAAAACTTGACAAACAATCACTTTCAAATGGAAAATGACAAGAAATGGGAGGTGGGTCGTTTTGTTTAATTTCATTTCAAGCATTTTTTGGGTTGACTAATTCAAACCAACACCTAGTGTGGCTTAAAACAAGAAACATGTTCTATCAAATTACATATACAAAAAATGTACCTATTATTTCCTGAATTTAACCTTAATTTTTTTTCTCAAATAATATTATATATTATTAACTTTGTGAAAATCAAAATGTAAAATGCAAACACCAAAAATAAAACCTATAATTAAATCCAACACATTTTGAAGGTGTATACTTTATGCACATGTCATGAAAGTGCCCAAATTGGCCTAGTGTGATTTCACCCAAAGTCAATGTACATAAAATATATAATTTACATTTTTTTGGCAACCAAAAGGCCTTGTGTTTGTGATTCATAAAATGTTAACAAACAAAAGAAAACTAAATAAATAATTCAATGTCCATCTATAAAATCCAAGGTTGTCACAATGTCTCGGCATTTGCCAAGACATGATGCATTAGTTTAGACATAGACACAACCCAACATCAAATCAAAATGAGATCAACTTGCACAAAAAACAATTAAGGGCAATTGAAAAACATGTCATTGGGTTGCCTTATACATTGTGGCAACTAAATCAACTTTTAATATCCATAGTCCTACAACAACCAAAAAGTTTTAGGCTAGTGACCAAAAAAACATTTTGAGAGAAAACAATTTTTTTTCAAATAATGACCAAATTTTTTAGGTAGAAACAAAAAGTTCAATTGTTACATCAATGGTGGAGATAAAACCATGGTCCATTGGACATTTGAAATTTTTTGGGCAATGTCCAAAATGTTTTTAGTCACCACCCAAATTTTTTTCTTTTTTTTCTTAAATCATTAAATCAATTGTCGAAGTCGAACCACGTCAATTGAATGACAAATTTTTTTTGAGTAATGCCCAATACATTTTTGGGCATGATTAATAAAATTTTGGTCACCAACTATGGCCACCAAAAGTTGGTGAATGAAAATTTTTGGTTGCTTAGTTTAGTGATAGGAAAATTGTGAAACTCAAAGTTTTTGATTGCCAAAAATGGTTCAACCAAAAAATTTCAATCACGAAAGAAATGGTCAATGTTCATTTTAACAAATGAAACTAATGCATTTAGATAGACACCAATGTGACAAAAGACACAATTTGGGTGTGTCATGTTAGTTTTGACAATGTTGATAAAATTTATTTTTCTTTCATGTGATAAAAATGTTATCTAATAAATAAATAAAATTATTATGCAATTATTGTTACAAAATGCAAGAAAACACATTTTTTGAACGAAATTCATCCAAATTTTTTAAATTTCTAAATGGTCCTTAATTTAATTAATGTATACCAATACCATTCATCATTAAAACAATCATAAAAAAATTCCACCCACAACCTTACTTTTGAAATATATATGCAAAATTTCAAACTTTATGATGTATATTATTTTATCACAAATATACTCCATATGTTCAAGTTCATCAATGTTTGTTAGATTTTTAAAAGTAATTGGCTAGTTTAAGTCTAAAATTAATCAAATATACTTAAATTAACACAAATAATCCAAGATGTGATGTCCATATGATACTAAAAAAAATTATGTAAAGATTGTACTTGTGACTACAATTTTTGGTGGGTTTTAGTGTGCTTTCATCCCTTCATTTGAAGTCCCAAAAGAATGCTTGAATTGTAAAAGTTGGCAACCCTCTTTGACATTAAAGGTAACAAAATAATTCACAACATCAAAACTTGTTGGATTTCCATGTTATTTCCACACAAGCATGTTGTGACTAAATTTAAAGATGTGCAAAGACCAAATTGAAAATGAAGCCACAAGATCTAATGTGTAGAAGGTGTTGGATGTGGAGCTTATTCTTGGCCTCCATTGCATGTTGTCACTTCTTGAATTATTTCACACTTTGATAAAATATACCCAAGAAAATGATGTGTATATTTGTGATTTTGTTGAAGCTATGAAGATGTGTATATCGAAGTTATATGAGTATATAATGTTCCAATGTTCCTAAAAGCAATCTAGGGATGAGGTTTTCAACACATTCCATTGCTTCTTTGTTGGAAACTATGATGGATTGCTTTTGATTTTTGTTAAATCACCAATTAGTGATGATAATTGGTGTGTCACAAGCTTGAATGGCCACCAAGCTCTAGTTCATTCTTAGGAGTAGATGACTAGGGTGGCTTCACGAACCCTCTCTTATTATCTAAAATCTATGGTTTTGTTCAATTATAATGTTCCAAGGCACCTTTTACCTTTTAAAAGAATAGGATTAGTGCTTTTGACGTAAAAATTTGATGAATGCCCTAAGGGTGGTCTATCCACACTATTGGGTCAATGCAAATGGTGAGGAAGCATTCCCTTTTCACTTGGAGGTCATTGTGTTTTTCTATTCTATGTTGAAGAAGGTTAATGAGTTGATAATTTAGTGTGTCAATTTATCAAGTGTAACCAATGTTTATTTTTCATGTTCTAATGTCAACAATTGTACTAATGTTGTAAGTCATTCAAAAGCACTCATGATGTTAAGCTTTCTAATTTATATTATGGAAAAATATGATATGATTTGGAATGGTTATTATGTTGAGGATAAAACACTCAAAAACATTCATTAAAAGCATTTTACAAACTTATTTTTGAGGAGATTCTTTCAACATGACATATTTTGGGGGAGCTTCTTTAAACATATATTTACGTAGTAGTATAATGGGTGAAAGCACACTATGGTAATCTTATATGGACATCACATTAACACATTTTCCTAAATCTCTTAGATACCTAGAAAAAGGTTACTATTTTTTGGAACATGAAAAGAGGCATTCACTTATGTAAGTTAAGACAATTAGATTTTCAAGAATGCAAAGAACATATCAAAATCATGGATCATGTATACAATAAGTAATGGACTTTTGAAAAAAAATGGCAATAATTTTCATCACATATATAAAACTCATAAATATGAACTTTTCATCTTATAAAATACTAGTCCCATGTATTTGAAACTTTGGGTTATTGCATAATTGAGTTTAAAGAAACAAAAATGCATTGAACATTAATTAAAATATGTATTAAATCTATTATGTTATGGACTTCTCAAGGCCCCAAAAATATTATTATTTTGAAAGTCATTTTAAGCACAAAAAATGATTATCTTCTTGAACTATTTTTCTGGAAGTTTTAAAAATGTCTTAGAACATCATGAGTTGAAATTGGAAATGGAAAATATGTTAATTTCAATAGTATCTAAATGTTCATATTTCCAATTACATTAAATATGGACTTTCAAAATGCACTTTGATTTGCTGAAAATGAAACACCCTAGTGTGCTTTTGCCCTAATTCAAAATAAATTTATTTAAAATCATAATAAATTTTTGATGATTTTTCTTATCTTTAAAAATATAGTATTCCCAAAATATTTTAAATAAAATAATCATTCAAGCAATTAGGTGTGGCTTATGTTAGCATGGACACCTTCTATTCCACAACGTAATAAATTTTATGAAGAATGATGGTAAAAAATGCAACAACTTGAGATGAATGTGGTTCCTTATATCAAGTTCTAGGGTGCTAATTCAAACCTTGTCTGAATATGTGAAGCTTGCCAAGCTTGCCATGTGTTAGTTTTAGGGTCTATTGAAGATGAACACCTCGCTTTAAGACATTATCTTCATGGGATGCAAACTATGCAATTGTTTGACCACCCATCTAAACCAAGATTTTTTACAACATGGACACTTTTCTTTATACTTAGGCCATAATTGCTTGGATGGTGTCCTATTCAAGTAGTTATCTTGTTTTTGTCTTAGGTGGGTGAGTAGTCATTTGATGGTTCCATTATTTGTATTGTCATTCCAGTTATGATGTAAATCAACCATAGGGAATATTGCTGAAATGTGAAATCCATGGCATGGATGAGTGTTGTCTAGTTCTTAATTTCAAAAGGAACTTTCAATCTAATGTTGAATATGGTTTTTTGGATTTTTAAAACCTTTGACTCTAATCATTTTCATAAAACATTTGGAGCCAATTTGATTTAAGATAAGCTCCATTCCATCATCATTACATTACACACAATGAAACTAAAAATAATAATTTGTAATTAATTTTTTCAACTAATGCACACATTCCAACATAAAGATTATGTAATATTAATCATATACAATAACTTATCTAAGATAGAATGTCAAGGGTATATTTTTCTCAATAAAATTGTATTATGTACCAAAAAGATTTGAAATCTTTAAAAAGGAGGTAACACCTCTAGTTTAGGTTCTAATTCAATTTTGAAAATAAGTTGATTCTTTGGTTGGCTTTCAATGGTGGTTTTAAAAAAAAAACTTGGAATCTCCAATTTGAAAACCTTAGAACATAACTTTATAACCTAACCTGAACTTGTTGAAATGTAAAAACCTACCAACACTGGTCACGAACCACCAATATATTTCAAAATAGACCTTTGTAGAAGGTTTGCCCTACTAGGCTTGACATGTTTCTAGATAAAATGGATTGTGTTGAATCTTTCCCATATTACATGTAATATCATGCACTAAACTAATGTTCCATGTGGTTCAGGTCTTTGTGTTCCAAACTTTATTGGGTTCAATTTTGGGGTCTACCATATGGGATAGTCAATTTTGGCTGAAGAAACTATCAAAATTAATTAATTTTATATTAGAAGGTCATCTTTGCATTTGAAATTAAAGTTTTTAAAGTTCGGCACGTGGGGTTTTCAAATATTTTGATTTTGATTCATTTTATGTCCCTTGTCCGTTATTTTTCAATAATTATAATTGTTCTAGAAGATATCTTGAGATTATTCAAGAATAGGTTGAATTATAAGTAAATTTGGACTAGATTTAATATTTTTCACTATTTTTTAATGACAAATATTCCTCTTTCCTCCTACAAAATGTGGCTCCAAGCCAAGCATTGATGTTCCATGCATGTGCAAGGTTGCAAAAGATGAGGCAACTTGTATTATGAACTTGTTAAATGACTTGAACTTTTTTTTTTGTAAAACATAAAATATTACAACTATACATTATTTCATTGTTCCAATTTGAAACATTTAGAATATTCATATTTATGGATTACAATTTTTTCCCTAATTCATAAAAATTCCCTTGGAATTTCTTAAAATTCTCTTCATCCAATTTTTTAATTAATTTATGCCAACTCTAACAAGGTGAAGACCAAGGTATCTCCCATTTAGGTTATGAGTGAATTTTTTTCTATTTTATGATATTTTATTCAAAAAAATTATACAATATGATAATTGATCAAAATTGGGATAAAATGTTTTTTTTCAAATTTGTAAGTTTTTTGAATTAATGGTGGTCATGCATAAGAAGATTTAACCAACATGATTGGCTATAGTGACACATCATATGACACATAAAGATGAAAGAATTAGAACATCCATTTATATTGTTAGCTCCCTATTTATTGGAAATATTGAATTTTTTGTGGCAAATTTTTGCTTTGAAAAAAACATTGGATTTTTAAAAATTATAAAATGTTCTTTCACCAAAACTTCCACCACTTCAAAGTCAAAAGTGAGTAAACAAATGATTGGAACCTAATATTGATATTTGGTCATTTTTGTTATTATTTTTTAAAATTTTGTGATGAGGAACTCTAGAAACCATTTTTTGCATTTCTGCTTTTAAACTTGCCTAGAAAAAATGTGGACAACCAATATCAAAGGTGAAAAATTCATGCGAAAACATCATTCAATCATTTAAAACTAAAGTCTAGCTCATGGTTGATTTTTAATGTTGTTTGATCATCAATACATGAGTCTTACTAGAGCTTATTTGGTTCATTCATGGTTGGAGTGTCTAATAAAAAAAGGACCACAAAACGAAATTTTAAATTATCATAGTATTTAGTATATTGCAACTATGGTGTATTATTGTGCCTACTATTAAAAAAAAAAACTTTCTAAAAATCTAATAATTATTGGATGTTGTATAGAAGTCCTTTTGAATCCTTGAGTAGTTTATGGTCAATTGTCCATATTACAATTTTTAATAAACGAACGTAAATGGAATGCATAAAATGATGCAATTGATTTCAAACTTTTTGTTATAAGAAAACCATGCTTCCTTTTATACAATGTACATGTTCATTAAATCAATTTAATGAAAAAAAAATCAATTTAATGAAAAAATCATATAAATTTTTTTAAGTTTTGAAATTTTGAAACAAAGGGTTGCAAGGGAAATGATTTTTCTATTAAATCATTGGGCTATTTTTTTAATTCATTAAGTTAAAAAAATTTAACTATAAATGTAGGTCACATGTGCAAGAAATATTCATGCAAAAAAAACATGTTTAGTTGATTCTTAAAACCCATTTTGGCATTTTTGATGTTTCTACTTGTAAACAAATATATTTATGCATAATTATGTACACATGTGAAAACTCACCACCATTGCATGAATTATCTTATCTTGGACTATTCACATGTTTTAGTTAAATTTGTTTCATGTAAATGTTATTTGTAAAAAGTAGTTTTAAGAAAGTCTTAAAATCCTTTTTCCTTTTTCTAGTATCCTAATTGTGAATAATTCATTTAAATAATATTTGTGTAAGAATTCAACCCTCAAAACTATAAATAAGGAAGATTTCCAAATTCCCAAGTTTGGAATCTAGATTTATTCACGATTTGGGCACCCAAAAGGATTATTTAACGAAACAAATATTATAAGGGACTAATTAATATTTAATATTACATTATACTTATAACACTTAAATTTTTTTGTGCCAAAAATTAAAATGATGTCATGTTAAATTAATGTTAAAAATCCAAAAATAGATTGGATACAAATATAAATGTCCATTAAATCCTTTTATATAATTATATCATTTGTTGGAGAACTATATATGTTTAGAAAAACATTTGAAAGAAATGCATTAAGTAGTGCAATTGATTTCAATTAATGGATAAATAATGTTTATATTTATGTTTAACAATGTTCATTGGATACATTTGATTAAATTAAACACCATATGTATGAAATTTTGAAGGTTTCAAAATTCATTCTAACATGGCCACCAGGAAAATGGTTATATTTTTTGACCATTTCATTGATTTTTTGGATTCATTGGACCTAGAATTTGTAGCCCCAAATCAAAGCCACATATGCATGAAATAATCGTGCAAAAAAAAGTCAAGTTGTTTATGGAATCTTACATAAACACATTTTGCATTTCTATGTTTGAACTAAAGTATTAACTCACGAAAATGTACACATGAAAAATCACCGCCACTATATGGATTACACAATTTTTGTTATTTAAATTTGTTCTATGTAGATTCTATATTTGGTAAATAGTGAAATTTTTTTTATGGAGTTTTGTGTTTGAGAAGTGATACCCCAACCATGAATAAGCCTCTCCCAAATGATTGGAAGGGCATAACATTCTCAAAGCATAGTTTTTTTTCAAGTGTTACAAGATAGAATATTAGATGGTCCTAATCAATCTAACATCATTTGGTCCCTTAAATCATGTTATTAGTTAATATGAGTCAATTTTTTCCACTTTTAGGTCATAATTCTTCAAATGACAATAATTTTTAACCAATAAGTTTAGTTTGACCATGTAAGCCTTCTACATTGTGATTTACAAATTCAAGAGATGTTTGAAATGATCCAAAATTAGACATTCAAAGATGTTTTTAATTTCACAAATGGTTGCTTCACACATTTTTTACTCTTTCAAAATTTCAATTTAACCAAAATGGCAATTCACCTTGGAAGTTTTAGGGGCACCTCCCCTTGATTTGCACACTAGTTTCAATTGTGTGGAAGTGTGTTTCATTTGATTGGGTTGAAACTTGATTTCAAAACTTTTTTGCATCCAACTTGAACTTGGAAGAACATTTGATTGGGTTGAAACTTGATTTCAAAACTTTTTTGCATCCAATTTGAACTTTGAAGAACATTTGATTGGGTTGAAACTTCATTTCAATTTTTTCTTTTTGGTTCCAATTTGAACTTGGAAGAACATTTCCTTATGTGTGCCACACCCTACTACTTCACATGCCACCTTACTACCCTTTAATGGTTACCACAATATGTGACAAAGATCATTACACCAAAAAGGGGTGATATATTACTTCACATATGACTATGTTTATAGCAATTACATGACTATGTAGAAAAAACGAAATCGTGGCTTTTGCCATCTTTGGTCATAGTAATTTAAGTCATTTGTCATGTGATTTTCATGCTTACAATTGAAATAAACAATGACTTCTATGACTCCAACTAAGAAATATAATTAAGTAATTAAATAATTTATTGGTTTATAAAATGTAAACACATGTTTAACCATAGTAAAATCAAGTGGAAAATCTAATTGCCTATTTATTAGCCTAGATAGATAAATAGATAGGTACATTCAATAAGGAGGTAGGTTGGTAAGTAAGTAGGGAGCCTAGGTTAGGTAAACATCTAGCTTAAGGTAGGTAGGCAAGTAAATAGGTAAGTAGGCCTACCTACCTATTAATAGGCCCCAATTTACCCATGTACCCCTAAATATATACTCATACACAATAAATCTATAATATATTATTCTTAGAAAAGCTTATTATACATTTAGGGACTTTAGGTGCATATCACTATTATGACCAATATTTGGGTCAAAACATATTTAAAGGAGCCAAAAAGGCATTAGATGTTAAAAACTACAAAAAAAAATTAGAGATTTATTTATTTATTACCATTTGAAACCATAGTAACCATGAAAAGCTATTCTTTTATAAGACATATTAACATTGAGAAATTCAAATTAAGAATCAATTTGATCCAATTTTAGGTCCTAGTTTATTTTTGAAAATAAAAATTTATCTCATTAAAAAAGGACATTTTTACAAAGGACTTTCAAAAGACTCATATGATAAAAGTAAGTTATATAAAATATTAAATGAAAATAATCTATTAAACACAATAAAAAATTCATAATTTTAAAAATGTGAAATTCTAAAATGTTGAAATTTCAAAGTGTGTTTTAGAATTCAAATTTTCAAAAATGCTTTACCAAATATATATGGGGTATAATGTACATGATGCATTGAACAAATTTGTAGTTTATAATGCATGAAATTGAACCTTAAAATAATGAACATTGTTTGGTATGATTTGAAACTCCCACCATTTTGTAAGACAAAACATAAAATTTGCAAAAAATTTGCAAACTTTTACAAATACATATTTATTCAACAATTATTAAGAAAAAAAAAGTGATTTATTGGGGCAATTTAAACCATTTTTCATAACATGTTGCAAAACCTTTCATTGAAAAATTCATTCATATGAAAAGTTATTTTGGGGAAAAGGACCTACAATTTTAATATAAAATAATGTTGCCAATTCCTTTTAGTGTGTTTTGACCCAATTGGTTATATTTGCAATTAATGTGATATGTGATGGGCTCAAGGTTGTTAAAACCAATGTGACACATCAAAATTAATTGTGTCCATCCATCTAAATGCATTCAAATGGATGGACACATTCAAATGTTGACCATTTATTTTGGTGATTGAAAATTTTCTATCAAACTAGTGCTCGTGACCAAAAACGATTAAAAATTTTGGTCCCCGATTTTCCTATCATTCAAATAGGTGACTGAAATTTTTTGGTTGTTAGATTCAATGACTAAATTTCTTTTAGTTTGCCCAAAAAAAATTGGATGTTGTTCAAATGATGCAATTTTCAATTATGTGTAACTATCTTTTGGGCAACTTGCCTTGTTTTGAACTAGATTGACCTTACGTTGACCTAGGCTGACCCTATTTTGACATGACATAGGGCTATGTTTGCGTTTACATCCAAATGCATTTGTCATGTCATGACAAATGCACAAACATAGTGACAACCTTAAATGGGTTAGGTGGATGAAAAATCTTTCATAATAACGTATCCTAAATTATAAATACGACTAATGAAGGAAAAAACTATAATCATGTACTCATAATAATTATCACAAGGCATTTTATAGGTTACATACAACTACATGATTAGGTTTGGGTGCAACTACATTAATAGGAACCAATTGGATTACTTTACAAAAGGATTGCGAGTCCTTTTTAATCCTTTTTCAGTCTTTTATATGAAAAAATATTTGAATCAAATCTTTTGCAACTTGTTATTAAAAATACACATAGTTGCCCCAATAGATCACATGTTTTGTGTTAATAATTGTTGAATACATATGATTTTTTCAAAGTGTATAAATTTTGCTAGATTTGGGATTTCATCTTGGAAATTTATCATAATTTTGAATCATATCAAAATATGTTAAGTACTTTATGTTTTTTTTTTAATATCATAAACTACAAGTTTGTTTTGTATATCATGCACATTACACCCCATTTACATGTGGTAAAAAACTTTTGAAAATTTTTTAATTTTAAAAATACTTTGAATTTTAAAAAAATTTAAATTCCACATCTTTTTAATTGTGAGTGTTTTTTGAACTTGGGTAGTAGGTTCCTATCACCTAAATTTTTTACCATCAAAATTATGTTATTACAATAGTCCTTTACTTAGTTTTTTGTAAAATTAACCACATCTTACACAACACCTATTCAAGTTCAAATGTCCTTTTTAAAAACCAAAACCCAAAAATCAATTTAATGAATTTTGAATTTCTCAACTTTCATACTAATGATTTAGCACAACTTGTAATGAACTTTAAAATGTCAAAGAAAAACATATGTAAAAAAATTCACAATTTTCACCATCATCTGACATGGTTTTTGGTTCTTATCTTTGTACTCACACCCGTTTGGGCATTAGTAATCAAAACTGCCACATAATATAATTTCAAACTACATTTTTTAAAATTAAATTTATTGTAGAAAAGGGGGGAAGATTCTTAGTGCATTTGTCACAATTGCCAAATTCAAGTTAATAGGGGAGTTGTTGAAAATGGTGTTAAAATTAAAGAAATGCAACTAATTAAAAAGTGACAATTCAAACTTGTTTATAATTTTAAGGATTTAATAACATATTGAGACTAAATTTGGAAGATGAGTCAAAGAAAAAAACATTCAAATATATTATTTTACAATCTATTTGTTAAATTGATAAAAAGTAGGAATGGAATTCAAGATAATTTTTTTGTATAAATTGGTTATAAATATATTATCTTTGGAACCTTATTAATCATTGATCATTTTTTCAATAATTGGTGAATACTAATCAAAATATAATAATAAAACTTAGAGGTTTCCATTTGTGCAAATGCATATTAAAACAATGGGTTAGTCAATCAAACTAATGTGGTAGACCATGGTTAATCACTCATGGAGAATTCATTAATTTTTTATTTACATGATTTTGAAAAAAAACCTTGAACTCAAAAATATAACATGGGTAAAATCATAGTCAAAGGAGCCACTCAAATGAATGGACACTTTTTTAAATTGTATTTTTACATGTTTGAAAAATCATAAGGGAAACAAAATAGTTTGGATTGTCATAATTGTTTTTAGGATATTTTCCATTAAGCTTGCAAAGTTTACATATTCAAAGTTTAACACAAATACAAAATATTTTTACGTGTTTAAAGCATTCAAATATCGAAAGTGGACATTTTTTTTCTTCAAACATCTATTTTTTCTACCAAATGTGCACCATTCCTTTGGAAAACTTAAGATGATTTTAACATTGATAATTAGAAGGGCAAAAGGACTTGAACTAATGATTTTTTTTTAATAACCCATTTGAGCACATTTGGTTCAAAAATGTTATTGACCCTGAAAATTATAGATTTTGAAAATGTGTGTTTAACAAAAGTTGTTCTTATATATGTGATAGAGGGCATGAATGCATAATATACATGATATAAAATCAATTTGTAATCAAAATTTATTTATATTTGAAATGTAATGTTAAACGAAATATTCAAAATATAATATTTTAAATTATACACCAAGATAGAAATGACATGTCATGTGTAGTCCTTAGAAAAGGACTTTTACCTTGGTGTCCTTGGCTTCTTTAATTGTGATTTTACACACATGTTATTGTGAAAACTTATTTCAATTATTTACATCAATATTTCATTTTCAAATCATTTCAAATTGCTTTGAAATAAGAATAAGAAACAAAAGCATTAATTACATTGCTTTAAAAATGTTTTTGAATGTTTTATTCATTAGATCAATTTCAAAATTATTCAATAATTTTCATAATACATTAAAAACACTATTGCATAATCACATTTTAAAATTCAATATTTTTCTAAGCTATCATTTCAAAACATGAAAAATATATAATGATGACACTTCCAATGGCTCATTTTATTGCATTTGCACCTAGGGAATTACATAGGGACTATTTTAAAATGCTACATATGGGCTACCTAGAGACCTACCTAAGTTAAATGATACTTAACATCTACTTTAAAAGTTATATAGGCTAGACATAAGGTGCTATGAATTAATCCTAAATATCCCTTTAGCCAAGCCCTTAGCCCTTTAAGTAGTTCCTATGTAACCCCCTATCTTATGTAGTCATTAGGTTTTGGCTTGTTTTGATAGCGACCCTCTCTTATGTTATGAATCACCCCCATGCAGGTCCTCAAATAATCCTTAGACATAAATTAACCTATGAAATCCTTAACTAGCCCCATAAATAAGTTCTATGTAGCTCTTGAATAATCTTTAGATATCTATAAGCTAGGTAGGTCCCTAGGTGTCTCCCTAGGTAATCTTTAGGTAGCCCCCTAAGTAGGCCTTAAATCGGTCCCTATGTAAACCTTAGGCAAAGTAAGCCCCTAGTTGTCTCCCTAGGTAATCCTGGGTTCTGCTCCTGGGTTTTACTGTCTTTGCCAATAACTTATTAGAGTTATCCGTAAAGTAAGAAAAACACAGCACTAGAACCCTGAGTTTGGTCGTACAGACGGTGAGATTCAAAAAAAACTTGCAAAAAAGTACATTAGCATTCAAGGGGGGATGAAACTCAGAAAACCATCAATTTTGGTGGTAAACTGAGTTTCGTCCTGTCTTTCCTCCGTCCTGAGCGCCTCCACTACTGCCACATATAATATTTTCATTGCTCCTTATTGTACAACTAATATAATTAGTTTCGAACCTTGTGCATTAAATGCTGAGTATCGGCATTTCATACTGAGATTTATTGGAATATTGTCACTTTGCGGAGACCACTGAAAGAGGGGATAGGGGGTGAAAGGAGGCCCAAAGACAGGGTTATTTTAAGGATAACTCTGTTGTATTTCACACTTTCCCTCTTGAATCCTCATATGTTAAGAGTAAAACACTCATCCAATGCTGGTACACACAGGTTTTACGTCAGCCGAGAAGTTGACACTTACTTCCACAACCAGACCTCAAGTCGTGAAAAGATGAAACTCCTCTGTTTTAGGATGCAACAGTGCCTTGCCTTCCAAGGCGTTCTTAGGTGGGACAGGCCCTCGTGGGCTGATCCCATCCTCCATAGATGGAAACAAACATGTTTCCATCTATTTAGATGGAAACTCATGAAAAACTATAATGGGAATGTAGTAGGGTAGATAGGCCGATGAGTGAACACTTAAGAAATCAAAGGAGTTGGAATCCTCACACATTGCTTCTCTGCTTCTGAAGCTGTAAGAACATTTATGACCCTCCCTCCACATATCGCTTCCAAAACTACAAACATTGCTGAGTTTAGTGAAGGAATGAGGAAGATATGGGGTGTTTGGTGTAAGGGTTCAATGTTTGACAATGGGTGAATTAAAAACAGATTAGGATTTTGAGTTTAAAATATTTTGCATCTTTTACCTCTGGAATAAAAACAAATTTTGTAAAGCCCTAGTTGGCACACTCATCACGTTTTAAATCACTCAAATCACTAAAAATGAGGAAGATATGAGGCTGGAACTAAAGAAAGGTCTAGAGCTATTTTTTCAATTTTTTAAAGGCAAACTATCCCTCATCCTCCTCCTGTGTTTTCTGCGGTGCTCCTTTACTTCTGACGTACAAAGAACATTTGTAACCTTTCAATTTGCACATCCAATGACACAAAAATTGCTCAATTTGATTAAGGAATGAAGAAAATATTGAAACATGTTCAATGATAAGCAAGTGTTTGATGATGGGCAGTTCTACCCTAGGGTCCAAATCACAGTTGTGCAAGTGTCTTCAAGTATAGAACCACTAAAATTCTTGTTGTAAATGCTTGTGTGTGGAAAGCAAGGCTGTGCTTGCTTCCAAGAGTAATTCATTTAGCACTCATCAGCATCACATCTTATGTGAATTATTTCAATCATGCAATTCTATGAATGTGTACATACATGTGTAGAACACTTTCTTGTTGTAAGTACATGCTTTTTGCTGGAAAGCATGGGTGTGTTTTCAAGTGTGGAGTTTATGGCAATTAATCAGCATTAATGTTTTGGCCCATATGAATTTTAGTTCCATGCCACATTGATCTCACTGTGTACAAATGTGTGCATGTGGACAAATCCAATCTCATTGTAGTTGCTCAAATATTGTACTTGCCTAGTACCAATTTAGCCCCAAAATAAATCAAAGCGTGAGTGCTTAATAATTAGGTACCCATCTATCCAGTGTTTTTTTGCTGGGGTGAATTATGCATCCTGGTGACAAAAAGAATGGTGGGAATGATACCAAGGACTTCTTTTTTGGAAAAAATGGGCCCAAGTACCCCACATAATAACGAGGAATTTTTTTCTGAAGTCACTACAATAAGTTCCAACATGTTGCCAAAATAAAATGTAGGAGGAATAGATTTCTGTAGCCAAATTAGGCTAACCCCTCTTTTACCTATAGCCAAATTGGGTTAACTCCTCTTGTGGATGATTGCCAAGCCACCCACCTTACAAATTTGACCCAAAAAAAAAAAAAAAAAAAGGTCAATCATGCCTTATTCTTGGTAAAACATGCCTAAAAATTGCTGGATTTTCCCCCAAAACAAAAAACCCCTTAAAATTACTTCAAAGGAGGAACCAGGCATGCATATTGCACATTGACACCTATATATCTCTGCAAGAAATAATGCCATAATGTGGGCAAAACTCTGGAAACTTAAACAAAATAGGATGACTAGACAACATATTAATGCCAATGCCTAAAAGTTGTTCATTAAACCCTTATAACACTAATGATAGGCCCTTAAATGGTATTGGCACTTTTAAAAAAAATGAGATCAGTCTGGTACTGCTATTGGCTATTAAATTGTTTTTTGATACTAGCCTGGTACTGGTGTTAAGCTGGTACCAGACTTAGGTCATAACAGATTGTTGTGATATTTGATACCCGTGTTCATACCAATATTGATACCAGTCTCTTACCCTATTTACCATACCAACACCTGATGTAAAAACCCTCAATACCTGATTTCATGGAAATTCCAAATCTAATGGCAACATAGACTTTTTCATTACTCAATAGAATTATCCATAATGTAATCTCAATTTGAGCCTGGCTCTACCCACTCCTTTTTTAACTATCCACAAAGGTCACCAAAGTGAGGATCATTCCTCAAAAACAAGGATAAACATCTTCTAGTGGAGAGCCTAGTTTCTAAGCTAGCCACACTATAGTTTACCTAGGCTATTGTCACGTAGACTGATGGTTACCTAGGGTCTATGTAGGGACTATTTAAAATTTACAAAAACTTACATAATGAGGTACTTAGAGACTTCTTTAGGTCTACATAGTGAGTTATGAGTAAAACCTAGGTAGCCCTTTGGGTAGGCTTTATATAATTCCCTTTTGCACTATGAATAAGCTTTAGGTAATCCTAGATAGCTTCTTAAATAATCTCGAGGCAGCCCCTCACCTAAGAAATCTCTATCTAGCCTTATAAGTAAGCTCTATGTAACCATCACCTAAGTAGACTCTTAGGTGTCTCTTTAGATAGTTCTTGAATTGTCCCTTAAATAATTTTTAGGTATCCCTTAAATCAAGAAATCTCTAACTAGCCCCATAGGTAAAGCTTTATGTAATTGCCTAAATAATCTTAAAGTATCCCATAACACATATATAGACACCTAAATATTTCTTTAGGTAGTCCCTAAGTAATGTCCTAGGTAAACCTTGTGTAGTCCCCATAATAATCCTTGGGTGTCCCATAACCTAGGTAAGCCTCAAGGTGTCTCCTTGGTAAACCTCTAGGTTGGCCCTTATGTAGTCACTTATGTAAACTTTTGATAGCCACTATCCTAGATATCCCCTTTGATAGACTTATGTAACTCTTCTTGCACTATGAGTCAGTTCTAGGTAGTCTCCTAAGTAATCTCTAAATATCCACTAACTTAAGAAAATTTTAGTCAACTCTTAATCATATATATTAATTCACTTGGTCTGTCTGTGATAGTGACCAGACGGACAGTGGCCACGAACAGTTGTTTGAAAAGAAAAGTTTTTTTAAAAAACCAAAAACATCAACCAAACATTGTTGAAATAACACACCTATGCATTATGCACAGGGTTCACACTAGTTTAAGTGTAAACCCTTAAGTAGTTCTGTGATATCCCATAACTTAGGTAGGCCCCTAAATAGACAGAAGTAAAACATAGAAGAGAGAAGGAAATTCAAGTCATCACAGCTTGAGGAGCAAATCTGCAAATCCCATCCTGCATTTCCCATGTCATCATCCTCATCCCTGAAACCCAGGATTCTACCCCTGAATGTTACTGACTTTGCAAACAACGTCCATACATATGCGGAAAACATGGGTTGCCATTTCAAGTGTTCAATTTAATTGCTTGATTTTATGACACTGTTAAAAAATCATTTGTTTGTCCCTCTTGGATATTATGCTCAAATCTGGGGAGCCATAGCATTTCTCTACTTGCATGGTACCATATCAATGCAATTGATTAGCTTCATGTTCCCCTTGTGATTCGGCCTCTTAAGTGGTTTTTTTTGTCTTCTTGGATGTGGGTCCTTTCATTTTGTTCCTTGTATTCCCCGTTTTTTTTTTGGGTGCTTTGGTTTATTTATGATTGGCAGGGTTTCATCAACTGCATAGTTTTTACCTGGTATTGTGATCATAAAAGGATGATGCAAACTTGCCAAACTCTATTGCAATTTGAAGATAGAAACAAGAATTAATTAATTGGAATGGCAAAGATAAAGACTTGGGACATGTAAAATATGGCCTGGTGAAACTGCCAACCGTACTACATAATAAAGAAAAGGTGTAAAATACATGAAAGGTCATGCCATGGTAGTTTTTATTATCTTCATTTAGTTTTTTAGTCATGAAAACAATTCAAATTACATTATTTATTATGCATATACATGTTCAACTTATATTGCTCAACAGAACTCTAAAAATAAACTTCGACCAAAGATTGCACAAGAAGTAAATTACATACAAAATTTAATTAGAATAGACCTTTGAAAAAATTGAACAAAGCAATTTGCATTCTTTTTCATACTTCTAGTAGAGCTTTCAAGTTCTAACCATTTATGCCACTTCTAAATTATTAAGTGCTTCTATCAGTGTGCTTCTATCAGACCACTCGATTCTCTCCGTAAGGTCCAAGCTGCGTAGGTTCTAAATTTTAACTTGGGTTCCCAACGCAATGACCAATCCTTCCTAAAAGCATGGCTGGCAAAGGCATGCCCCCAACAAATCAGACTAGGGAATTGGATATAGGTCTGCCTAGGAAGTGGGGTGGGCTAGGTGGGTTACAACTCACGGCCAGGGCAAATTAACCCCACATTGGGATCATGGTAAAAACCCCAAAACCCCTTTAAATGGACAGATTAGGCCCCCAAAATTATTGATTTAGTCTATGGAGATGATATTTATAAATATTTAGAATGTTTATAGGTAATTTAAATGGGTTTTGGGATTTTTACCATGATCACAATGCGGGGTCAATTTGCCTTGGCCCCAACTTACATGGTTGAATTTGTATTATTGTGTTGTAATCATGGTTGGTATTCAATGGGATGAGTATGGCTCTAAATGTGGCCATATTTGCCTTGACTGTAGGAACTACAAACATTGCTTCAGCATGTGCAAAATGTCACAGTTGGCAGAAGATGGCTTTTTAGTTTATGGTCTTCAATTTTATTTGTGTATTACTGGTGTCTTGATTGTTATGTTCTTTAATGACTTGTGTTTTGGTGCTTTTATTTGCCTTGTACTTCTTCAGAATAGGCTCTCATCCCTACTCTTTTTTTAAGTACATGGTTTTTGTTCTATTTTTATAGTTTGAAGCCCAAAAACCTTGAGTTACTCTTAACAAAGTTAATTTCACTTACTGGAAAGTGGGTCAATACCAGTGTTGTGTGGTTCTTTGAATTCTTAAGTATTTCAGAATCAGGCACTTGTCGGTCCCAGTCTTTGGGAATTTTTTCAGAATCAAAGAGTGGCTGGTTCTGGCTATTTCAAAAACCTTGAAGGGTGGATAGGTTTCTTGAAACCATCAAACGACCGACAAAGAATTCATGGTTCTCTGGCCAGTTCTTGGACTTTGTGAAGTTTTGGAGAATCACAGTTATATACCAAAACTGATCCTTTGATTATTTTGATAACCTAGAGGGTAAGTACGTATAGACCCAATGATGGGCGCGAACCAAATTGTGATCTAGAACCAACCTCGTTCTCATGCAAAGAATCAGTCAGGTATAACTCAGGGTGATACCCAACATGATACCCAGATTTCCAGGCATATAACTTGGGATACCCATTTCACAAAGAATTGGGTCTTGTTTTTTTTTAAATTAAAATTTGATACCCAAGTAGGTTATGTAAAGAATCTTTGTGTCTAGTTCTTGGGGGTCTAGGAGTAGGGGGTCTAAGTTTAGTTAGGGTTGATAGTTAAGGGTGAAGGTGGGGTTTAGATTTAGGGTGAAGGTTGTGTTTAGGTTTAAGGTGCAAGCTAGAAGCATCGTTTTTCACATGTCTTAAGCATGATTATAAGCTAAGTACATTGGTTATAGTGCTCATCATGTTGTTAGTGTTCATTATGTTTGTTTATTTTTCTACGTACCACCACTACTGTTCATTGTGTTGTTACCTGTCATTGATGTTTATCATGTTGTTTTCCCTCTCTATGGTTGATATTATTTCTACCATTGCATTGTCTTGCATGTTGGAATTTCATTGAAAGTAGAAGGTTAGTGGTTGCAAGGCTTTAACAAAAAAAATTACACTTCAAGTATGTTTGTTTTTTTCTCAAACTTAAGTGACTTTTGTTCATTTTTTTCTTTTTACATTGAAAATGATGTGTTGATAATATGTTTGGATTTGTTTGTGCAAAAATAACTTTCGAATTAAAAACATTGTTTACAACCTTAATTTTTATCTTTCATTGTTAAAGGACATTTTGAAGCAGTTTTGCACTTTACTTGCATAATGTCATTTGTGAAAAGTGACACAATTTGTGAATAATTTGTGTGCATTTTCACATTTTACAAAATTGAAAATAATGTAATTGTTTTGTTTTTTTAGCCTTAGTTTGTTAACACATCTTGAAAATGGAACCAAATTTTATAGATGAAGGACATTGTGATGTGTTCATGAATGAGAGTGAAATAAGATTAGAGGAAAGAATTGACAATGAAAGGTTTCAAGAAATTCCAAGTTTTAAATCAAAAAATAGTGTTACAATGCAATTTATTATGAAAAAATTGCACGAAGGTTAAAATGGGGACCCCATCATAGAAATTCTCCAATTTAAACATTTTTTGTATCACTAATGAACCATCAGTTGATGTTAAAGTGCCACAGGTCATGTGTTGTATGTTGCGTTACAATAGACAAATAAGTCATGCAATATTGGAACAAAGAAAAAATTTGAGGAAATGTCTCATTTAAAAAAATAGGTGAATGTAAACCATGGACTAATTGTGAAAAAAATTGGAGAAGAAATGAAGAATAACCTAAAAAATCCATTTAAAAGACAACTTACAAAAAAAGGCCTATAATGAATGCAAGTGCGACCTCCAATTTTTTTGGGCCACAAATCCTTACAAAAAGGATAATGTGCACTAGAAAGATTTTAAAAGAAATTTGGCTTTATTAATTATCAAAAACCATTTGCCCATTCCATTTGTTGAGAGTATTTGGTTAAAAAAATTGGTAATGCAATTATCCTTTCACATTGTTTTCCCTTCTAGAAAAACCTTTAGTCAAGGGCTATTACTTAATTTGGTTGAAAAAACAAAATAAACATGTGTTTTACCAATCTTGGTAAAATGTGTTTCTACTATTGCAATTTTGATTTGTGCATGTCCAAAACAACACATGGTGTTTTTACATTGGTTGGGAATTTCTTAGGAAAACATTGTATGCCTAAACACATTACAATTGATTTATTTGAAGCAACTAAAACATCAAGGTAAACATTGGTGAGAAATTTGCAAAACCTTTTAGAATAATATGGTTTCACCAAAAAAAACTTTACTTATGTTAAAGATGAAGGTGCAAATTAAATACCATGACATTTGTTTTAAAGTCAACAATACGTTGTGAAACTTTGGATGTGATGGAAGGTTTTAAGGGACTTGCTTTGAACATGCCTTTTCTAATGTTTGTTAATAGCAATTGCTGAAGAAAAAGTTTTTAAGGGCTTGAAATATGTTTCCATTAAATCTGCCGAGACATATTTGTAGAAATGTATTATATGGCCTAAAAAGTTAGGGAAAGAAGGACAAGAATGGATGAAGGCTTGAATTACTATATGTTTCAAGCTTAGAAAATAGAACACATGAGTCAAAACAAGATAAAATGCAAGTTACTTCATTTTGATTTTTTTCCCTTTTTATTGTTTTGAATCTTTGTACTCCAAAATGTTGTTTTTGATTAAAAATGTGAATTGTGCAAGTTTGCAAACAAAAATGATCATGTTTCAAAAAACCTTTCAATTTGTAGTTGCCGTTGCCCTTTATTATAACATGCAAACTAGTCCTAAGATCATTGGTTGTGTGCCCCTTTCACTCACATAATAAACATGTTGTCTCATGTTGTCATTGATTACATCTTAAACTAGTACAAGGCTAACTTGGTTGTTGAGTGATGTTTTGAATGTAACCATATTCATGAGCTTGAATGAGGAAAGGAAGAAATGAACTATCTCCTTTTATTGAATGCTTTGATTGATGCTAAAGATTTTGGCTAACTATAAAGTTAGGAACTTTTACAAAGAACATTAAGATGGTCATTGTGGTGATTGACTCTTTCATTCTTTTATTGCCCATATGATGAAAGAAAAGTTCATAATATGCTAGCATTGATGGTAAATTCTACATTCAAGAGTTTGAAATTGATTTTTTCTTTTATTGGTAATGAACATGGGGTGCCCATATTTGAAGAGTATGATAGGAAATTCTAGTTTCTTATGCTCTTGAAGTCTTATCATCATTTGTTACCATTTCTTAAGGAGCTTGAACGTTTTTAAAATGATGGCCAGCACTTGTGAACCTACAAAAGGAGCTTGTCAATTCAAAATTGTTGATATTCTATAGATATCAAGTGGACATGCAAAAGATAGCGAATGTCATTTGAAATGGTGGAGGAAACATGAAACCATGTTTCCAACTTTTGGCAAACTTTTGGCTTTTTAATTAGACATATATCAAGAATTGTAAGTTTTCAAATTGAAATTGAGAAAATTTATTCTCTTGCTAGAATTTTCAACAATTTGAAAAGATGTTTATAATTAAATAACCTTCATAAATGAATCTTTGTGAATGAAAATTAGTCAAACGATGTAAAGGTGGGTTGCAAGGTTATTAATAATTTTGGTAGATTTGATTGATTTTGAATTAGATTTAGAGTAGGAGTTAGATGAATTTAAGTTCATTTGAGCAAAATGAATTGAAAAAGAACTAATTTTTTTTTTTCGTCTTATATATTTTTGAGATGTGATCACATATTTTTGTTTAGATATTAGAGCTTTGTAATGATTGTCAAAAAAAATTTAGCTTATGAAAATTGAAAAATATTTTAAAATTTTCATCCTAAAATCTAAAAATGAAGTTAAAGAACTAGTTTAATATAATTGATTAATATAACTGAGTTAAGAACTGGTTGTGAAATAATCAGTTGGGCATAAGAAAAAATAAAAATAAAGCAATGAATAGAGTATGAATTAATTTAATAAAAATGTGAGAACTAGATCAAGTGGTTAAAAAAAAAAATACCAATCACTCGACATTAGTGTATATCTAGTGGATTATTAGAGGGTATGTCCCTCTTTCTGAGGATCACCCAACATTTTTCAAAACACATTACCTTTGGTGGAGGGAAAAGTTACACTTGGTGGTGTGCCCTCTAGATACACTAGAAATTTTCTATTGTTTTACAAACTTTTCACAATAACATTTGATTCACATTTCTCAAATCGTATGACCAAATGAAGATTAAATTGTTGCATACCTAGTCTCTAGGTTACAGCCAAAGCCAATAAAGTATTGTAATACCTTTATCATTTTGGCAATAATTAAATTTTCCTCACAAGAACCAAATCAAAACAAAATAATGAATAAAACTTTTCAAGTTGATAGCTCAATGGTATGATCCTTGTTTGATATCACAAAAGTCTCAAGTTCAAACTTGCTAATAAAGCCTTGTCCCATCCTCTCCTTGGTGAGCCTAACCTAAAGGCATTGCCAACAACTTGTAGGTGGTGGGGTTTGTGGTCATTTTCTTAAAAAAAACAAAACAGTAAAAGTTAAATGAATTTAACTTCATACCAAGATTTCTTAGAACACCTCCACCCACACCCCCTATTTGGACCTTTGTCATCAAACAAATCAAACAAATATAACATTCAATATATAGTGTAAATTATTCCCCCATCTCCACAGCCCACACTTAAACATGAATAAGTGTACACAGCTTATAAAATATGAAGCGAAAGACTATTTAAATGTCATCACCAAGGCCAATCATTATGACTAGCCAATAAAAAAAAATCATTTCTTTTTATTAGCCTTCTTGGAGGCATTGTATTTTGAACATTTTTACAAATCCCAACTAGTGTGAAGATGGTTCTTTGATTTCATAAGAACCACCAGTTTTGGATATTTAAAACATTTTAGAATCAAAGATGTCAAATTTCATGAAAGAATTGATGTTATTTGACTTTATCAAAAAAATGAGAACCATGATTATATATAATAATTGGATATTTGATTGTTTCATAACTTCAATTTTAAACTCTCATATCCAACTTGATAAATGAGGGTTTGATGTAGCTTCTAATACCCACCCCCCACACTTGTCCAAACTTGAATTTCATGCCATTTGATTGTTAGGTACACTTCATCCAAAATATAGTGTATTTCCCATTTTACTGCTAAGGCCAATGGAAATGATGATGAAACCTCAACAAACTCCATTAAACAAAGCACCCAACAAAGGGGGAAAAGAAGGAACAAAAAGAGAGGACCCAAATCCAAGCCAAAAGAGCATAACACAAAGTGGGTCACTAAGGGGCATTGGAACAAATCATGTTCTAGAGCCCCCACAAATTACAAGAAATATATTAGAAAGTAAAAAGGATGGGATATTTGAAAGAATATTAATAAGCTTAGAAAAGTCCTCATTTGCAATGATAGCACACCTCAAAATAGAGGTGGAACAAATCATGTTCTATAGCCCCCACCAATCACAAGAAATATATTAAAAAGAAAAAGTGATGGAATATTTGAAAAAGTGGTAAGCTTAGAAAAGTCCTCATTTGCAACCATAGCACACCTCAAAATAGAGGTGGAAACAAATCATGTTCTATAGCCCCCACCAATCACAAGAAATATATTAGAAAGAAAAAGTGATGGAATATTTGAAAGAATAATAAGCTTAGAAAAGTCTTCATTTACAACGATAACATACCACAATATAGAGGTGGAACAAATTATGTTCTAAAACCCCCACCAATCACAAGAAACATATTAGAAAGAAAAAGTGATGAAAAACTTGAAAGAGTAATAGACCTAGAAAAGTTTTCATTTGCAATGATAGCATAGCTCAAAATGAAAAACAATTAAAAAGGGGCCATTATAGCCCTTTGCTAACCATGCCATGTTAACACATCAATGAAAAAAATCATTCACTTGCTGGTGCAAGCAACCAAAAACCTTTATGGCAAAAGGAAAAAACACATTTGTTAAATGTCGATGGTGGTAAAAACCTTCCTTTGCTTAAATTACCATTGTCATGGTCACCCCATAAAATGAAACAACTAAAGAAACCAAATTTACTAAAGTGGGATCAACAATGACAACATTAGCTAAGGGGTGAAAACACATTAAGGTGTCACAATTTCGAGAGATTAGAGTCCATTTTCAAAGTTTTTTTTTAATGTAGTTGAAAATTGGCTTAAAATATGAATATTTAGATGATAGTGAAATTAACAGTTTTTCCATTTCCAATTTCAAATCATTATGTTATAAGACATAAAAAAATATCACAATTTTTTTAAAATAATTATTTTTAAATGCTCTAAAAGGCTTTTAAAATAATTGTAGTTTTTGGGATTTTAAAAAGTTCATAATAGAATAAATTCAAATCACATTCCATTCATTCGATGGATCTTTAGTTTCTTAAACATAATTCACCCAATATCCCAAAGTTTCAAACACATAAGACTAACACATTATAAGATAAAAGTCCATATCCATGAACTTTGTAGGTGTGACAAAAAAACGTGGGCAAAATTCAAAAGTTCATTACTTATTAGCCATCCAAGATTTTGATTTTATTTTTTCATTTTTGGAAAGTTGATTATGATAGTTTTAAATAAATGAGTCCCTTTTTTAATTATTTCAATGAATTCTATTTTAATTATTTTCTTATATTTAAGGAATACAAGAAAAACTGCCATTGTGATGTCCATATAAGATTATCGTAGTTTGCAAACACCCCAAGGTGTGAATGCCATTAATTAATAACATTAGGTCTACTTGCTAATGAAAATATTGAAAGGAAAAAACAAAATAACATGAGTTTGTTTGAAACATGAAACCCCATGTCTCTTATGATGGAGGTGAAAGTATCCCAAATGGCATCGTAGGATGTAGTTTATTCCCCATGATGGGAACAACAAAAAATATGGGTCCCATTCGATTTAAAGGTTGGTCACAAATGCAATGAGTTAAACCGAAAGTTAAAGGATGGAGGAGGCCCAACCTAGTGCACAACACAAAAGAAAAAACATTTGAGGTCAAACAAAAAGATGAAAACCCTTGACATGGGACTGCATGGAAATGACCAAAAAATAAAATAAAAGACATTTAATGTAGATTAGGGTTTAGAAATAGGCTAGTTTGTATTAGTATAGATTTTAAAAACATGTTAATCATTTTATTTCTTGGAATAAAAGTTCAATTTTGTTTCTGTGTAGTTCATTTTAATATTTTGAATCTTAGAATTGGAATTGGAGATTACCCAAAACCAAGGATTATGAAACCAAGAATTAAAATTGACCAACTTGAAAATTTTAAACAATCAAAACGAAAATCACCCCTAATTAAAAACTGGAACCAGAACCAGGTCCCATATTTGGAAAAATGAAAACCCAAAACCAAACCAAAACTAATCCCTTGAAAAATGTTAAGAACAGAAACTGAGGGGTCCCACTAGAACTTGGGAACCAACCAACACTAATTGGTACTTCTCCTCCTCTGGTTTCTTTGCTTTGGATGCCTGATTTCTCCCATCTGGTGCTTGGTGGATCTGGTTGTTTCTTCTTGTGAATTGTGTGAATCCATCTTGATCAATCACCAAGTTAGGCCTTTTATGGGGTCTCTGAAATGGGCATTTTCCATCTGCTCTCCTGCCTGGGTCATTCCTTCAATCCTGGTCTTCTCTTTGTCCTTACCCAGGTCATCTTGCTCAATCACTTCTTATTCCCCCCAGTATCAGTTGTGGTGCAATTGTCATTCCTTTTTGGTACTTCAATTTTATGTTCGTTGATCTTCTCCCCATGTGTATTGGTCTATCTCCATTGATATTCTCCCCATGTGTATTGTTCTATCTTCATTGATTTTCTCCTCATGCGTATTGATTGTTACTACTTGTTGTGGGATTCTTTCCTGTCAAGGTGTGCACAATCCTCATCAGATGTTCCAATCCCATGCAGGGATCTTGTTCTAGAAAATCTTTGAAACTAAGGGTTTGTACAAAACCAAAAAAACCATTTTCAGAATCAAACCAGAGGTTCTAACAAGTTTTCATTTCAAAAAATAAAATAAAAATGGAATCAAGTTAAGGTTCTTTTCAAGATCACGAACCAGGCAAGATAGGTATACTATATACCTGTCTCAAGCCAGTGGAAAATCAGACAGAAGACTGGTACAAAAGGTGTAAATGAGACCCAACACCAAAACCAGACTCCTGTGAAAAATTTGAAAAGTGGGAGGACGATGTGAGGATGTTAAATCAGCAATGGTCCTTGTCCAGACCATATCCTAAGACACACTAATAGACAACACTGAGACACATCTTGGTGCTGCGCTCTTAGTGTTGTCTATTACACACCCAAAGGGTGTAAAGCAGGACCCAAAATTTGTGTCAGGGTATCAATCCATCAGACCAAGGGCAGAGAAGAGAAAAAAAGGACCCTGGATTGCTGATTTAACCTTCTCTGAGGAGGATGCTGGTATAATGTATATGCTTCAAAAGTCAATTCCAGGCCAATATTCATTTATACCTTAGGGGACTTGGATAATCTGAAGCTGCTGCCTTGCGAGAGCATTATGCACAGCACTGGATGGTAAGAGATTTTGATTGTAGTGAAGTTTTGCTATTATGTGATTTTCTTGAGAAAATTTGGAAAAATGTGTTTTGTCAGTGTAAAATGTGGTTTATGAGCAGAAAGAACATATCACTCCCCTGCCAGGCGAAGCCTCTTGCCTCCTCTCCCTAAGGTCTAAGCCAAAAGCAATGATTGCAGCAAGTTTGCTTGATTAAAATTAAGATTAAAATTTGAGGACAGTAATAATAATTATCACCATAGTCTGTAGTTGCCTGTTTCTATTGATGGGATTCAATTTGTGGGTCCCAATTTTGTGTTCAATGTTTCTGTAGTTTTCTTAATGCTCTCATAGCAGCTGTAACAACGGCATGTAACACTCTCTTATTAAAAAGGTGTCTGAAAAGGAATGATATTGGGCAGAACAGTACTGAATACAGAATACAAACTCATCGCGTGATGCAGGCTTGCTCATGCCCATGTGAAGTCTTATTAGCCTCTTTACAGGATGCCTGTCATAAAGATTTTGTTTTGGGCCCACTGACAGACCTGATGAACACTGATTGTTACCTTTGAATGTGCTAGACCCTGTGCATCGGTGATTGATTTCACAAGAGTGGCTCAGGAATGATGGTATGCTCCCCTCCCTTATTAAACTTTGCGAGCTTTGTTGTTTTGTGTCTTGCATGGTTCATGTTCTGCACAAAACAAAAAGTTCGACATGTCTTGCAAGTTTCTAATGACATTTGAACATTAGAATCAAAACCACCATGGTAAGGAAGGAAGATTTTGCTTTTATTGCTAGCTTACTTTTTGCTAGTTTTTCTTTATTTTCAACTTTTCAACTTATTAGTCAAACCTTGTAACAAAAACTAAACAAGCATCACAAACTTTTTTTTGACACCCTCACAAAGTTTAATGGGAAGGATTTTAAATATTTTACCAAAGCATGTGTGCAGGATTTGATATAAATTTTTGGCTTGAATTTGAAATGAATTTGTGGGTTGTAGATGGAGACAAAAAAAATTATCTCAATTTAGTGATGTAGTTGAGGTGATGATCATCCATAAGCAAATTTAGCCAATTTTGGCTATTAAAAAATATGAAAGGAAAAAAATTAGGATCCTTGTATATTTTTGAGTACCTACTTGAACCATGTATAATATAGTCAGGTGATTATTTATAATTTTTTTTTTCAAAATTTGAAAAAAATTAAATTAAATTACATGACAATGTAATTTTCATTTGGTCAGACATTTTAAGGAATGTTCGTCACCTAGGTTTCATTTGGTGCCACATTTTGAGGAATGTTCAGCAGGTATTTGCAGTGTGAAGAATGAGCATTTTTTGGGGAAGGTCATGGAAAATTTCCTATTTTAGCTGTTACTAGTTCAAACTTGTCCCTGCATAAGGGGGTGGATCCACTATGTGGATGAACCACTTGTTCACACCTGCCTTGAAGGGCAGAGGCATTTCCCAATGAGTTACTTGTTATGATGAGCAGCTAAGTCTTAGGTTTGCAGGTGTTTGAATTTCAGTCACCTGACACAGAAACAACAGTACAAGTGCTCCAAATACAACACAGAAATTATTCAAAATTCACTTGTGCCTCTGTGTGATCAGATTTGGTGGAGATTTTTTCATAAGTATTATTTTGTTGATGTTTAAATGGACACTCACTGGGTTGTGATCTAATTTCAAAAAGAGTACAGAGGGTGACAACAGAATCTTACTGTGCTTGTTAAAGAGGAAGAAGAGAGAAAAAACAAAACAAAAACTAAGAGTACCTGTAAATGTGTCAGAACTCAAAACCTAGTCTCTTAGTGTGAGGAGGTTGCAAGGTTGAAAATGTATACAGAAATGTTTATGTACCCCCACCCCCCCTCTCACAAAAATTAGAAAGCATATGTTAAAAGCTCCAAATTCCTGTTAATTGTTCTTTGCATTTTGCATGTGTCACATGCAAATTTAAAGACATGCAACATTTAATATTAGTTCAGATAAGGCAACACTTCAAAACAAACCAATACTTCCATTGAATCCAATTGGCTACATAGACATTTTTTGGCCTTGCCTATCAAGGCAAGGATATTGTGTTTAGATTCATTAGAGTATAGTAGCTTAAGGGGTCTTGGCCCTTTGGTGATAGGTCTATTTTTATATGAGGATGTTTCAAAGATGATATTTTGGCTTGTGTTGAAACTTGAGATTAGTTATAGAGTTATAATATCTTGAAGGAGTTTGGTTTAGAGGATTTTTTGAAGATTATATTTTTGCAGTTTCCATAATTCTTTTTTTGCCTTGAGATACTTTTTAATGTAAATGGCAAGGCCACAGTGTGACACACCCCTTGTTTACACATAGGCCTACGAGCTTATTACATGCCAGCTTAGGTGGACTGGTGATCATCCAGAAGAGGAATGAGCCAAATTTGTTGCTACAGGTGGTGACAGAAGGAAGTATAAGATTTTTTAGAATCTTGCATTGTTCTGTCAACCTCTAAGAACTCATTGTCTAAATATCATGGCTTCTGACTTTTTCTCTCTCAAAATATGGGAACTTTTGTGCATTTTTCCAAAAGAACCCTTTTTTGTACATGTCACAAGTGATTGTTTTTTTGGTTGTGACAATGAAAATTTCACCCAAGATTTATTTTTGTTTTGTTGCCACAGTGCTAAATTCCGCCCCAGAAATTATTTTTGCAGCTTATTGAAGAGAATTGGTCAAAAATATTCAAGACTCCCATTCTAACAATCTAATTTGGCCACATAGGCCTTTTTTTCACCTAGGCAAAAAGCTTATTTCACAAACTTTGTACATTTTCTCCACTAAATAACAACAAATTTCGTCAATGTTGGATATCAACATCTTATCAAGATTTTTTTTTCAAGTTATTTTTTATTTTAGATATTTGTGCTTCATGCACCTGACAGTTGGAGTCATGAAATATTTTAAGTGAGTATAATTTTAAAAATCTCATTGCATGTGGTGTTCACCCCAGAGTTGGGGAAGTAACATTACTATGGGATGATGACGTTGTGCATGTGATATTAAGGAAAATAACATGGTCTTCACCTCCTATTTAAGTGTAAACTAGAGCTGGCGCTATTTAAGTAGATTAGCTGACATCTGGGTGTGGATCATTAAGCTTGTAGCAACTTGAGTTATTCTGAAGTCGAGCAAAGAGATCACAGGGTTATCAATTTCCAACAGTACACAAAGTTAAAAAGAACTGTGCTGATCTGGGTGTTAGGAAAGGGCAATTTTGCAAGCAAACCTGCTATGGAACGTCTTCACTTGATACGAACTTTTGGGCGGGTATACATACATGGCGCAAATCGATTGGCAACTTTTCGCCTACGTGCTCAGTCCAGTGAAATTCCCAAAAAACTTAGTAACGTGAAACAGTTTGTCAGAAATGATAGCCGATGTCGTCTCCCTCCAGGAATCTTATGTCTCGGGCACGTAAAAAGAAGCAGTCTAATGCATCGCGACATCGTCACGCCGAGATCATAATGTCTGAAACGAACGACTTCTTCTTGCTTCCCTGCAACGACAAAAAAAAAAACAAAGGAAGAACAATCCGCCTCCACGATACTCACACAAGGTTTCTACACCCTGTTGCATTTCATTTGACAGGTGATCGATCACATACATCGTGGCTCGGTGGAGATTTTCCTGCATGCTTCAAAAAATCAATACTTGCAATGGATTTCGTAATACATAAGCCAGAAGAAGCAGTAAGTAGCAGTTGATGAAGTCATGTCCGATTTGACAAAAAAGGAACACAGAAACTAACACAACCGAAGAACAAAATACCGAAGAAAACGGTAGTCGAGAGATTGGTGATGACTTCATAGAAACTGCCGTGGAAAATATAACGCAATACGAAATCATACAACAAACAGATCCTGCCTTCTGAATCCATGCTAAATTTCAAACTATAAGCATTGCAAAATTTCATACCGCATCGCCGTTTGCGAAATCCACAAGCCATGTAAAGTCGCTGTAAAGAAACCAAATTACGATTGCGCGTTTGCAAATGTTGGAGGATTCAGAGGCAGGATCTGAGGATCTGAGGAGGAGCACTGTACACATGTCGACTTTCAGGAAATCTTGAGCTAAAGATTGATAACTTGCAGAAACACTGAAGACGGTGCTAAGAGACGGCTAGTGAAGGGCAGGCACGACGAGACAATACCAGGAGTACGAGTACGTCTCGGACACCCAAGTTAAACGAATTACGAGTGAGAACCGGGTATTGATTACGAAATTCGAAGATCTGTGCGCGGAAGAAGATAAGAGATACAGATCGGATTCGAGATACGACTTCGGATTCACGCTCAGAAACAAGATAAGAGTCACAGACCGGATTCGAAATAGCGACATCGGATTCACGCTCAGAAACAAGACAAGAGTCACAGATCGGATTCGAAATAGCGACTTCGGATTCACGCTCTGAAACAAGATAATAGTCACAGATCGGATTCGAAATAGCGACTTTGGATTCACGCTCAGAAACAAGATTTCTGGATCCAGTAAGAGCAAATCCGTTTCAAAGAAAGTAATTGAGGGCTCTCGGCTCACAGAAGCATTATCGCCCATTGGATGCAACGCAGTACTTGGGGGAAAGGCTGGTCTAGAGATCGAGAATGGGGGCAGTGGTACATACCGATGTGAGGCAAGCGTGATCTATCACAATGCTTTGGTGTAGTTACAACTTACAAGCTTCGATTGCCGAGCATCCTTTCTATTGGCGTGCCGCCGCATACTGTTTCTTTGTTGATTCATCTTGCTCGCCCTCTCACTTCGAATTACCACTACAGTTCGTAAGCAATCCAGGAAGCGCACGCGCTTCTTGATCTATTAAAACTCCGACACCAAACGAATGTCTCAGGGTTATTTGATGCTTCTCTCAAATAACCCTGAGACATTACAGTTGCTACTGGCTACGAAGAAGGATACTTGGATCGTTGTTCAAAGCAGGTCTCTCTCTTGAAGGTACTAAATCATAAACACACTTTGAAAAAAAACAATTTCAGTGTTTGTATTCTTGTGAATTGAAGAGGCCAAATTGTGATTTCTAATGCTCTTCAGACGCTTCACTCTAAGAGGTTTTCACTTATAGGAGAAGGTCCCACTATGGGAGCCTTCAGAAGCTTCGAGGTCGAGGTAAAGCAACTATATTTTTTTCTTGATTTCTGAAGTGACTAATCATAAAATTGAATCTTTTGAAATTTGGGAAGACCCAATAAAATATAATTGCCTATCACTGATCACTATCTTATCATCCATCATTTCTTTAGATTTTCATCATTAGTGCTTCATTTTGAGTGATTTAAAATGTTATGAGAGCACTACCTCAAGCTCTAGGAATCATCTTTGAAGTGCAAATCAAAAAAAGTAATGAAAAAATAGCAAAAAGAAAAAAAGGTTTTCAACTCACAAAACGTGTTTCTTTTCTTTGTTTTTGTTTTTTTTTGACCCCTCCTACTTTCAAAGCTTTTATTTTTCTCATGTTTTGTTCATCTTAAACAATTAAAAGTGTTATAAAAGTGTCACCTTCAGTTTTACAAATCATCTCTCAACTCTAATAGCAACAAAACAACATACAAGAAATTTTTTGGGTGATTGAGAATGGGCTTTGTAATGTTTGATGGTTTTTTTTTTGGAATTCTTGACCCCTTTTATTTGAGGGGCCATAACTTTCTCAATTCTAATTTTTTTTTGACAATTTTTAATGCACCAAATGAGTCAATAAGAAGTGTTCAAGTTTTGTTTGGACACCAAAAACAATGGAGCCTTCTCCTCAAATCCAGCATACCCTGATTGCTCATGAATTGTTTTACTCTTTTGACCTGTATTGGGCTTTTCATATTTCAAAAGATTTAATAAAATAAAAATAAATCTCAAATAAATCTGAGATAAGAAAAAGTCAAACATGACAAATTCAAACAAAAAAGTGACTTGAAATACAAAAGAAAAAAAGTGCCAATGTTTTACGAGATGCAAGAGATAAGCTCAACATTGTAGAGACGATCTAACTTTTTGTATATTTTGTGAAACACATGAGATAAAACAGTTATTGTTTTGGTATGCTACGAAACAATGGAATATTGAAAATTGCTTCATTAAATTTTAAGAATATTCTAAATATATAATTTAAGTATATATATTCTCATAATGAATTTTAGATGCGCTATTTATATTTAAATAAATTTCATTTCAAAATTAATTAGTTGCACTTTATTTTTATTTTCTGCTGTGTTTGGAAAAAAAAAATGAAGTGACTTCCCTTGCAAGAAACTACCTTAAAAGCTAGAAGATGTTTGAGAGCATGTCTTAGATAATCCTCAACACCAAAATCGTTAGCTGACTTTTTCTCATGGAAATTGAGTGAGATCTGATCATAACTAGTACAAGGGATCATGCGGATTGGAGTTCAAATGTTGTTCATGACCATGGGAGCAGTTGAGGGTTGCAACCAAAGTCTTTGAACTGCGAAGTTCAATGGTGTTCATTGAACATTACACCTCCACCTAAAACATGGTTTGTGTCAGCGAGAACATGGAAATCTGTGTATTTGATGAGGTCATATACTAAGTTCAAACATGGTAAAATTTGCACGCTCTTGCATGAAATATATATATATCTACAGTACAATAACAAGAAGGCATTTAAGTGCAACAAAGATCTAGTGAAAAATTATTTGCCACAGACCAATTGATCTCGCAGTTGAGGCGAACTTTTCTGCATCTGGAGCAAATGCAACAGGTCCAGCACATGACACACAGAAGAAGCTAGCTGCCCTACATAGGTGGATGCCGCTCAATGCTGAGGGCAACTCCATGCTGTTGGAGGTGGACAAGTATGCCACATCATGTAACTAAAGCTCTGGCAATCACAGTTAGGGCATGCAGCTGAAGAATGTTTCATGTTGACTGACACGTAATCTTGGCCCTGAGTGCAGGCATAGATAGAGTTTCATGCAAATTGATGGCACCCTGAACAAACTTACAGCAGAACATCATCTCCTCCTAACTTTGTGTCATGTTTGGACTATGTAGTTCTCAGGGCACCATTCAGAGGAGACTTCAGCGGATCTAATTTTCAACTGGTTGGGGAGAGAGAAGTCCACTGATGTCTCTTTTGCAAATTGGAAGTAAAAAGCAGATGAATTTTTTTTAAAGCTTGGCTTTAGTAATGTTCTCTGAGTCTTTCAAGTCAACAAAGTCTCACAGGACTTACACCAAAAACCTTATGGCAGCAAAGTTCTCACAAAGTTCACTGTGCCATGAGTCATTATCACTAAGATCAACTGGTTGATTGTCCTATATGTTTGAGAAACTTTTAAGATGTTTGTTGGTGTTTCATCCCATATTTCTCAGCTCCAAGAATATGTTGATGACACAGAGGATTACATCAATATTCAGGTTCTACTTCCACTTCTTCATTTGCAGGATATGAAACTTAATTATGTGATTTGAAAAACATTAGTGCTCAGTATGTACCTTTGCAATACATTCCCAAATTCTGGTATATGGAGATGCAAGTCTTTAACTCTGAAGGAGACTCTGCTACTCTAGTGTTAGTATCAGAAAAAGATATAAACTTGCATGGGGTCTTCTCCTGCAGCTTGAGAACCACTGTAACCAGCTCATTCAAGTATGTACAATTTTCTTGAAAGGTTACAATGTTGTGTAAAATTTTTACAGATCCTGTATCAGTTGAAGTAAAGCACTTCCTAATTATGCAATACTTCCTCTACCAGCATGTTCTTGTTTCGGTGATTGGTTTCAAGCTCTTTCCTTGGTATGTGGTATATATGTACCTTCCCTATGTTCAATGTGCATTTGCAGCTGGAACTGATACTTAGCTAAGCAACTGTTGCAGTGGCTGTTATCTCACTGGTGGCAGGCATATTTGGCATGAATCTTCCCTTCACTTGGAACAATGCCCATCCCTTTGATCTCAAATGGGCAAGCACTTTATTCCACTCTCCATTGAGCAAGCTTTCTGTAAGATGATAAAGCCACCCTGCCTGACAAATCTTAAGCTTATATACCCTCTGTTTCTGTCCCCCTATGGAAAGATCTATTATGATCTTGTATTGACTTAGGATCTGGGGTGGGTGAGAGGCACCAGTGGTGACCAGTATTGCATGTCAGGTGATTTGCATGGCAGTATTGTGGTGTGTGCACCAAAGGCACTTGATGTGTATGTAGAATTCTTTATCCTACGTACTGAAACCCAATCTGATTCCTTCATCTAAAAGCTGTTTACTATCAAAGACATTTTACAAGCACAGTTCACACACTCCCTGTGGATGAGATCTCATTTGATTAATCAAGGAATCATCACAGAGGAGAGGCTCTAGCCAAATGTTCCTACATCATGCTTTTCATCTACAAAAGAAGAATGGCTAAATAGCTGACGAGAATTGGCTTCACCCTATGAACTAAGTGATGTCCATGTGGGGGAAAATGGCAAAGCCCCCAGTGACCTGTGTCTTGTGATGACAATGAAGAGCTGGGGTCTGTTACGAGACCAACCACATTCTCACAAATTCACTCACCGATGAGAACAAATTTGCACCTTTGGATGAGAGGAATGTTCTACATGTAGTTCATCTGATTGGAAATGTACAGTATGTTCTTGGCACTTCCTTTCCCTCCAGAATGAAAACCAAGCATGTGGAAAGTTGGCCCTGACTACATTCACAAACACCCCATTCAGATTACAACTTGAACTCTATTCAACAGGAAACCTCTAGTCACAGGAGATAAACAAACTGCTTTTTGACAAAGGTTTGAGCTCCAATGGTGGCTAGCATGCATGTAGAAGTCTGGCCACCACTCTGGTAGCTCCATCAGAAGACAATCTCATTCAGGTGATGAAAGCCTCTCTGTATGCCTGACATTTTCACACATTTCGGAATGGTTTCCATGCAAGCTGAGTGACCAGCATGACCAGAAAGCAACCAAGCCAAGCAATGCGGCCACCACCAAGCTCTTGAACTTTCAACACCCAATCTGCCTGTGAGTTTGTTGTGCCCAAAAATACTAATGCTAGCAGCACAATGCACATAGAAATACGCCCCAACAGTTGCCAAACAGATGCCTGCATCCCATATCCAAACACACACCCTCTAACAAATCAGCAAAGATTTTTTATGTCCAGCCCTTGACACCAGTTTTGACCTACCAAAGAAAACATCACTGTCATTTTGCTTACCATGCAAACTTAATTGCCAAGATTCAGCATTAGATGACAAAATTCACGTGGATCATTGCAGGAGATTTGTGCATGCATATCAATCAGAAAACAACAATTTGCAACCCTAAACACAACAAGAACTGGCAGAGTCATAACCTGATGAATGTCACTCAAAAAAATATCAGAACCACTCACCAGCAGAAAATAACTCTATACTCAATATGGTTCCTGCAACCTACTAACTACCTTGATAGTTGGGTGCCAATCACAACCCATCCACCAACTCACAATGTGAGCTCTTTGCTGTGAGTTCAGTACATAGCACAAGAAATCACACAAAGTCTCATCAAATAGCTAAACCTAAGCCTTGCAATAGATAATCCCACAGTCTCTTAAGAAATGCAAAGCTGCATTGAGTGTATGTTGGTGTAGGCTAGCCTTGAGTGATCAACAACAAGGTCCCAATAGGCAACTAGATTAGATGAGAGAGACATTCAAAACACTCCTAATGATGCATGAAAATCCTATGGAAAGAAAGAATTGGCACCTAGAATGGAAACAAATCATAGAATGAAGTTGTACCTTAGGATCTGCATCAAAGCGCACAATAGCACCAGGCTTTCCAGAGTATGATACAAGGGAGAGGCCATTTTTAGGGCTGAAAAAAAGCTCCAATCCTCGTCCTGAGGTAAGTGAATATGCATACAGCCGCCGCAGTCGATACTTGCTCATTATGCTCTCAAGATCAATTTTGTTCTTGTCCCATCCCTCTAACGGTACTTTCAACTTATGCACTGGGCCTTTCCCCTGGATATATATCTGCACATCTACCTCCTCTGCCATTTCTCAAAGGATGCTTAGCTCTTCATCCAGGGTCTCAAACCTCTTGAACAAGTCCTCCTGCAGCTCATGTGGAGTTTCAAATCATGTCAGAACTGCATGTTCCAATCCGACAAAAAACATGAATGAATACATTATGCATCAGAATACACAAACCATAAAACATGCCCCTAAGTGACAAGTAGCAGAGATCAGCGACAGATCTCCAACCTAAGAACTTCTGCCCACAACAGACTTGAAGCAGAGCTTCCCAAATTAGGCTTTGCTAGATTTGACTCTTACTTGCATAATTGCGTTATTTGCAACTCTCTCAATATCTTCAGAAGTACCAAGAATTTCTCAATGCTTATGAGTAGGATTCAGTCAAACTGAAAAGAATTGAGAGATCACCCAATAATAAGGTTATGGACAACAAACGAGCAACAATCAGCAAACATGAAAAAGGTGAACACCCCGCCCTAAAGAAACAGAGAAGAGCAAGACCACAAGCCAAAATTCAGGAGCAGTTTGACCAACAGTAGTAACAGTCATATACATGTTCAGGGACCTTCAACAGCAACATGTATGGCCATTGACCACCTACCATAAAATCTTTGCTGACTTCATCAGTTGCACCAATGGGTGAAAGTTTACTGTCAATAAATCCCCACCAACTTCATCAAACTCCCACTGACTTCATCAGTTCCAGCAATGGGTATATAGGTTAATGTCAAATGCACTCGATTTTCCAGCACAAGACCGGCCGTAATGGGAAATCTCAGCCATGATACTGACTGGTTTAACAAAACCTACAAGAGAAGAAAATGAAGACCAAAAGATCCACAAGAAGAAACAGGACAGAAGAGGTCACAAAAGGCCAGAAATCGAAAAAAACCGACAAAAGAAAGAAAAGAAAACAGAGAGAAGAAAGATGAACTTTGAGACAAGAACTTTAGAGGATAAATTGGGCTTATAGAAGAAGCATCCCACTTAAGAATGGGAAAGCTTTAGGAATAAGAAACCTTTCAAACCGCAATCTTGGAAAATTCCAAAAGACAGAAAATCCAAACAGAAATTCTTCATTTTTTCGCAAACCTCTGGTTAGATTTAAAAGCAAAACTTTCAAGTGTGGGAAAACTCACCGTATAGCATCTGCAAGCCAACTTTCTCTCTCCCCACCTGCTTGATCTGCTTCCACACCTTATACATGAAGATATTGCTATGTTTCAATCTGTCCTGATTTTTGTTTTTAGAATTTGGAGAGCAACATTCCTAACCCTAACCCTAAAAAACAGAACTGAAAAACAGAATCACATAAGAAACAGAAGTACATAGTTTTTTTCTTTTGCTTCTTTTTGGGGAAAACAGTTGAATGATTAATTAACTTGGGTTTCACATTGCTATGCATTACTAGTGAGGATGAAATAAGGGGGAAAAAAAAGTTGCAAATGAAGTTCCATTCGAATGAAAGTATTGAATGACATTGCATGTAACTTGAATTAAATTTAAATTAAATTTGGTTATTTTTTTCAAATTCAATTGAGATCAAATTGATAAAAGCATTGAATTGGATTTGAATTCAATTCAATTTGACTTCAATTGGAGAGAAATGAGATAAAAATTGATGTAGAAAATATTGAAATTTTGTTTGTCATTTTCATCATTTGTGATCATAGCATTGAAAAATAATAATGAAAAGACTTTGAAAATAATATAAGATTTTATACTTGTTCCTCATAAACCAATTTTAATTTAATTATGATCAGTAGAATTAATATGTATTTTGGCATGCTAAATATTTATTTTTAATGTTTTTTGACCCACATTATAAAATTCCAATGATAATGTCCAATGACAATGATAATCAAAACTAGTTTATGCTAACCAAGTATAAGATCTTGTAATGGTCATCACTACAACAATTTTGAAAATCAACCATTTAACATTTATGTTGAATGGAATGGAACAATTTTTTTGTAATCTTTGGGTTTTTTCATGTTTCAACTTCATATAAGAATAAATTAGTGTCTCACACTTTTAAAACATTTGAAATTTATTTTTTGGAAGATTTATTGCATGTTACAGATTACACCATATCATTATTATTCTTTAGCGAAAAATTATATATTTCAACATGACATGTCATTGATATATGAACATGTGTTGTTTAATTAGGCTTCATGTGGATATGGACACTCAAGGGGCACAATTAGTGTAAAGTTTTGGATCTACATGCATCAAACAACCATTTTGGGGTATTAGATAATTGTCTAACCTACTTTTTATCACCCTATTGCTATCTATTTTTTTAATATATACATATTAAAGCCACAATATATTAATTATAATCTATTATTTTAAATTACTACATAACCTATATTATAATTAATTTAATTATTTGAATAAAATGCACCCTATTTTTTAACTAATTAACTTACATTTTTTCCCCAACAACTAATGTATTGCACCCTATATTTTTACTCATGTATTGTTTGCTTTTATTTTCTAATGTCCCCCCTAAGTATGGACATTGTCCAATAAATTGTTAACAAAGGAGTACTATGAGAATGGAAACATGCTTTTGTATTTAGCATGTGGAAACAACCATATCTTGATATTATGCATGGTCCTCAATCTTTTTCTTCTTTTTTTTGTTTCATAGATTTTTAATTGAATGAATTTAAGTGATTTCTCACAATTATGTAAATATTATGTGGGAATTATATGCACAAAAGGTAAGAAAGAACAAAAATGAAAACATGTTATGAATTTGGTAATGATCCAATTATGTGCTTCAAACATAATACAAAAATGAAAGTTGACCAAATTTTATCAAATGTCAATGGTTCAACATTGTGAATCATGGTTAGTTGGAAAAAAGAAGACTACACATCAATCTTTTAAGAATCCAACAATGGGGGAATGAAACCTCCAAGTTTGGTTTTTCTACCAGTGCAGAAAGTAGATTTAATCAAAGCTAAGTGGATTAAAAAAAGAAGCATCATAATTTTCCTTGTTCAATCAATATTGGGGATACACCATTCCCATTATATGTAAGCAAGATAAAGTGAACAACTTGATTACCTTGTCAAAACTAGATCAAGTAAATTTAAAATAACAACAAAACCCATTATAAAATTGTGGAACATTGAATGTTTTCATTTCAATGATTAGAAAAAATATTTTTACACTCATGTGCATTGATTTTCATATTTCAAATTATAAAAATAGGTTTGAAATAGGTTTTTCAAAATTCAAGTAGTTTTTGACGTCTACTTTTCAATGTGGGTTTCAAATAGGTGTCAAATAGGTTTTTACATAAAGGAAATAAATTTTTGTTAATGATGCTTTGAAACATATGTTGATCTTCATCTCCTAACTTACTACATATCAATTTCATTAATTCTTGTAACCAAAAAATAACACATCTTTTCAATCAATTTCAAATGTATTTTTTATCTACTTTTTAAAAAATTAATTTGTTCAAAATTAGATTTCTATAAATTGTAATAGAGAAAATTATTGTTACTTGACACATATTTTCACCTAATTTGATGTTACTTTATGGTAGTAATATGAATGACACATGGTTGAAGTGGAAAAATTTACCTTATTTTGCTTTGACCCCATCGCATTCATGGTTTCATGATTTGGAAATTTATGTTAGAACTTTGAAACCAAAGTTGTGGCTATGTTTGTGCATGCAATTTAGACCTTGGCCGCCACTGTAGTTACATCCTCCCAACAAAATGGATTACAAAAACCTATAGTAGTTTGAGTATGCATGCCATAAGTTTTGTCACTAATCTTCATTCCATGAATTTCAGCTAGATGTGAAGGATCAAACCACCACCCTAAAGGCAAAATATTCATTTGAGTGGTTCATCAAAAACTTGAATGCATCAAAAATCAAATCTTCAAAACATGAATATGGATTCATGTACAATTTAAATAATTTGACTTTTGCAAATTTGACAACATCCACAAATTCAACAATGAAAACATCTTCATCTTATGCAAACTTGATCAAAGTATGCACCACCTCCAACATGGGCAAAAAGTAGTGCAAACCAAAAATCAATTCAAAGTCACTAAATAAAACCCAGTTGTCTTAAGCTACTTTGCTCTTCACTAAATCCAGATCCATCTTGACAATGAAAGATTTGTATTCCGACATAACACATTTTAAAGGGAGAACATGTTAATGAGTTCGATGTGCCATGTAGTGCACATTGATGAAGTAAGAAGATGTGTTTTCCTTTACTTGAATAGCCACACATGTGTGATGCCTTGGAACACACAATTGCCATCACAACCAAAACATACCTACTATGAGACAAGTTGTTCTTCAATTAAACTTCTGAACTTGGTCAAATTTCGCAAAATGATGGTAGTGAGGTTATTAGTTGTAGCACCCATCTCAACACCCTTAAAGGTCAACAAAATTGGAATTCAAACTCACTTTTTTATCACGTATATGTACACATTAATCCATTGTTGGTTGTCAATGGTTGTCACTTCATTTACACTCAAAGCAAAAAACCTAGATTCTTACACAACAATTTTCGTGTTTTCCAACATGACAACATGTATATACCATTTGCCCTTCACCACCCAGTAATGTCAATCCAATATTTTCTTAGGTTTTTCTTCAACCTTAACAAACCATAAAAATATTTAAGCATTTCAAATTTTATCATGGTCGACCATCACTTAATGAATGAAATATATTAGCAAATTGGATCAGTTTTTATTTCAATGAACTTGCATGAGCTTTAGACTGAACCAAGCTAAGGACTAATTCATTTCGTCTCCTTGTGTTAATCCTCTCGTTCTTGTTATGGGATGCATATTTGTAGTAAAACCACTCATTGACAACAACATCAATTGTGGTAACAACTACCTTGTGGAGGCCAATGTGTTTTAGGAGAGTATCCAACTTAGGTGAAAGAAGCTTATCCTTCTTTTCAACTATAAAATAGGCAACACACTTCGCCTAAAACACCAAACCATCTAGTCCCAAAAATAACAGAGCCCAAGGAAATCGTGCAGTGCATGTGTCTTGGAAACCCTAAACTTATCGTATGACTTTCTAAGTTTCTTGAAAAAGGGTTCAATTCAATTGGAACTACCAAGTTCAATTGGATCAAAAGATGGAGAAAAAAAATTTAATGTTAATGTGCATCAAGACACTCGAAGTAGGAATCATAAGGGGAATCAAGATGTTATAACCTGAACCTATGATGAATAATTTAAACTTGACATCCAATGGCAATATGGGAACCATGATTTCAATCTTCTACTGCAAAGGAAAAACACAAAAGATCAAAACTCTAAGACTCAAGAGAAATCCAAAATATTGCAATGTGACTGGGAGGTTGGACTTTGGAGCTTTGGAAAACAATAAAGCACATAAAAAACAAGACAAATACATCAAGATGTAGTTCAACACACAATGCTTGCAGAATGAAAAACTTGAAGAAGCTATGTATTATATCAATTTCAAGGCTCTCATAGTAGCAACATTTGTTCGTCATCTCCACAACTAGCTTGAGATTCGAGTTGCAAGTTCTTGGGCTCTCTAGCTTGAGGCGGCTACATTGAATGTTGTGGCATGAAGTCTGAAGTTCAACTATGTGGAAACTTCAAATAAGAGCCATCTTGATTCACCACCACTCACATTAAGCTTAAGCACCATTAACCATTGCAAATTGTCACCAAAATAACTTAAACACAATCTATAGAACCTTAATGCACATTATAAATATTAGGAGGCCAGAACTTGTTATGTAGGTGAAAATGATCAAAACTATTTAAGTTATTTGGTGAATCATGAAGCATCACAAAGCATTGTGATTTTGGACAAAGTGGTTGTCGACTGATGACAATACATGGCTTTTCCTTATGTGCCATTGGCAAATTTTAAGGCTTTTCAATCGCAAAGACAGGTGATGACACCTTTTTTGAGGGGGCAGAACTGGCAAACATGTGTAAGGCCAAGGGGGTTTTCGGGCTCTTTTTTTTTTTTAAAACAGAAAAACGAAAGGCCATTTTGCATGCCCTATTCGTTTGTCACAACCTGACGATAAACCGCCCAAAAAAAACACTGTTACCCAGTGTCAAGAAATATCCCACCCACCAAAAACCAAAAGGGAACTTCCCAAAAATTCAGTCTCAACTCCAAAATCTTTCACTTTCGTACGATACAAATTGTGAACTTGACAAGACTTGCAGCCCACCCACTCTTAGGCCGCCTTTACGCTATGGTGAGGAACCACCACAACCATGGAAATACTGAGAGGCCTCAAAACTCAAGAAAGGCTGTCCCATGAAATCATTTTAAGTGTTAAGCACTGGGCAGAGGTTGCAAAGTGTGGTATAGAGTGATAAAAGACTTTACTAAGGTGCATTAACACGGTAGTATATCATCACTCATATTAATTGGTAGCAAGAACCCCCAAAGTTTTTATTTTTTATTTTTTTAATATGATGGGCATCTTTATTTCATTCATCAAATTTTTGTAAAATAAATCAAGCTTAGCACAGTCCTAAAATAAATGTAATGAAACCTCCTTGTTTGAGCTACATATAAGGGTTTTCAAGAGTAGAACTTACAACAAAGAATATGGGATAAAATGAGGAGCTATTGGAAACATATTGGGAACTTTGGGAACATATTGAGAATACAGTGAAAACAAAATATGAACAACAAAAATCCAACACCCCAACCCTCCCTAAAAGAATAAAAACCTGGGCCCTTGGTGTGTGCTATCTCACCTTCTTGGAAGTATGCGTTCTTTTTTGCAGACTTATGTTCTTTGCCTCTTTGGCCTAGGCTAATAGAAAGGGTAAAACTATCAGTGAATATTTTAACAAGGGTTGTGTCACACTGTGGCCTTGCCATTTACATTAAAAAGTATCTTAAATCAAAAGAAGAATTATGAAAACTCAAATATTTCACGATGCAAAAATATAATCTTCAAAAAATCCTCTAAAATAAACCAAAATACTTCAAGATATTATAACTCTATAACTAATCTAAAGTTTCAACACAAGCCAAAATATCATATTTCAAAAATCCTCATATAAAAATAGTCCTATTATTACCTAGGGGCCAAAATCCCTTAAGCTACTATACTCTATAATGAATCTTAACACAATATCCTTGCCTTGGTAGGCAAGGCCAACAAAGTCAAAAAAGTTAAAAGAGTTTAGATCAATCAAGTTTTTTTGGGCTCATGGTGTAATGGACTTCATGTCAGGCCCACCTACACCATGATTTCACACAATGCCCATATGTGAGGTGGCCTAGTGTGAAATGTGTTAGATCATGAAACATTACTCATAAGCTGCCACATAAGGGTCCTATATCAAGTTTTCATCCACCTCCATTTTTTTGGTCCCTTGAGGTGCATTCATACTTGGTGTTAGGGACATTAGTGTTGAGTACCTTAACACCATGCTAGTCATTTAGGCCTTAGACCTACTTGCCATGAACATTTGTTGTTAAGCTACCATTCACTTAACATTAAGCCATCACCCATTTAACATTGGGTGCCATCAAGGATGCCATTAGATTTTCATTTAATAGTGAGTTGACATTAAGTGTGAATGCACCATTAGGCTTTCAAGTTTTATGTAAAATGAATTTATATCTTGACAATCACTTTCCTCCAATCATAAATTTTCTTTCACGCTATAATGTAAAGGGGACAAAATAACCAACCCAAAGAAAATCAGCGTAGGGTAACACCCTAGGACAAAGAGATTATTAGACTCAGGTCCTACACAAGGGGGTGATGAAAAGTGTTTTTATAATAACCTTGTCCCATGGTATTACCAAACATAAAATGATCTTTAAAATGACTAGATGTTAAAAAATGGAAAAACATTACAAAAACATTAAAACCTAAGAATTAATGTTGGGAAGGTAAATGTAAATACACACATACCCTCTACAAAAAAAACATGTGATTTACACTTACCCTACTCATGTGTGCAAATAATTTGTTTACATTTACATGTGAAAGTGTAAAAAAATTTCAATTACATTTACATAGTCTTGTGTAAATGTTTTTGATAAGATAAATGTAAGTTTATATATATTGTATACCTTCATCCCATTGCAATGGGGGAAGAATTGTGTTGACTCATAAGCTATGCTTTATGTTTTCAATTTTGTGAAGTTTTTGCAACACATTTTTTCGCACACCAATTTGAAATTATAATTAAAAGTGGTTGTGAAACAATAATCCACGACATTAGGTGTACTCTAGACCTTCATATCAACTAGGTTATTCTTCAATTGGACACGGCAAATGTTTTTAATTCAATGTCAAGAGGGGTCATTTCAAGAACTTCGTGTAGTAAGTGGGGACATCATACAATTCGTTTGTTTTGTTCTATGCATTCAAGTTTCCTTTGTTTTAAAATCATTGTAATTGTGAAGGTGATGTCACAATCATCCCATTTGCCATTAAGACTCATCAAGGTGATCCCTTGGGGGCAAGGGGGGCACTATTCACTTTAGCCCATTTTAGGGCTTTACGTTTTATAGTTAGTCATTTCCCTTCTTGTCTATTTGCATCCATTGTAAATGAAATTCACATCATAAGTCATTTTTCAATTGTATCATTTGCCTATGAACATTTCTAGATTGAACTTTGTGCGATAGGTTTTTCTATCCAACTTCAAAAATGCATTACATGGTCACCCTTTAGCCTACCACTAGATTTCAACACCCCATCCTGGTTTACCACCCCATTTGAAGGAATTAGAGTCTTGGGGGTTTTGTTGGGCACCTTAACTTTCACATCATCATTCATTAAAAATGCCCTACAAGAGGATGTTTGACATGTGGACCTTTTCCCTAAAATGGGTGATGTTTAGGTGGCCTTTGGAATCTTAAATTGTTGTTTCATGCAACATCCATTGTATCTTTTATGATGCACACCTCCATCTTCCACCTTCATAAAATCCTTTATTTCTTTTAACTCCTCATTCCATAAAAGGTTTGGATGCCTTTTGGGCCTAAGATATTTTGATAGCCCAAAAAGACTTATAACTCGTAAACAAGCTTTCTTCCCAATAATCTCTGGTGGTGTTAAGTTCATATTGACATCCACCATCACCCCAATGGCCTATTTAGGGAATTAAACCCTTGTTGTTTTAGTCATAGTTGTTAGGTCGATGGTTGATCAATGTTTTTTCCTCTTTTTTGAAGCCTTAGCACGAATCGACAACAACACATTACCTTTTTAACAACACCTCAAAACAACATGTGATCTTCTACCACCCCCACCCCATGTGTGTTTTCTTTTATTTGAACAATTCATTAAGCAACACATGGTTCAATTTCAAGATTCCATCTTGGAACATCTGCATCATCATACCTTTTTTAGCATGTTCTCTGACACGACATTTAAGGCCCATTGTGCCCAATTTTTTTCATGCTTAGGAGTAGATGTTTGGCTTACAATTTGACCATTCTCCCCAACCTTTTAATTATTTTCCCTAATTTTTTGCACAACACTTTGTACACGACTTAGACTACCCCATCCCTCAATTGTAGGCATCCCTCATTGTGTGTGCACACATCCCATTGACCTTATGAATATCCACCTCTTACATTGTGTTCATGGCGTCAAACGCACTAAAACGCATGATGTAATTCGGGACACCTTTGTCACCATTGCGCAAGATGCTAGTTTCCATGTGGGACGAGAACAATTACATGTGTTTCCTTCACCACATTCAATTCCTCTTGTTGATGATTCAACATTGTGCTTACCAAAAATGGCATTCGCACCTTAGTAGATGTTGTCATTACTAACCCAACGGAAGTGGATATATTTCCCTGATCTTGCGAAACTCAAGGATTTGTTGCCTCTAATGCAACTCAAACCAAGGAAAGGAGTTATTGCAACCAACACCCCACTAATCAATTCCTCCCCTTAGCAATTGAAATATTTGATTGCTTACAAAACATGCCGATGTGTTTTTACACGACTATGCTAATGCCATTTGGAGCTTGAAGGGGATAGAAGGTTCTCATCTTTCTACCTTGGTCATTTTTCTTCATCAAAATGTTTCAATCAGATTACAAAGGATGCAAACATCTTCCATCTTAAATCGAACGATAGACATAGGCTTAACTACTTCTCAACTTCCACCCCTTCAAAACACACATCCCATCACCACAACTGATTTATTGCAAGCCGTCAATTTTTGACATATAAATATGACCGACCTTCCATAGGCGGTTCATTTTGGACATGGAGAGATTTTCACAGCTATTTTGAGACAGCTGGACATCCTGTCACTTCTCCCTTTTTCTTTATATTAGTCATTTGTACATTTCCCTAATTTAAGGTGTGTTTCTTAATAAAGCTTTACAAGTCTTTGACTTTAATGACTTTAAACTATTTGCAATTCTCATTGATTAGTTGTGGGTGCATCCCAGTGTGGGTGCATCTGAAAATTCAATTTTTTTTAATGGGCCACTTTGGTTGGCCCTTCACAATTTTGGTTTGATACTTGTATTGTTCCCTCGCATTATTTGTTCCCCACATTAACATAGTGCATACATACTTCACCATATAAATATATAATACAAGCCCACACTTTTGGGCAAAGGATAAAAACTAACTATGGTGCTACTGAGGAATATTTTGGGTGCACATTTTGAGTGCATGTTGTCCCACCTTATGGTTCCGTTGAAATTTCATTTTTAACTTTGTTCATCAATAGCTTTGGCTTGGGCTTTTCACAAAAGCTCGGGTTCTTAATGTGATTCATATTAATTGGTCATGGGCATCCCAAAGTTTTTTTTCCCCTCAACAATGGGACACTTTGATTAGCCCATCACTCAAAATAATTTTGAAGTTTTGAGAATGCTATGTTCATTGGCATCCATGTTAACATTTTTTCTCTGTTTTTTTCTTTTTTTTGGGGAAAACAAATGGAGAGAATCCATTGCAGGAAGAAACAGAACACCAAGAAGGAAGACCGAGGGGAGGGGCCCCAACCAGGCCAGCCCAAACCCCACAACCTACCAGTATATCTGACCAAGGTGGTTGGGAACACCATCTCACCTGTCTGCCATCACACACACAAATAGCATGATCTGGACTTCAGACCTTGTCAAAAGTTTCCAGGACCCTATCTTCTTCACTAGGAATAATTTTGTACCAATTTTTCATTTTCAATAAAATTTACATAGATTTGCACTTCTTTACACAATGAATGAATGTGAATTCCATATAGTTATACAATTTTACACAGTTTAAAATGGATTTACATGATTTTACACATACATGTTCAAGGTTATATGTTTACACTAATATTTACACGAGCGCGATTGAGAAGTTACACTTACACATGGAGGACATGTTTAAAACCATATACACACCCAACACCAGTAAGAACTAAGAACCCGCTCCTAAACAAAACATGAGGAGGAAAAATTACATTTAACATAGCTATTAAATTTATAACATTTATAACAGAAAATTTCTTGACAGACTTTACAATCCAGAAAGATCCAAAAAATGGGGAACTTCAACAGTTGCAAAGAGCAACTCTGTGAGTCAATTCCAGGAAAGATCATAGGCCTATTATGACTTAGCCTGTTCTTTAACCCTTTCATTGCATATGTCAACAACTTCCTTACCTTAAAAATAATGAACTCCAACAATGAACGTGCAATCCCACTTATTACAAGCCATGAAAAAATGAAAATCACATCCTAGAAAAGCTCATTGAAGCTTGCACTTATGTGTGCAATGTTTACTTTAAGGTGCATTCACACTTGGTGTTAAGGACTCACGTATTAAGTCCCCCTAACACTAAGTTAGTCATTTAGGTCCTAAACCTATTTATCATGAAGATTTTATCTGAAGTTAACATTTCACTTAATATTGAACAATCACCTATTTAACATTGGCTGCCACCTAAGATGCCACCTAGATTTTTACTTAACACTGACTTAATATTAGGTGTGAATGCACCTTTATTCACCCGAAAGTGGGCAACAAATAATGCGTAGGATAAATCTAATATCAAGCCTCAAAAAAAATTTGATTCTGGTTTTGATCCTGTTTTGAAAATTAGACCCAGTTCTGAGTAACCTGGACTACAACCAGTGGTTAGTTGTTGTACCTTCTGGTTAGCCCCTGATTATTATTTTTTCCTGAGAAAAAAATTCAAACTTGTTGGTTTTTAGCTCTGGTTCCCAAAACATAAATGGAACTAAGAACCCCAGTTCCAAATTTTATACTTTTCCTATTCCAAAATTGATTCTGAAAATCAGACCCAATTCTAGTTTGTTTTTTTGCTAATAGAAACTCGAACTGATGATTCTAACTGACCAAACTGCATGCTCACCCAACACTGGTGAGAAGCTGTGATACACACCTACAAGGGTCCCTTACCTTGTAGAATTCATTTTGAAAAAAATTGAGGACATTATTAAGGACCCACTTTGCCTGCCTAGAGAGTGAGTAACACTTATTCAGCAGGTTCTATGAACCTGCAATGCAAGGAGTTTCCTGATATCAACCCACTCCAAACACGCAAAGCCTATCTTTTCAAAATGCTTTATATATATGTAAGGATAAAACCCCGTAGTCAGGTCATTCCCAAAAGAAGGGGATGAGAACTTGGCCATACCCAAGTCTGGCCCCACATTTTGAGAATGCATTTCACCTATGCACTTCATCCAATGTATACCAAGGGACCAATTTTTATGATGAACTTGAATATAAGTAGACTGGGAGACTTAAAGCACTCAAAGAAACTTTGTAATGTATGTGGAGGGCACCTTACATCCATGACTTTCCCTCCTAGAAATTGGGAGGGATGTTCTGCTTACTCCTCAAGGGTGGGAGGGAAATTATGCCTATTTATGGTCTATTCACACTTAGGGTTATGATTGTTGCAATGGTAGGGCCTCGCCAACAAAACAGCATGTAACATGATACTCGATCCCATTATTTGGCCTATGATTGTTAGCTTTAATTTGTCAATGTTCACACATGTAGTTAAATTAGGTTGTATGATTAAAGTTAGTGATCATTGAACAAACATAGTTGATGGTGTTCTTTCTTGCTAGTAGCCAAAAGTGGTGAAAATGGCAACCACCTTAGTTGAAACCTCCATAGCTACGCATTTCTAGAAGCTGCAACATCCAAGTGTAACCAAAAACTAGGGCACATACATAGAAGCCCTATACATCAATTCAACGTAGAGTAACATCCACATGCATTTGATAGCATATACCTTCATCGGGTGATACAATGTCCACAAGCAAAAATCTGCAACTATTCCAACTAGTTAAGAAATAACCTAATAATAAAATCTATAGGTCTCTTGGGGTCAAATCACTTTGATCTCACTCCCATGAGCACAACTGGCCATCCGAAGCCTTTCTCAATAACAACAGACTGCAAAAGCCCAATTGAGGATGAATTTCCTAGACCCACATTAAAAAAAAGTGAACACCCAATCCCAAATCTCTTGAACAGAACATTTGGAAGGGGAACATTTGAACAAGAACATTACATCAGCAACTACCACAAAAAGTAAATTCTTTAACACATAAGTTCACAAACCCCACACCCAACAGGACCTTATTCACCAATTTAACAAAGAAGATTATGGCCATCTACACAATGAAGATTGAGAAGCTCCATAGGTCACCCTCTTTTACCCTGTCTTTGGGCCTGCTTTCACCTTCTATACCCTCTTTCAGTGGTACAGTAGAACCTCTATAAACTGATCCCCCCAAATTTTATAACCTCTCAAATTTTATCATTCCGACCCGGTCCATCAATGGGACCAGGCAAAAATTTTATATTCTTATAACTTATCACTTTTCCTCTTTCCCGACAATTTTATAATTTTATAATTTGTTTATTTCTCGATTAGTTATGGTGGAAATAACTAGTGATAGGCCTTTGTTTAAGACTATTCTGGTGGAGATGGCGTACTCTGTCATTCATCTTCACAATTGAGTCAACAAAAGCAGGATAGCTGTCCTTTTGTGCTGGACTTCAAATATTTTCACCTCTTTCTCTGCCAAAGACGGGTTACCTTGATGATAAAAAATGCAAAGAAAAAAAGAAAAAGAGCAGCCTGCAACTTTTTGAACCCTGCACCTCACAGTTCCGAACCTCTCCCATAACTTATAACCTCTCAAACTTTATCACTGGCTACCGGTCCTTAGGTGATAAAATTATAGAGGTTCTACTGTATCCGCAAAGTAAGGAAATTTTATTAAATCTCAGTATGAAATGCTGAAACTCAGCATTTAATGCACAAAGTTCGAGAGTAATTATAGACGTTGTATAGGGAAAATATATGTAGCAGCAGTGGAGGCGGTCAGGAAAAAGGTTAGACAGGATGAAACTCAGTTTATCACCAAAATTATTTCATTTTGTAAAATTTTCATCCCAGTTGGACATTTAATGGCCTATTATGCTGAAACTGACCGTTCTGCCCCCCCTAATTGCAAGACTTTAGGGATAACTCTAATATGTAACCACAATCCTCATAATTTTGAAAATTTCCAAATGACCAACCCCATAAAAGCCAGCTAATTGCCGAGTTCTTTCACAAGAACCATTAGTTCTTTAAGGGTTTGGAAATAGTCATCATCCAACCCCCCCCCTCCCCCCCCGGGGGGGATCTTTGATTCCGATTTTGTCCCAAAGAATCAGAACTGGTGGTTCTTAATAAATTCAAATTAGGCACACTAGGGTAAACTGGTCACTGATCAAACATTTAAGCGCTCAGGGCAGGCCAGATCCAAGGGAAAGGCTTGGATTGTTTTTGGTGTTCAAACAAAATTTGAATTGTTCTTATTGGTGCATTTGGTGTATTAAAAATTGTCTAAAACGAAATAGAATTGAAAAAGTTACAGTCCTCCATAAATTAAAAAAATCAAAACCTAAAAAAGAAAAACCACCAAATGCTACAAAGACCAATCCTCAAACACTCACAAATTTTTTTTAAGGTTATTCTGTTGCAATTAGAGTTCAAAAATAATTTGTAGAACTTCAGGTGACACTTCTATAACACTTTAAATCATTTAAAATGAATAAGAAATAAAAAATTTATGAGGTTTGAAAAGAGAAAGGGTCAAAACGAAGAAAAATGAAAAAAAAGTGAAAAGAAACACAGTCTGCAATTCGAAAAAACGTATTTTCTTCACAGCTCTTTATTGGCTGGTCCTTTCGCTTTGCATTTCCAAGATCATTTGTAAAGCTTGAGAAGGTGTTCTTATAACATTTTAAATCATTCAAAATGGAGAAGAATTGAGAAAGATTTGCCAAAGCATTCGATCATAGGCAGACAATCGGTGATAAGCCAGTTTACCTTACACTGGTTTTCACCTTACCTATGTGTGTTTCCAAAACAACACTGGAATTGTCGCCATAGCAGACAATTCCACTGTGGGGACTTAGTATGTCTGTGTGCAGAACGCCGTGTCACAGACGGACTAAGCGAATTAATATATTAGATTGGGTGGAATAAGGGTGAGAACTGTGTGTGGCCCCATTCCGATAATATACCCCATCCCAAGGGCTTTAACATGCATGGAAAAGACCACAGCTACTTGCTTAGAAAAACAGTAGAAACTCAAACGAAGGTGCACTTTACTAAATTTGTAAAGTTCACATGGGAATCAGACGACTTATTATGCCTTGTAACCAGAAATGTAGGTAATCTTTACGACAATTGTAACACTCACCCAGGAATCAGACATAATTTTTACTCCCTCTAACCGGAAATCGTGGGTGAACTTTACGAAAATTGCAAAGCCCATGGAGGAATCGGATGGAATTTTTATGCCCTATAAACCAAAAACGAGGGTGAACTTTATCTTTGTAGAATGGTGGTTTTTTTTTTTTGAGTTTTGACCCCCTTTACTTTGGGGGCCTGTGACTTTCTCATTTCTAATCTGTTTTTGATGATTGCTAGTGTCAGATGCCCCAAGAAGAGGGGTTCAAGTTTTGTTTGGACACCAGAAACAACAGAGCCGTCCTCTTGGATCCGGCCTGCCCTGAGCGCTAAACTGTTTGGTTACGAGCTAGTCTACCCTAGGTCTTTCCGAATAGTTAATGAAAGACAGCCAAGCCCATATGGACAAGGAGGACTCGCAGGGTTTTTTTTTCTTCCAAATTCCTTAAGTAGGTCCACTGGCAAGAAACCCCTGCATTAGTTAGCATTAAATTGTAACTGTCCTAGGTGGGCTGTAGTATTTTGTAAAGTGCCTAGGTTTGGATGTGGCAAATTTAATTTTTTTTATTTCAAAAAATGGCGAAAATTATCCCTATAAATCACAATTTTTACGTGTTGGTTTTTCATTTTCTGAAATTTTTTTTTGCCAAGTTGCGAAATTTCGCCACAAAAAAGAAGGACACTCCGACTGAGTACACTAAAAAATAGTCTAGCTAGGTCTTTTACATGCATTGTAATGCCCCAGGGCTGGGATGTTCCCCAAAGAAATAATGGGCACTCCACTGGTCAAGGGCGCATTATTTCAGGAACACCTTGGCTGAACGGTGTAAAAATCAAGGGATTTTCGTCTTATTTATTTATTTATTCACATTATACCTCTTAGGTACTTGTAGGGTACCCATTGTGTATCACAGGAAAAAGAAAAATAGTGCAGCCCATTTTGAAAAACAAAATGCTCGCAAAAACATTTTGGGCGGGGGGGGGGGGGGGGGGAAGGAGAGGAGAGGAGGGGGGGGGGAGAGAGGGGAGAGGGAGGGAGAAGAAGCGGGAAAAAAAAAGAAAACAAGAGGGAGAGGAGGACAAACGAACA
>Ga0116229_10000304_pt1 | contig 60066 bp, 55 predicted proteins | sample S1TSphgellanicum_3_FD_87313 | JGI IMG/M metagenome (GOLD analysis project Ga0116229, IMG submission 87313) | Host-associated microbial communities from peat moss isolated from Minnesota, USA - S1T2_Fc - Sphagnum magellanicum MG | ecosystem: Host-associated > Plants > Peat moss > Unclassified...
CCTTTTTGCCTGAAACGTCGTCGCTCGCTCGTCACGTAGCTACAGCTATGCTCCTCGCTCGACTCCTAGTCCCAGGCAAAAAATCCTTTCGGCGTGACCCGCGCCTCATTTTCGGACAGCCTCTAGAAACAAGCTTAGGATTCTTTTTAAGCAAGGTCATTCCCGGTTTTAATGTTTCATTCTGCGCTGCGATACCAATATCCGAGGCTTCATCGCAAAAGGCGCAATCACTCCAAGCCAACCCTGCCAACAAGGCTACTGCGAAGCGTAATGGAAGCAGTTTAAATCGCGCAAAAAGTGGCACTTACGCCATGATCCTGTTGATGAATTTAGACTGCAAGCGGAAAGTGGTACAAGGAATTGTACGATCTTTTAAGTGTCGCTTTCGCGACCCGGCGCAAGGGCCTGCGCGGGCTACCTTCTTTGCCGCCAGAGGGCGTAACCGGCGATGAGCCACGCGGCGAGCATCGCGCCGTCGCTAAAGTAACTGACCATTTCCGCTTTCAGGCTCAGACCGGCAATATGGTAATGGGCGACGTAGTGTAACGTAATGTCCGAGAACCCGGCGGGAACGGCGACGGCCCGCAGGATGTAGTCGGCGCGCAACAACGGAACATCGCGGCCATTGAGATCGACCTGCCAGTCGGAGTCGTACTGGTCATCGATCAAGACAAACCCACTGCGACTGGTTTGCGCGGCGATATCGATTTGCGTGGGGGTGTAGGTCTTGAGCGCAACCTCGTCGGAAGTTCCGGACGTGGCAGGAGGAGCGAGTGGGGGCGGCACGGTGACGACGACCGGGCGCGCGAGCAGCACGGTTTGCCGCGGATTCCAACCGGCGTCCTGGAGTCGTTTAAGCACCGCATCCTCATCAGAGAGAATCTCCACGCCGGGAACCAGGGTCACCTTGGCCAGGTAGTCTTTCATCCCCACGAGGACGTGACTCGGCATGTTCGGCCCCCGTGGTTGCTCGAGGGTATAGCCATCCGCGTGAGCGATATTGGCCGCGATGCCGGGATCCTGCCGCATTTGCGAAAGGCCCTCCTCGGGAATCACGACATTTTTGACTCCTCCCAGAAACCAAAGCCGGGATTGATTGTTGCCGAGGGCCTGGAAAAACGCATTGAGATCGTCCGGAATGCGGGATGCGGCGGAGATATCGAAACAGGAGATATTCATCGCGGCAAATTGGTTTTGGAGCAATTGATTGAGAAGGGGGTCCCCGACCGCGACGCTGCACCTCACCGTGTCGCCCTCGCTGCGGAGCGCTTCGAGGAGCGGGTTGGTCGCAATCATGTCCGACAACTGCTCAGGCTCGATGAATTGGCCTGCGACCCAGGCGAGTTGCGCGGTAGAGAGCGCGGCCAGGGCCAGCGCGAGAGTGAACGGCAGGAATTCCGGCTTGAGCATCGATTGCCAGAGATGATGCAGGAGGGGATTGACGAGCGTGAGGCCGCGCAGTTTTTCCGGCCGCCACAAACCGCGCAAGACGAGGCAGAAAAGCACCATGAGCAGAAACGCCCAGAGCAACGAGGTGTGCATGGTGTTCATCATATTGGCAACGGCGTTGGGCTCGAAACTGTCCGCCTTGAGGGCGGCACCAAGAACAAGACTGAGCGGAAAACTCACGGCAAGTCCCAAGCCCAAAAGAATCGTGAGGCCGAGGGTGAACCACGCCAGGCGCCGGCGAATTGCTTTTGCCTCGGACGCTTCCCCGTCGAGTGAGACGAGAAGATGTTCTACGCCAAGGGCACTCAGGACGATCAACGCAAAATTGGTCATCTCGAGCCATTTGAGCGGATTGCGCCATTTGTCCATCATCGGGAGCTCAAAGAGCGGACGGTAAAGCGGCGTGTGCCAGCCCCAGGAGAGAATCAAGGCAAGGAAGCCAACCGCGAGGAGCACGCGCCCGTAGAAGCGCTGACGCCCGGTGATCCGGCCGCGCCCCAGTACGCCCTCCCACAAAAGCAAAACCACGCCCAAGAGGGCCAGCACGGTGGCGACGGTTCCCGTGGTGCTGATGGCGAGGTTCAGGTTGGGCACACCCTGACGAGTTTTCGGCCAATCGGGCGATTCGCCAATCCAGCCCCAATAGGGGCCGTCCTGGTTGTTCATGTGCCAGCCAAAAAAACCGGGCACGAGATAAGTGAGCGATTCGGCCGGTCCGAGGCTGAACTGAGTCACGAGCTTGTAGGTTTGGTCCCGATCGGTGGAACCGGACATCTTGACGTTCTGAATGTTGCCTTGAAAAAGCGCGAGCAATGGCGCGAGGGCCACGACCGCGGCGACAACGACGCAAAGAGCAAGAGGACGGAAGGCGAGGAGGTGATCGAGGATCGTTCGCCGCGTTGCGCCGCCACGGACAATCGCCGCGAGATAAAGGACCGCGACGAAGATGCTGGCGATGGCGCCGCGATCCGCGTTCGTGAGCAACCCGACCATGATTCCGCAGGAGACGCCGCTGATGAGGGGGTAGGCCCAATGGCCGGTGCGCTCCGCGCGCAGAGCCGCCCAAGCGGCAATGGCGTAGAACGGCCAGGTCGTGATGTAGCCGTAATGACCGGGATAGATAAAGGGGAGGATGTCGCCCTGCCAGGCATAAACGAGGCCGCCGAAAAGGGCTGCGGGACGGGTTAATTCGAACTCGCGCAGGAAAGCGGTCATGGCCAGCAGAGCGAGCGTGGACGCGAAGGGAGTATAGGCGGTGAAAAAGCACCAGACGGAGCATTGCGCCGCGGCGAGACTGAGCGGGTTGAGCGGCTGAGCCGTGTACGGGACGCCGAGCCAATTGAGCACATGGAAGGTTCCGATGGGCGGGAAATGGTAGGCGAACTTCCATAGATTCGATGGATCGACGTCGATGGAGGCGGGAACATACTCGCCAAAGGTGAAGAACTGGCAGAGCCCAAGCTGAACGAGCAGTGAAATGAGCGCGACAACCCAAAGCGAAGTCCATGGCCCTGTCGAAGCGGAGACGCGACTGTCCGATGATTCCATCGTTTCTTGATAGCGGGGTCGAAGCTATCGGGAAAGCGTGTTCGTCATGCGTCTTTGACCAGGAGATTTGGAAAAATGACGGAATGACCAAGTTTGGGAGAGGAAAGATTTTTGACAGGAAAACATGAAATACATGAGGGAGGCAGAGGAGGGGATAGGACTTATGGGACGAATGGGACAGATAAGACTGGGGAAATCGGGAGTAGTCAGAGATTGTTCGACAAGCGTAAGGATGACGGATTTTAATAAATTCGCTGACGCGACTCCGCCGTCTCACGGCGGCGGGGACACCGACGAGGGTCATAGACCGCCGCTAGAACTGCACCGTCGCCCGGCACACTCGTGTGTCGGCGACTGCCACCTTCGCAGTTTCAAGATGAGTTTAGGCGCGCTTTGAGTTAGGTTGGGTGGGTGCCCAAAAAAGCTGTCGCCATTTTCTTTCTGCTCGCCTTTCTGGGAGCAGCTCTCTTCGTCTATTTCACGTTCCCACGCACGAAGGAGGAAATTCCGACCAGCAACAATCAGCGGCCTTTCCCCAGCGCGCCTGCGCCGAGTCCCAACGTCCCCAACAGCATTCCCGTGCCGGAGACGGTTCCGCACCCCAATGTTCCCCAGGTGCCGCCCGGCCCGACGCTTCGCGTGATGGCGTGGGCCACGGGGCCCGAGGCGCAGCAGCTTGAGGCGGAAGCGGACGCGTTTGGCGCGGCGAGCGGCCGGCGCGCTTCGTTGACCATCGACGGCGATGCGGCGACTTATCGCCGCGATTTGCAGCAGGCTATTGCATCCGGCAATGCGCCTGACGTCTGCCTGGTCAGCGCGCGCGATTTCTCGGGCCTCAATCCCGCGAGCGATCTCACCGACGTAACCGCCCCGCCCGAAACGGCTCCGCGCGCCCTGGCCGCTTTCACGGCGGACGGACGCGTCAAGGCGGTGCCGGATGAGTTCTCGGTGGATGTGCTTTTCTATAACCCCTCTTATTTCGACCAGGCCGGCATCGGCTATCCGGACCGTCATTGGAATTGGGACATCCTGGAGGCCGACGCGCGGGCGCTCGAATCGCTCCAGATCAAAGATGCCGCGGGCGAGCCGGTTTACCCGCTGGAATTGCCGGCCGATTTCGATTTCTGGAATATCCTGTGCACGCAGGCAGGCCATCCGGCGCTCGACCAGAATGTGTGGCACCTGACGGACGAGGACGGAAAGGAATCGCAGATGCGGGCGCTCGATTTCATTCACGAGATTTTTCAGGAGCTGAGCGTGACCGCGCCGCTGCCGAAAGCGGGCCAACCGCCGGGGAGTCTCTTCGCACAACAACGCGCGATGGTTTTGATTGCGCCGTCGGAGATGACGGCATCGCTGCCCAACTTTGGCTATGCGTTTACGCTGCTGCCGGAGGACATGAACCGGGCGAGCCTGGCGGAGGTTAACGGCTGGGCGGTGACGGCGCAGTCGACGCAGATCGATGCCGCGCGCGTGCTGGCCGGCTATCTCGCTTATCAAGCGGTGCATGCGGGCTGGAGTTCGGCGATGCAGCCCAAGACCGCGACTCCGTCCAAAGCGATCTGCTATGAGGCGTTGGGTCAGGCGCTGGTTCCGAGGATCGAACCAAAAAGCGCGCGGATGGCGCAGTTTCTCGACCAGCAAATCGATCTTCTGGCGCGCAATCGACAGCAGAAGACCGATGATCTTTACGCGCGGATTCAATCGGAATACCAGGGCGACATGTTACCGCCCCGCATTGACGGCGATCCGCCGGAGGCGGCGAGTCAAAAGCCGAGTCCGAAGACGGATGGGACGCAGTTGCGGGGGCTTTAGGGTTTTCGTTCTGCGACCCCTGCCAGGGTCGGGGACGCTGGAAAAGAAAACCGGTGGTGGCGTCCGCTTCGCGGACTTACCACCGGCCAGGATTGTCGCAAGCCTCCGGCTTGCGGAAGACAGGGAGCAAAATAGTCAGTGATCGTTGACTCGGTTCGCTCCCTGACCATCACCATGGCATCTAGACCTCGGTTAAGACTGTTCTCAGGGTCTTGAGGAGCGTGCCTGCGGAATAGGGCTTGTTGATGAAGTAACGAAGCTTGCCGTCAAGTTCCTGGTTAATCGCTTCGTTGGTTTTCAAGCCACTGGCCGCGATGATCTTGATCGCGGGGTTCATTTTCATCAGGACGCGGACGGTGGCCGGGCCGTCCATGACAGGCATGGCCATGTCGGTAAGGACGGCGGCGATTTTGTCCCGGTGCCGGGCGTAAAGAGCGAGGGCTTCCACGCCGTCGTTGGCGGTGAGAGTCTGGTAACCGAAAGCCTGAAGCGTCTGGCTGGTGATGGTGAGGATTGAGGCCTCATCATCGACGACGAGGATGGTTTCGTTATTGCCGCGCGGAAGTGTGGCTTTTTCTTCTTCCTCGCCGGCGGGTTTGGAGGCGTCTTCAAGCGCCGGGAGATAAACTTTGAAGGTGGTGCCTTTGCCAACTTCGCTGAGAACTTTGACGAAACCTTCGTGGCTTTTCACGATGGCGATGACGGTGGAAAGGCCGAGGCCGGTGCCCTTGCCGATTTCCTTGGTGGTGAAGAAGGGCTCGAAGATTTTGTCGAGCACGGCGGGTTCAATTCCCGTTCCGGTGTCGGATACGTTGATGGCGACGTAGACGCCCGGCCTGGCGTCGACGTGCATCGAGGCGACCTGCTCGTCGATGACGGCGTTTTCCGCGGAGATGGTGAGGCAGCCACCGTCGGGCATGGCGTCGCGCGCGTTGACGCAGAGGTTGAGCAAGATCTGATGCAACTGGGTCGGGTCGCCGAGGATGGTCCATGAGTCGCCGGGGAAGGAGGTCTTTAACTGGATATTTTTCGGCAGCGTTTCCTTGATGAGGGCCTGGATGTCCTTGAGCAGATGGCGCGGCTGCACTTCGACGCGGTCGCCCTTCATGCCGCGCGCGAAGGAGAGAACCTGACGGACGATGTCGGCGCCGCGGCGGGTGGTCATCTCGATCGTCTCAAGAATGTTTTGGGCCTTGGGGTGGGTCGTGGTGGCCTTCAACATCTCGATGGACATCATGATGGGCGTGAGAATGTTGTTGAGATCGTGCGCGATGCCTCCCGCCAGGGTTCCGATGCTTTCCATGCGCTGCGCCCGCATGAGTTGCGCCTCGATTTGCTTGCGGTCGGTGATGTCGTAGCCGATGCTCAAAAAGGCTTTCGGCGTATCGGCCTGATCCTTGATCAAGGTCCAGTGCGACTGGATGACAAGCTCGCGGCCGTCCTTGTGGACGATGGGAATTTCGCTCGTCCACTTGTTTTGTTGCAGCGTGGCTCGGCACGCTTCGTCATATTGCCCGGGGTTTTTCTTGAAACTCAATTCCTTCACCAGGCGGCTGGCCGCCTCGTCCGCCGTCCAGCCGTAGATGGCCTCGGCACCTTTGTTCCAGAAAAGCACGCGGCCCTGCAGGTCGCAGAGGGTGATGGCATCATTGGTCTTGTCCAGCAAGGCGGCCTGCTGCGCTATTTTTTCGGTCGAGCGCTTGCTCTCGGAAATATCCTGGACCTGCTTGATGAAGTAGAGAGGGAAGCCATTGGCATCGCGCACGAGAGAGCTCGTGAGATGGACCCAGATGGGATGGCCGCGCTTGTGAAAATAGCGCTTCTCCATTTGATAGAAGTGGGTTTCGCCGGTCAGGGTCTGGCGCGCAAATTCCAGCTCCACCGGGATATCCTCGGGATGGGTGAGGCGCTGAAACGTCTTACGGCACAGTTCGTCCGCCGAGTAACCGAGCAGGTCGCAAAGAGATTGGTTGGCCGTCAGCCAATGGCCGTCGGGAGCGACGAGGGCCATGCCAATGGGGCCGTATTCGAAGGCCTGGGAAAAGCGTTCGCCGCTGAGACGCAGGGCTTCCTCCTGCTCGCCGCTTTTGGTGACGGGCCGGAGCGTGACGGAAAAGTGACTGCACTCGCCGAAGCGATCGAAAATCGGGACGAACTTGATCTCGTACAAGCGGGCGAGGCCTTCCTTGTCGTACAAGAAAATCTGACGGTCAATGGCTTTGGATTTGGCGAGGGCGCGATAGATTTCGGCAACGACTCTCGGCTCGGTTTTTTTGCCCTCGAGAAAACGGAGGCTGCGGCCCAGGGTTTGCTTTCGCGTATAGCCCAAGCTGGCTTCGAAGGCGTCGTTGACGAGGATAATGCGCGGGCCGGGCTCTTCCAACGGAACCGCTTCGATGATTAAAACGATGTCGCCGAGCCTGGCAATGCATGCGTCGAGAACATGGAGCTTCTCGTGCGATTGGTCCCAGTTTGAAGCGACGGTATTCATAGATGAATCGCGGGCTCAATCAGCTGTGAGTGATGGATGCGCTGCCCGATCGCTTTCGGTCACCTCAAGGACGCGCCGCCACGATGGCGGGATGTCCCGTAGCTGTCCAGAACCGGTTACTTAGGATATAGACAGAAAGCGTGGAATGCTTAGCGACTACTCATAAAGATTTCAGCCGTCCCTACGGAGACTTCTGGGAAAGTCTATCGGCCCGCAACAAGCCGGAGGCTTGCAAAACCGCAGAAAAGGGATTCCGCGGACGTCTCCTCTGGGACAAATATTCTTGCGCTTTATTGCCCTAATCCGCATTCGGGGCATGTTCGCGCGAGCCGAGCAAATCGAGCATTTCCCGGACAGCTTGTTCCAGACCGACGAAAATGGCGCGAGAAATAATCGAATGGCCGATGTTGAGCGTGTGGAGATGCGGCACGTCCTCGATGTATTCGCGGACGTTGCTGTAGTGCAGGCCGTGACCGGCATTGACCCGCAAGCCGAGTTCATGCGCATGGGCTGCGGCGCGTCCATGGCGGGACAGTTCCTTGCGGCGCGCGGCGCGGGTGGTTGCGTTGGCGTAGCCGCCGGTGTGGAGCTCCACGGTTTGCGCGCCGACACGATAGGCCGCGTCGACCTGCGCCAGGTCGGCGTCGATGAAGGCGCTGACTTCGATTTTGGCGGAATTGAGCTTGGCGATGACGCCCTTGAGCCGCTTGACGTCGGCTGCCACATCCAGCCCGCCCTCGGTGGTGATTTCCTCACGGCTTTCCGGCACGAGGCAAACCTCTTCCGGCTTGAACTTGAGCGCCTGCTTGGTCATGCCCGGCGTGGCGGCCATCTCGAGGTTGAGCGGAATCGAGATGGCGCGGGAGAGGCGGCGGACGTCGGTCTCCTGGATGTGGCGGCGATCCTCGCGAAGATGGACCGTGATGGCGTGAGCGCCGGCGTGTTCGGCGATGCGTGCGGCCTCGAGGACGCTTGGTTCGGGAGGAAGTCCCGCCTTCCATGAGCGGTAGCGGGCTTCGCGGAGAGTGGCGACGTGGTCGATGTTGAGTCCGAGTTGGGGCATGAGAGCAGGTTAGGGACTTCGGGCGAGTGAGGGCAAGAGTGGGAACGAGGGGACGGCGGAGGTTTCGCGCGGAGGGCCGAAGAGGGGAAGGCAGAGAGGGAGACGGAATAATTAGAAATCCTTCGACAAACTCAGGATGACGGAGGTCCTGCGGACGGCAGGGCCTGCGCCGGCTACCTTGAAATGCGTGCGGCTACCTGAAGACTTCCCCATTGAATTGCCCTTGCGTCACGCTAAGTTGCTTCACATGCCGCCGGTCTATCTCGAAAAAGTGTTGCGCCACGCCGAGCGGGAGCTGGTTCATCAGTCCCACCTGCGGCCGACCGACCTGCTCGACATTTACCGGCGTTTTCTGAAGCTGGAGGAGCACCGGCTCAGGCTCGAGCACATCCATGGCGAAAGCGGGCGCGAGCTTTGCAAAAAGCGGGCCGACGTCATCTCCGTCATGCTGCGCCATCTGTGGAACGGCGCGTGGGAAACTCATTTGCGCGCACATATCGACAAACCGCCGCGCATCGCCCTGCTGGCCGTGGGCGGATTTGGCCGGGGCGAACTCAATCCCTACAGCGACATCGACATTCTTTTTCTCTACCCCGAAAACGGGGCGAAGATGGCGGCGCAGGTCAACGATGTCGTCCAGCACGTCCTTTATATGCTGTGGGACATCGGCTTTCAGGTCGGCCACGCGACGCGCACGATGCAGGACCTCGTCACGCAGGCCAATGGCGATTTGCGGACGAAGACTTCGCTGCTCGAGGCGCGCTTTCTTTGCGGAGACGAAGCGCTCTTCACGGAGTACGAAAAGACGTTCGAGCGCAAATGCCTTCACGGCCACGAGAAAGAATATCTCGCCTGGCGCGTCGGCGATCAGCGCGACCGGCACGACAAGGCCGGCAACACGCCGTTTCTCCAGGAGCCGAACGTCAAAAATGGCTGCGGCGGCCTGCGCGATTACCAGAACCTGATCTGGGTCGGCAAAGTGAAGCGCGGCCTGGCCGGCACGCAGGATTTCGTCGATGCGCAGTTGCTCACTCCCACGGAACGCAAACAGCTCGACCGGGCGTACGACTTTCTCCTGCGCATCCGCACCGAGCTGCATTATTTGCAAAAGCGTTCCGGCGATGTCCTGACGCTGCGCCTCCAGGGACAAATCGCGGACAGCTTCGGTTACCAGCACCGGACCATCCTGCGGCGGATGGAAGCTTTCATGCGCGATTACTACGAGCGGACATCGCTGCTCTTTAATCTGGGCAACACGATCAGCAACCGCCTTTGCGGCAGCGGCAAAGCGCAGACCAAGTGGGCCTTCCTTCCCTTTCATGCCACGAAGCGCGAGGAAATCGACGGCTTCATCCTGGAAAACGGCGAGCTGGAGCTTCCCACTTCCGCCCACCTGAGCGAAGAACCGATGCGCCTGGTGCGCGTCTTCCTGCTCGCCCAGCAGCATAACGCCGAGATCGGGCCCGAATTGAAGCTGCGTCTGCGGCGCAAGCTTTACATGATCCACCGGCGCTTCATTTACCAGAACGCCGTGCGCGAAACGCTTCTGGCCATTCTCTCGCGCAAGGGGCAGGTCGGCCGGGCTTTGCGCGCCATGCACGAGCTCGGTTTCCTCGGCCGGTTCTTTCCCGAATTCCGCCCGCTGACGTGCCTCGTGCAGCATGAGTTTTTTCATCGCTACACCGCCGATGAACACACGCTGGTCTGCATCGAGATGCTCGACAAAATCATCGACGCCACCGAGACGCCCTTTTCCAAGTACAAGATGCTGCTGCAGCAGGTCGCGCGGCCCCACATCCTCTATCTCGCCATGCTGCTGCACGATACCGGCAAGTCGGACAACAGCGAGCGGCACGCCGAGGGAAGCGCGATCAACGCCGTCCGGGTCGCGCGACGGATGCGCATCAAGGGGACCGATCTCTCGACGCTCGTTTTCCTGGTCGATCACCATCTGACCATGTCGGAAATCGCGCGGCGCAAGAACCTCGACAACGAGGACACCATCGTCGAATTCGCGCGCATCGTGCAGACGCAGGAACGGCTCGATCTGCTGATGCTGCTGACCTTCGCCGACACGCTCGGCACCGGCTCCGGTCGCGGTTACTCGGACTGGAAAGACCTGCTGCTCTGGCAGCTCTACCATCGGACGACGAGCGCGCTGAGCGGCGTGAAGGAATTCCGGGCGATGGCCGAGAAGGCGCGCATGGAAATCCAGGAACGGCTGCTCAAGAATCTCGACCGCCAGTTCGATCCCGCCGAGGTCGTGGCCCATTTCGAAAATCTGCCGCCGTCCTACTTCGAGACGATGTCCGAAGAGTTGATCCGCGAGCACATCGCCATCGTCCACAGCTTTCTCAAATATCAACTGACCCACGACGATGCCTCCCTGAAGCCGGTCATTCACTGGCGCAATTTTCCGGACCAGGGGCACTCGGAAGTCACGGTGGTCACGTGGGACCGCTATCACATTTTCGCGCGCGTCACCGGCTCGTTCAGCGCGTGCAACCTGACCATTCTCAAGGCCGATATCTTCACGCGCGCCGACGACATCGCGATCGAGACGTTCTATGTCGCCACCGAGCGGCTGGAATCGGTGACCGATCCGCGCGACCGCGCGGCGTTCGAGAAGATCCTCTCCCAAGCCATGGGCATGGAGCAGTTCGATTTTCCCGAGGCCTTCGCGAAGCGGGCCCTCAAGCCGCGCTTCCCCATTTACGATGCCACCGAAATGCCCACGAAGGTGTCGGTGGATCTTCGCGCCTCGCGCACGCACGCGCTGCTCGATGTCCAGACCGCGGATTATCCCGGCCTGCTTTATCGCATCGCCTGCGCCATTGCGGATGCCGGCCTCAATCTTGCCTCCGCGCGCATCACCACGGAAAAGGGCGCGGCGCTCGACACCTTTTATCTCACCGACCGGCAGGGTAAAAAGATCGAGTCCGAAGATGTGCTCGCCGCCCTGATCGCGGAGGTGCGCAACAGGATCGCGGTATGAACACAATGCCATCCCTCGTTCCCAAGTTTCACTTGGGAACGTTTCTTGATCCCGCGAAATTTAATTTCGCGCCAACTCAACCTGCCTTCGCAGCATCGGGACCGGCAATGAAATTGCCTCAGCAAGCGCGTTCCCAAGTGAAACTTGGGAACGAGGAAACATGAAAAAAGTCACGCGGCACACGCTTTTTTCGGAACTGCGGCGGCGCGATCTGCGCACGCTGCTCCATCCGCAAAAGGCGATCGACCGCATCCTGGCCGCCGCCGTGCGCTCGACGCGCGCCGACTCCGGCTCGTTCATTCTCGTCAACCCGAACTCCGGCCTGCTCGATATCGAGGCCAGTCATGGTTTGAGCGAACGGGCCAAGCGGGTCAAGCTCCGGCCGGGCGAAGGCATCACGGGCTGGGTCGCCACCACCGGAAAACCGTTGCGCACGGGCGACGTCCGCACGGAAAAACGGTATGTCTCGATCAACGCGAAGGTGCGCTCCGAAATGGCGGTGCCGGTGGAAATGCGCGGGCAGGTCGTCGGGCTGCTCAATGTCGATTCCACCAACGTCGACGCCTTCAGCGCGACGGACGAAGCGCGGCTGGTCGACATGGCGTCGGAGGCGGCGCAATGGCTCGAACTCGCGTGGGAAATCGACCAGTTGCGGCTGAAGAGCCGGCAGTTGACCAGCCTCGTCGACACCGCGCAGATGATTCTTTCCGAGACCAATCCCGAGGAAATTCTCGAGCAGATCACGGTGCAGACTTACCGCCTGATGAAGACGCGCCTCAGCTCTGTTTTCCTCCTGAGCGAGGACGGCTCGGAGCTGGTACTGCGGGCCTGCCACGGCGGCTCCGAACTCTACCGCGGCAAGCCGAATCTTCGCATGGAAGATTCGCTGCTGGGCAGCGTCGTCACGCGGCACAAGCCGGTGACGGTCGTCGATGTCGGCAAGGAAAAGGGCTATATCCAGGCCGACATCGCGCGGAAGGAACGGCTGGTCTCGATGCTGGCCGTGCCGTTGATTTTCGGCGAAAAAGCGATCGGCGTCCTGGCCGTTTACACGCAGCAGCGCCATCGTTTCTCGAACGATGAAGTGAAGATTCTCGGCACGCTTGGCGATCTCTCGGCCGTGGCGATTGCGAAGGGGCGGCTGCTCGCGCGGGTCGTCGACATGGAGGAAAAAATCCGGGCCAGCGAACGGCTTTCCGCGCTGGGCCTGCTTGCCGCGGAGATCGCCCACGAAATCCGCAATCCCCTCACCGTCGTGCAGATGCTTTTTCACGCCCTGGTCGAAAGCATCGCGCTCGACGACAAATCCCATCGCGACGCCAAGCTGATCAGCGAAAAGATGCGCCAGATGAACCGCATCCTCGACCAGGTGCTTTCCTTTGCGCGCTCCTCCGAACCGATCAAGGAATCGGTGCACGCCCAGCAACTCTTCGAGGACGTCTTCCTGCTTACGCGGCATAAATTGAAGCAGCAGGGCATCGAAGTCCGCAGCAGCGCGCCGCACGACCTTCCGCTCTTTCGCGCCGACCGCGAGCAGGTCGAGCAGGTGCTCCTTAATCTCATCCTCAACGCCGCGCAGGCCATGCCCAACGGCGGCTCGCTGCGCCTCAGCGCCGCGCTGGAGGAATTTGAGGGCGAACCGCACATCGCGCTGGCGGTGCGCGACAATGGCGAGGGCATGTCGCAGGATCAAATCGACAATCTCTTCGCCCCGTTCCTGACCACGAAGGAAACCGGCACAGGCATCGGGCTGGCCATCGTCAAAAAGATCATGGAAAACCACCAGAGCAAAGTGCAGGTCGAATCGAAACTCGGCCAGGGGACCAAGTTCAAGCTTCTCTTTCCGGTGACTGATCCGCATGCGCCGCCCGCGCTGGGCGGAGACGCCGGAGTTTAGTTTCCATTCTGAGCATCCGCCCAGCGAGTGGCCGCCTGGAGCAACTCGGTCGCATTGCGAAGGTTCAATTTGTCTTTGATCCGGGCGCAGTAACTCTGCACGGTTTTCAAGCTGACGCAGAGATCCACGGCGATTTCCGAATTGATACGACCGGCGGCCAGCAGGCGGAAGACTTCCAACTCCCGGTCGCTTAAAAGGGTCAACTCGTCCTCCGAACCGGCTTTGCGATGACGGTTGAGACCTGAGGTAAGAGTTTGGGTAAAGGCCTCGTTAACGTAGACGCCCCCGGCGAGAATGCGGCGCAGGGCAACGACCACCTCGTCGGCCGTTTGCCGTTTGTTGACATAGCCGCGCGCGCCGGCCCGAAAAGCCCGGTGGGCATAGACGACCTCATCGTGCATGGAAAGCACCAGGATGTTTTGATCGAGATTCTGGTCGGTCAGCGCGCGAATTAGTTCCAGGCCCGATTTTCCGCGCAGTCCGATATCAATGATCGATATGGCGGGACGGAGACGGGCGATTGCGACGCGGGCCTCGTCGGCGTTGTCCGCAGAACCGCACACTTCCAGATCAACCTCGGCATTAATCAAGCGGGTGAGCCAATCGCGGACCATGGGGTGGTCATCGACGATGAACACGGTGGCTTTGGTCGAGGATGTTTGTGGTTTGAGCATGGTCACGCGCCTGATTTGACAGTCTCCCCCAGTTTTTCGGCGGGAACCAGACAGACAATACGTGTTCCTCCCCGGGCCGGCTGCTCGATCTTGAATTTACCGCCAATCAATCCGGCGCGATAAGCCATGATCCTCAAGCCCAATCCCTTGCCCGGGCCTTTGGACGACGCTAAACCGCGACCGTTGTCCTCGATGACGAGCCGAAGTTTTTTTTCTTCGAGGCCCAAGGTAACCTCGATGCGTGAAGCGGCCGCGTGTTTGACGACATTATGGATCGCCTCCTGCGCAATTCGAAACAAATGAATGACGATATCCTGATTGGCGATGGCGAGGTTTTCCTGCCAGCGGACTTCGCAGGAAACGCGATTGGTCTGCTCGGTGAAGCGCGCTGTTTCCCGGAGAGCTTCCGCCAGGCCGGCACTATCAAAACCGGCGGTAAAAAATCCGCAGGCAACACTGCGGGTCGTCTCAAGCGCGTGGTCCGCCATCCGGGCAATTTCGCGAGCGTGGGCTGTTTCGGCATTCTCCGTGGACAACAGCTTTCGTTCCAGCATATGCGAGGCTATCGATACGCTGGCCAGCTCCTGACAAACAACATCGTGCAGTTCCTGGCCGAAGCGCCGGCGCTCCTGCTCGGATAATTCGATGATTTCCCGTTCCAGCCTCCCGCGCTCTTTCATTTCATTGACCAGGTCGCGCGTCCTCTGCTCAACCGAGGATTCGAGCCGGAGCAGGATGCGGTTCAAGACATGGAGCAGGCCGATGACGATGAAAAAAACGGAGAGAACAATAACCACATTGCAGGCCAATATCGGAATCTCGGAGTACGGGATCCCGGCCCAGAAATCGGTGCAAATCGAAATGATGACGCTCAAAATTGCGAGTAGAAAGGCAAACACTGGCCCGACATAGATGGTGGCAAAACCCACGGGCAGGATATAGAAAACAAGCAGCGAAATCTGATAGCCGGTCAAGTAATCGACGTCCCCGATAATGAAGATGCCGATAAGACAAAGTAATGCGGCATCAAGTTTTCTCCGACTTTTGAATGCTGAGCTGCCGCTTTGAAGCGCGTTCATAATGCGGTGCTTTTAGATGATGCCGTAAACACGGCTTGAGCCTATAGACTAATGTCAATCAAGTCATCGTATGAAAAGGGAAATTATGTAAGACCATGCCCTACTTCATTTTCAGCCCCTGCCTAGCAGAAGAGCAAGATGAAACAGGTAAGATGATCCGATGAATCACGTAAAGAAACTCCGTCGCAATCGACGGTGCGAGAGCGGTCAGACATTGGTCGAGTACGCCCTGATCCTGACCTTTATTTCCGTCGTAGCCATTTCAATCCTGATCCGGCTGGGAAATGAAATCAAGGTCGTGTTCACCACGATCACCAGCCAACTGTCGGTAGCGGGAAGCAGTCACTAAATTTGAATAAATGTAGGGCGGCGCCCTACAAAGAATTCATCTGTCGCCTAGCAGACGAAAAATAAGAACGGAGTAATATATAATAATGAGTTACAGAAAATTGTTGCACCGCAAGAGACAGGGGAAGCGGGGCCAGACCCTGGTTGAGTATGCCTTGATTCTGGCCTTTATTTCCGTGGTCGCCATCTCGGTCCTGATTAGGCTTGGAGATCAAATCAAGGGCGTTTTTACGACCATCACCAGCCAGTTGTCAGTTGCCGGAAGCAGCCACTAAGCGACCTTCCGGATTATCAGTCGCAGCCCGCAATTCGAGCTTCTTCGCGCTCGTTGCGGTTAATCTTCCGTCGCCTTAACGTCAGGTTCGGTTTCCGCTTTTGCCTCAGGCTCCGGCTCTTTCGGATTTTCGAAGGGCACGTATTTCTCGATCAAGGCCTGAAGCAAACCGCCCGGACTCACCTCGATGCGCGCCGCGCGGACGGTTGGCGAGGTCAGCGCGCCTCCGCTGAAGACCACGACTTTACCCGCCGTCAACGTGGTGCCGAGCTTGACCTGGCCCGCGACGGTCAGTTCGTCACAAGTGATGGTATCGAATTGGGCGTTGACGCCGGCGGAGACGGTTAGTTTCGATTCGGGAATCTGCAGGCGGCCGGAGAAGACCGCGCCATCGTTCATGATGATTTCGGTCGCGGTGAGCGTGCCGCTGATCTCGACCGCGCCGCTGACCTGCAACCGCGCGCAGGAAAGTTCCTGCACCTTGACGGTCGCCCCGCGCTCGATTCGAATGGTGAGAGCGTGCAATTCCCCGGAAATCTGGCTGCCGGGCATGGCAACGATCTCCTCCGTCGCGCGGAGCTTGCTGAAAACTTTTCCGCGCACCTCCATGCGCCGGCCCGTCGCCTCCATGCCCTTGAAGGAGCAGCCCTCCTCAAAGAGGACATCGTCGTAAGCGTAGAGTTTGGCGGTCTGCACGCCACGCACCACCTTGTCGCCAAGTTCCAGGTAATGGGCGCACCGGATGCACTGGGTCGAAAGCGCCGCGGCGGCAACGAGGTTCGGCGCGCCGCACTTCACGCAAAAGACTTCGCGATTGTCCTTCGGCGCGCGGGAGGTGCGCGACTCGGTTTTGGCCTTCACCTTGAAGTATTTTCCGCAGGTGCGGCAATTGGTCGAAATCGCGCCGATCGGCTCGGTTTGCGTCCGCTGGCAGTGGGGACAAACGACTTCCTGAAGGGCCGGCTTTTTCATGGACGCAATTATTTCCGGCCAAACGCGAATTCCTTGAGCTTCTGGAATCGGCCCGACCAGGAACTCTTCGCTTCGCTTTTGGGCTCAATCGACTTCCGGGCGATGGGCTTTGGTTGCGGGCCGATTTTGACCCGCGCTTCGACGAGGTTGCCGGGCTCCAGCACGAGCGCCCCGGCATCAATCGTTCCCGTGATGACGCCGCCGGACGCAACCGTGAGGCAGCCGCAGGTTTGCAGCTCGCCTTCGAATTTACCCGTGAGCACGACGTCCTTCTCCATGCTCAAGCGCCCTTTCAGCACGATTCCAGAATGAATTTCGAGAATGGGTTCGGTGGGCTGGGACATGGAAAAGCGGCTTGGTGGCTATTCTATCATAGCCGCGCACGCAACGGGAACAAGCAATAGGACGTATAGGACTGATGGGACCGCCGCAGGGCCCGCAGCGGCTACCTCGGAGTCTGTTCCTTAGGCCGTTAACGGGAATAACTGAGACAAGCCAGAATGTCCTCACGAGAAAGGGAGGGATACTCCTCCATAACATCCTCGATGGAATCACCGGCTCCGAGAAATTCAAGAATCGTCTGGACCGTAATCCGCGTCCCCCGCACGACGGGTCGTCCGTTGCATTCTTCTAAGATGTCAATTACGCGTTCGGAAGCAAGTTTGACGCAACTACCCGACGATGACCGCGCTGGCGGCGCCGTACTCGGCGGTGTGGGAGAGGCTGATGTGGACCGCTTGCACGGCCCGCGCCTTGGCGTAGGCCTCGGCCTTGCCGTGGAGGAGCACGCGAGGCGCGCCGCCCGGCTCGCGGACGATTTCCAGGTCGCGCCAGCCCATTTCGTGCCCGATGCCGGTGCCGAAGGCTTTGCTGATGGCCTCCTTCGCCGCGAACCGTGCCGCGAGATGGAGATGCGGGAATTTCATGCTCCGGGAATAAGCCACCTCACCCTCAAGAAAGACCCGATGCAGGAACCGGTCGCCGAAGCGCTCGAGCGAGTCGGCGATCCGCTTGGTCTCGACGATGTCCATGCCCACGCCGAGGATCGTCATGGCGACACCGGCGTTTCGGCCGGTAGAGGTTCCTGCCGGGCGAGTTGCTGACAGGCCCGCAAATCGAGCTTGCCCGTGGCGAGGATCGGGATGGCCGCAACCTGCCGGACCACCTTGGGAATCCACAGATTGGGCAGGCCCATCGCGACGAGCTTTTTGCGCAATTCAGCCTGGACAACAGGCACGGTGACGAGGGCGATCATGCTTTCGCCGCGCTTCTCATCGGGCAGGCCGACCACCGCGACGGCGGGGCCCTCCCCTTGCGCGGGATGGAGGTCGAGCGCCTCGACGATTTTCTGCTCGATGGTGAGATGCGGCACCATCTCGCCCGCGATCTTGGAGAAGCGGCTCATCCGTCCCTCGATGTAAAGAAAACCGTCCTCGTCGAGCCGGCCCACGTCGCCGGTTTTGTACCAGCCGTTCTGCAGCACGGCGGTGGTCTGGTCGGTTTCCTTGAAATAACCCTCGAAGACGTTCGCGCCACGCAGCCAGAGCATGCCCGACTGAAAAATATCGAGGTCCTCGCCCGTCTCCGGCTCGCGAATTCTGGCCGAAAGCCCCGGCATCATGCGCCCGACGCTGCCGGGTTTGCGCCCCAGGACGCCATCCGGATTCATCGCCGAGGGGTCCTCGTCGAAGAGATTGACCGCAACGACGGGCGAGGCCTCCGTCATGCCGTAGCCTTCGCTGACTTGAATGCCGAACTTCGACTCGAATTCGCGCATCAGGTCGAGTGGCAACTTCTCGGCGCCGGTCACGACCATTTTCAGCGAGCGGAGCTGTTCCGGTTTTGCCTTGCGCAGAAAGGCGCGCAGGAAGGTCGGCGTGGTGATGAGAAGTTGAAGTTTGTGCCGCTCGATCGTCTCGACGAGTTTCTGGGCATCGAGGGGATTCGGATAAGTGACCACGCGCGGACCGCCGAGCAGCGGCCACCAGAATGTGACCGTGAAACCGAAGCTGTGGAAAACCGGCAGCGAGCCGAGGATCGATTCGAGATGAATGCGCCCCAGGACCGCGCCGATCTGGGCCGTGTTGGCGAGGATGTTGCGGTGCGTCAAAACCACCGCTTTCGGTTCGCCCGCGCTGCCGCTGGTGAAGAGCAGGGCGGCTTCCTCGCGGTCACCGACGGTTGGGACGCCGAGCCGTTTGCGCAACAGCGACAACGGCATCAGCCACGAAAGAACGAACCAGCGTTTCATCTGGGCGGGAGAGAAGGTTTTGATGAGCGCGCCGAGATCGATCTGGTTCTCGAGCCACGGGAAATCCTTGATCTGCTCGACGAGGGCGGGAGCGGTGATGAGACGGTGGATGCCGGCGCGGGCGATGGCCGCTTCGTTGGCCGCGCGACCGGCGCTGAAATTCAGGTTCACCGGAATCTTGCCCGACAGGATGACGCCGAGGTTGGCGACGGTTGCGCCGAGGCCCGGCGGCAGGACGATGCCGACCCGTTTTTCCGGCACATTTTTGCGCAGCCAGAAGGAGAGGACGATGGCGACAGTCAACAATTCGCCTCCGCTCAAAGACTTGTTGGCGGCGTAGGCATCAATGAGCACGGTGCTGAAGAATTTTTTGCGCAAACCGCGCAGGCTCTCGTAGCCGACGTGGGACCGCAGCTCGGGACGCGCCTGGAAGGCGGTTTCGGAGAGATCGTAAAGGGAGCGCCGCACCGTGGCGGGCGTCGCGTCGTTGGCGTTGATCAGCGCGCCGAAATAAATCCAGACGCGGAGCGGAACGACGCGCGGCATTTTCCAAAAGAACTGGCCGCCGTAATAGGAGAAGATGGAGCCCCAGACGTTCTCCAGCCAGACCGGCATGACGGGCACGTGGGCCTTGCGTGCGATGAGTTCATAGCCGCGGTTGAGCTTTTGCAGCGTCGCCGTGCGGGTGAGCGCGCCTTCCGGGAAAAGGCAGACGACTTCGCCGCGGGCAAGCGCGTTGACGGCGGTCTCGATGGCCGTGCGCGCGATTTTCGGGCTGATGGGGATGGCGCCCAGGAGCCGCAGGCCCCAGTGGAGAAAGCGGGCCCGATAAATTTGATCGTAGACCAGGAACCGGATCGGGCGGGGGCAGGCCAGTTGCAGGACAACCGCATCGATATAGGAGATATGGTTGGGCAGGAGGAGGACGCCGCCGGTCGCAGGCAGCGCGTCGAGGCCGACAGGGGTCACGCGGTAAAAGGTGCGGCCGATCAAGCCCAGCGCCAGGCGCAGGAGGCCCTCCGGCGTCAAAAAGATGATGTAGGCGGTCAGCGCGGCGGTGGGCACGGCGTAGAGCAGAAGTTGGTGGCGGGGGGTGACGCTGAACTCGGCCGAGACCACGTATTGAATCAAGACCGCGACGATGCCGAAGAGATTCACGAACAGATTGTTGGCGCTGAGGATGCGACCGCGTCGTTCCGGTTCGACCTGCTCCTGCAAATGCGCATTCAGCGGCACGACAAAGAGCGCCCCGGCCACGCCCATGGCGAATAGAGCCGCGAGGAAGAGAGCGCTTTTGGGATTGGCCTCGCCCGCCAGGATGGCACTGCAGATCAAACCGAATGAACCAATCGGGATGAGCCCGATTTCGACCTGGTGGGTGGTCATCCGGGTGACCAGGAAGCTGCCGCAGATGATGCCGACGCCAAGGGTCGCGGCGTAGACGCCGGTGTGGGATGCGGTGCCAACCTGGTTCATGTGGACCGAGCGGGAGACCTCGAACAAGGTGAGGTAGAGCGCGCCGGCCAGGCCGTAAAAGTAACTGATGCCCAGGACGCAGAGCCGGATGGGTTGCTCGCGCCAGACGTCGCGGAGTTGCCCGAAGTGCTCCCACAACAACTCGGTGCGGAAGGGCTGGTTGGTGTGGGCCGGGGTCTTCTGGATCTGATAACCGGCGATCAACGAAAGGAGGGCCAGGACGGCCAGGACGGCCATCGTCACGATGGAGGCGTCCCAGTAGCTGCCCATGGTGCTGTAGCAAAAGTCGTAAAGCGCGCCTCCCGCCAGGCCGCCGACGAGCATGCTGGCGATGGCTGTTACCTCGACCACACCGATGGCCGAGCTGATTTTCGCGACCGTGACAATTTCCTTGATGATGCCCTGCTTGGCGGGGGAGAAGAACGCGCATTGGACGCCGAGCAGGAACAAGCCAAAGATGGAAAGCGAGAGGTTATGGAACCAGAGCGCCGTGCCGATCATGCCCATGATGAAGAACTGCGCCCAGAGGGTCATGACAATGACGTTGCGCTTGGAAAAACGGTCCGAAACCCAGCCCGCCGTGGGGGCGAAAAGGACAAACGGCAGGATGATGAGGGCCGCCAGAATGGTCTTGATCATCTTGGCGCTGGTTTCAGCGCTTTCGGGGTTGTTGGGAAAAAGTTCCGGCGCCACCGCCGCGCCGAGCGTGATGAGCATGAGCTTGGCGGCATTGTCATTCAGCAGGACCTGAATTTGTACCGTCACGAGTGACCAAAACGAACGCTTCATGTATGAAGGCTCGATTTTGGAGCCGTAGGCCCTCGATTCCAAGCTTCTATTTGACCTGGGACACTGCCCTTAACGGTTCTAATCGACGAAGATATCTTCGATTTTCAACTTAAATTGACGGGCGATTTTGAAGGCGAGCGGCAAGCTGGGGTCGTAACGGCCCGTCTCGATAGCGTTGATGGTCTGCCGGGAAACCTCCAGCCGGTCGGCAAGATCGGCCTGGCTCCAGCCCCGCCCGGCGCGGAGTTCGCGAAGGCTATTCTTCATCGGCCGGCCAGTCTCCGGACGAGAAAAAGAAACGCTGAAGTAAAGCCCATCATGGGAAACACCGTGAACATGCTGAGCAGTGGAAATCCAGCGTTCTCCAAAAAACCGTAGGCGAATGTCCACAGTGCCGTGATGCAGGCCGTGATCGCCCAGTTCTCAAGGATTATCAACCGCATGTATTCGTCAACCCTTCGAAAATAGCGTACCACGGCAATGACCATGAGCAGGACGGGCACCATGGGGCTAAAAAGCACAATGGTTCTGAGTGTGCCTTTTGCCATGTGAAATCCATATCGATGAACTGCGACTAAAACCAGAAAGTATAAGATAAAAGCCGCCAACATCTCGCCAAGATAACGGAATAAGATTTTGCGTTCGTGCATGATTGTCTCCTGCGTGTAAAGGTTGCTTTACATCATCCGCAATCTCGCAGTTGTGTCAAGCATGCTTTACATATTTGATTTGTCGGAGCGAATTCCAATCCTTGCCCAATGGACGAGAGCCCAGTTCGCATGCTATCGTGCCGTGCTTGAGCAAATCGGAACTTACAGCCAAGCCGGGCAAGATCCAGGTGCGCATGGTCTGGCGCCTGTTGCTGTGCCTTTTCGGGCATATCACGCTTCTCATCATTCTCGCCATCTATCTCTCTTTATCGCTCAACAAGGTGCGGCTCTATACGCCCCTGGTGAACGCGGAGGAGGTCGAGCTGGAAAGTCTCAATATCGTTCCGGCGCTGCTGGGGGCGATGGACGCCGAACGGCGGGCGTTCCAGAAAAGCGGCGATCCGCGCGACCTGGCCCTCTATGGACAGATGCGCGATTCGGTCAAAAGCAATCTCGACTCCCTGAACACGCCGCTGGTGCTGCCGAGCAGAGCAGAAAAACAAAGGAGAGCCCTGGCCCGGCAATGGATTTCCGAGATCGGGGACTTCTCGATGTCACAGCCGAAAGGAGCGGGAAAAGGCTCCGACGCGCTCAATGCATCGAGCCGCGCGCTGCTTGATCAAATCAACCAGATCACCGCGCAGGTTCGCAGGGAAATGCAGACGGAACTGGCCAATTTGCAAGAGGAGGAAGCGAGCGAGGCCAATGGACGCGTCAACTTGATGTGGATTCTCGTGGCCTCCGTGACCGTGTTTACCATCCTGATTCAAGCTGCCCTGGCCAATTCGATCATCCGCCCGCTGCAGGCGCTAACCACGGTGGTGCGCCGTGTGCAAAAGGGCGACTACACCGCCCGGGCCAAACTTCACTCCGGCGATGAAATTCAAAGCCTGGGCGAGACCTTTAATGCGATGGCGGAGAATATCGTGCAGACCCAGAAGGAACTTCGGGAAAAGAACGAGCGGCTCTCGCACCAACAGGAGGAGCTGCGCAATGTGAACGCCGGGCTGGAAGAGCGGGTGCTCTTGAAGACGAAGGAGCTGGAGGACAAGAACCAGAAGCTGCATGACGCCGCCAAGCTGAAGGACGAGTTCCTCGCGACGTTGAGCCACGAATTGCGCACACCGCTCACACCGATTATCTCCTGCACACACCTGCTCAACACCGATCCCACGCTCGGTCCGGAAGAGCTGAAAAGCGTCGCGGTGATCGATCGCAATGCCCGGGCGCTCTCGCGGATGATCGACGAGCTGCTCGATCTCTCCACGGTGACGAACCGCAAACTCCGGCTGGTGCGTGAGCGGACCGAGATGAACGATTGGACGCGCGCGACGCTCGAGACCATCCGGCCGGACTGGGAAAGGAAGCAGCTTACCGTTGAGTTCATCCCCAACGAGACGCCGCTCGAGCTGGAAATTGACCCGGCGCGGCTGGCCCAAGTACTGACCAACTTGATGACCAACGCGATCAAGTACACCGACGCGAAAGGAAAAATCACCGTCCGCCTGACGTCGCGCGATGACGGTGTGCGCCTCGCCGTGACGGACACCGGCGCGGGCTTGAGCCGCAGCGAAATCGGGCGGATTTTCGAGATGTTTCACCAGTCGCGCACGCCGCACACGCAAAACGTCGGCGGCCTCGGCGTCGGCCTGACGGTTGCCCGTTCGCTGGCGGAATTGCACGGGGGCGGCCTCCTGGCGGAAAGCACCGGCGTGGGAAAAGGCGCGACGTTCACGCTGTGGCTGCCGCGCCTGGCCGATTCCAAAGAGGTCGATTTTTCCGTGCCCAGCCTGACCCCGTTGCCCGACATGGTGGATCGCAGGCTGTTGCGCGGAAGGCGTATTTTGCTGGTGGAAGACTCCGAGGACACGCGCGATACGCTGAAACGCATCTTCCAGCGACGGGCCTGCGACGTGACCACCGCCGGCAGCGGCGAGGAAGCGCTGGAGCAGGTCAAACGCGCGCCGCCCGAGATCATTATTTCCGACCTCGGCCTGCCGGGCATTTCGGGCTACGAGTTCATGAGCCAACTGCGCAAGTTCCCGGAATGGCGGGATGTCGTCGCGGTCGCGCTCAGCGGCCTGGGGCAGGACAAGGACATCAAAGCCGCCGCCGAGGCCGGGTTCGACGCGCATCTGCTCAAGCCGGTCGACATGGCGGTGCTGGATCAAACACTGGCGGAGGCGCTCCAGAGAAGGATCGACGCGAAGAATGGTTAATTGACTAAAGGACCTTGCCAATCGGACGTAGGGGACAAATTGGACAGATGGGATCCTTGCCCGCAGCTCCACGGCTACCCGAATGAAGCTGCCTCCCCAATCCCGATAATCTGGTTAATCCTGTCGATAAAAATGTCATAAACCTGTTTTTTTGCTAGATTTGATATTGATGCAAGTCGCCCGACTCGGCATCTTCCCTACCTCCCGTTGACCGTGAATACGTCCCCTAAAAAACAAGCCGTCTCGACCTGGCCCGCCGCCGCGCTTGTGGTCTCGAATATGATCGGCATCGGCGTCTTCACGAGCCTCGGATTCCAAATCAACGGTTTTGACTCCAAACTTACAACCAGCGTTTTCCCGCTGATCATGCTTTGGGTGGTGGGAGGGGTGTTGGCGCTCTGCGGCGCGTTGTGCTACGCGGAACTGGCCACGGCGCTGCCGCGCTCCGGCGGCGAGTATAATTTTCTTTCCCGGATTTATCATCCGATGGTCGGATTCTGCACGGGTCTTTGCTCGGCCACGATCGGGTTCGCTGCGCCGATCGCCGTCAGCGCGCAGATTTTTGGCCAGTATCTCTGCCGGGCCTTTCCCTCCATCGCTCATCTCGTGCCAAACAACACCGAGCACGCGGCGGCATTTCTGCTGGTGATCCTGGTCACGGCCGCGCATCTGCGGAGCCTTCGTTTTACCGGGACTTTCCAGGCCACGGCGACAGGGATGACGGTTCTGCTGATTATCGCCTTCGTGGTCTTCGGATTCAGCAACACGCCGGCCCAGCCGATTACTTTCCTGCCGCATAGCGCCGACTGGAGCCTGCTGGTCAGCTCGGCCTTCGGCTCGTCGCTGATCTGGGTGATGTATTCGTATTCGGGCTGGAATGCCGCCTCCTATATCGTGGAGGAAGTGCGCAATCCGGCCAAGGCGCTGCCGCGCGCTTTGATTCTCGGCACGACGTTTGTCATCGGGCTCTACGTGGCCGTCAACGCGGTGTTTCTCTACACGACGCCGCTGGCTTCACTCGACGGCAGGCTGGAAGTTGCGCATATCGCCGGCGCGCAGATTTTCGGCCAGGCGGGCTCGCGCATCACCAGCGGCTTGATCTGTGTCGGTCTCGTTGCCAACGTCAGTGGCATGATGTGGGTCGGCTCGCGGGTCGCCGAGGCAATCGGCGCGACCTATCCGGTGCTTGGCTTTTTGGGGAAGACGAGCGCGACTCGCGTGCCGACCATCGCGCTCCTCTATCAATTCGGGGTTGTCTTCGTGCTGCTCTTTTTCAAGCCCGACAGCATCGTGAATTATGTTGGCTCCGTGCTGCTCTTTTGGTCGCTGCTGGCCGTGCTCGGCGTCATCGTGCTGCGTTTCCGCGAACCGGACCTGTTGCGCCCTTACCGCACATGGGGCTACCCGTTTACTCCCATCATTTTCGCGATCATCACCCTTTTCTGCCTGGTGCAGAATTCTCAAAATCATCTCCGGGAGACGCTCATCGGTGCCGCCACGGTTTTGATCGGCATTCCGATTTATCTTTGGGCCAGCCGCAATGTCCCGGTCGAACAACTCCGCGGCGAAACGCTGCCGGAAAGTTCCGTGTAGGTTGTTCCCGCTTTTCTTTATGACCGCTCCAACCTTCGGCCCATATCTCTTCTTTATTCACGGCAGGACATCGGCTTTCCTGTCCATCGCTCTCGTTCTCGCGCTTTTACCATGCGCCGGACTTCCCGCGCGGTGCGATGAGGGATCGGCGCTGCTGCCGCCGACGGCCCTCTCCTCCGACGATTTCGATCGCATCAACGCCTCGGCCCACGGTTTGGCCGGCGAGAAGGCTTCGGGCGACGCTCCCTGGGAGTCGACGCAGGAATGGAAGGATTACGCGCAAAAATTGGACAGCAACTGGAACTATCTGGAACGAATTCGCCTCAATGCCATGAAAAGCTGGAGCAGCTCCGAGCTGGGCGGCATTCGCGACCAGACGAGCACGGTTTTCTATCCCTTCAGCGGACCGGACGCGCTCTATGCCGACACGCTTTTCCCGGACTCGAAGGTGCTGCTGATGGCCGGCCTGGAACCGGTCGGCACGATGCCGGATTTGGCCAAGCTGCAGCAGGACGGAAAGCTGGCACCCTACCTCGCGCAGGTGAAGACCTCGCTCTTCACGATTCTGATCGCGAGTTTCTTCAAGACGAAGGACATGAAGACCGACTTCAACAACAATCTGGTGGACGGCCTGATGCCCGCCATGATCGTCTTCCTGGCGCGGGAAGGTTATGACATCAACGGCATTCAGTACGTCTCGCTCGATCACGACGGCAAACTGCACCCGCACGGCGAATCGTCCGGCGCGCCGGGCGTCCAGATCACCTATGGCGACGGCCGCACGCTGCTCTATTTCCAGACGAACCTGAGCGACGACGGGCAGAACGAGAACCCCGGCTATGTGCGGCTGATGCACCGCCTCGCGCCCGGCATCACCTATCTCAAGGCCGCGTCGTATCTCCTCTACGAGGACTACTTCTCGACCATCCGCAATGCCATTCTCGATGACAGTATCGCCGTGGTGCAGGATGATTCCGGGATTCCCTTCAAGGATTTCAAGCCCGCGCAATGGGATGTCATCCCCTATGGCAACTACACGGGGCCGATCAATCTCTTCAAGGACAAGAATCAACCGGACCTGGCTGATTTCTATAAGAATACGCCGCACGCGCCGCTCACCTTCGGCAGCGGTTACAAATTCTCCGCTTCCGTCTCATCGCTGATCGTGGCGAAGAAGAAGTAGGGCGTGCCGGTGTTCAAAGTTGAATCACCGGATGCCAGCCAGTAAAGTGTAGGTATGAGCGTAGCTGAGATCCTGCAGCACCGTCGACGCGAATCAGAGCCCTCGACGCCAAAAGATTACATGCTGCGCCGGAGGTTCGACGGAAGCAGGCCGAGCTCGGAGCGATATTTCGCCACCGTGCGGCGGGCCAGCGGGATGCCGCGCTCGCTGAGAATCTTGACGATTTCCTGGTCCGAGAGAGGCTTCGAGGAACTTTCGCGCGCGATCAAGTCCTGGATCGCGTCCTTGACGCTGGTGTTCGACATCACCTCGCCCGAGGCGGTCTGGTAACCGGGCGTGAAAAAATACTTCAGGTCGAACAGGCCGTAGGGCGTCTGCACATATTTATTGGCGATCGCGCGGCTGACCGTGGTCTCGTGCACCCCGACGACTTCGGCCACCTGGTTCATCGTCAGCGGCTTGAGATGGGCCACGCCCTGGTCGAAAAAGGCGCGCTGCCGTTTCACGATTTCCGTCGCGATGTTGAAGATGGTCGTCTGCCGCTGGTGCAGGCACTTGATGAGGAATTTGCCCGCGCGGATTTTTTCCTTGAGGTATTCGCGCAGGTTGGCGTCGTGGCCGTTGGCGACGAGCAGATCCTTGTAGGTATCGCTGATGCGCAGGCGGGGAACGGGATCATCGTTCATCACGACCACCCAATCGTCGCCGAGCTTCTGCACACTCAGCTCGGCCTGGACGATGTTCTGCTTGTCGTCGGAGCTGAAACTCGATCCGGGCCGGGGCTGGAGCGTGGCGATAAACTGTGCGGCGGCCTGCACGCGATCGAGGGGAACTTTCAACGCGCGGGCGATGTCCTGGTATTTTTTGCGGCCCAGTTCAGCCAGGTGATGCCCCACCATCTGGGCTTCGAGTTCCTCGCCCTTGCCAAGGCGCTTGATCTGGATGAGAAGGCATTCCCGCAAATCGCGCGCGGCGACACCGACCGGATCGAAGGTCTGGATCAAATCCAGCGTGGCCTGCGCGACCGGATATTCGACCCGGGCCGAGTGCGCCACTTCGACGAGCTGAACCTTGAGGAAGCCGGCCTCGTCGATGTTGCCGATGATCTCCTCGCCGACGCGCAACATCTCCGGGTTACTTGTGGAAAGGGTCAATTGCCGCATCAGATGGTCGGAGAGATGGGGCGCTTCGACCTGGGAATCGAAAAGAAACTGGCGGCGCTCGGCGGCCTCGGGGTTAAAAGGAGCGGCGGGCGTGTTGCCTTGCGAAAAATATTCGCGCCATTCCTCATCCTGCTGGCGCAGTTCCTTGAGCTGCTTGTCCCAGTCCTCCTGCTCGACTTCCGGCTTGGCTTCGTCCGGCGATTCTTCCAAAACCGGGTTGATCTCGATCTCCTGCTGCACGAGCGATTGGAGTTCCATCGCGGGCGCCTGGAGGAACTGCAGCGACTGCTGCATCTGGGGCGACAAAGTCTGCCCGAGCGAAAGATTTTGATGTAAACCTAGTCCAGCCACGAGGCCAGTCTGGCAGGAAAAACAAAAGAATCAAGCAATCTTCGTGCCATTTTACGAACCTAAATATTCACGTGCACATGACTCCTCCGCGACGAGTCTTGCAACCAAGGCAGTCCCTTTTTTTCCGCGCGATGGGGTTCAACCTTCGTGGAGAACGGTCCAGATGGCTTTAAGCAAGGTCCGCGCGGTGTAGGGCTTGGTGAGGAAATGTTTCACGCCGGGATCGCCGGGCTTGGCCGCCAGGCCGTTGGATTTAAGTCCGCTGGCCGCAATGATACTTATGGCCGGATTGATGCGGAGCAAGGCACGGATCACGGCCGATCCATCCATGACGGGCATCATCATGTCGGTCAGCACAACCGAGATTTCGCCCTGATGCGCGGCGTAGACGGCCACGGCTTCGGCCCCGTCGGTCGCGGTCAGGACCCGGTAGCCGAAGGCCTGCAAGGTTTGGCAGGTAATGGTGAGAATGGACGATTCGTCATCGACCACCAGAATGGTCTCGCCGTTGCCACGGGGCAGTCCGATGCGCTGGGTTTCGGTCGTCGGCGCGTTGGAGGAAATATTCATGGCGGGCAAGTAGACCTTGAAGGTGGTGCCGCGCCCGGGTTCGCTGTAGACGTTGACAAACCCTTCGTGGCTTTTGACGATGGCCAGGACTGTCGAGAGGCCAAGGCCGGTGCCTTTGCCGATTTCCTTGGTGGTGAAGAAGGGCTCGAAGATTTTGTCGATGACATCGGGAGGTATGCCCACGCCCGTATCGCTGACGCTGATCATGACGTAACGCCCCGGCCTGGTCTGAATGTTCATGGCCGCGTAATGCTCGTCGATCACGCTGTTTTCCACCGCGACATGCAGGTTGCCTCCATGGGGCATCGCGTCCCGGGCGTTGACACAAAGGTTCAGCAGAATCTGATGGAGCTGGGTGGGATCTCCCAAGATCGTCCAGGCATTGGGGAAAATGTTGATCTCCAGATGGATGTTTTTCGGAAAGGTATCCCGGACGATCGACTCGATGTCTTTGAGCAGGTGTTTGGCCTGGACTTCCACGCGTTCGCCTTCCATGCCGCGGGCAAAGGAAAGCACTTGCCGGACAATGTCGGCCCCGCGTTTGGTCGTCAACTCGAGGGTATCGAGGATCGTTTTGGTATTCGAATCGGTCGCCGAAAGCTTGAGAATTTCGATCGCCATCATGATTGGCGACAGGATGTTGTTGAGGTCGTGCGCGACGCCGCCGGCCAGCGTGCCGATGCTCTCCATGCGTTGGGCGCGCAGAAACTGGTGCTCCAGCTTTTTGCGCTCGGTGAGGTCCAGGACGAAGCAAACCCCCTCGCTCGCGCTGTCCTCGAACAGGGCGGAGCCGAGGAGGATGGGGACGCGCGAGCCATCCTTGCGGAAGTATTCCTTCTCGTAGGGCGCGCAGATCTTTTGCGCGGCGATCTGCTCGAACGCGCGCCGGTCGGCTTCGGCATACTCCGGGGGCGTGATGAGCGACCAATTGACCTGCCCGGCCTCCATTTCCTCGCGGGTATAGCCGACAAGGTGAAGGAACGCGTCGTTGGCCTGGGTTATTTCGCCATTGGAGCGCCAAAAAAAGACGCCCTGCACGTTGGAGTCCATCAACCGGCGCAAGCGGGACTGGGTCTTCCTGGCCTCGGTGACGTCGCGCTGGATGCCGGCAAAATGGGTGCACTCGCCGGAAGCGTTGAAGACGGGCACGAGCTCCATTTCCACCCAATATTCCTGACCCGTCTTGGAGTAATTGATCAACTGGCGCTGGATGGGCAGTCGCTCCGCCAGCGCCTGCCGGATCTCCTCGAGTACCACCGGATCGGTCTTTTCGCCTTGAAGAAATCGCGGGCTCTTTCCCAGCACTTCATCGACCCGATAGCCGGTGAGCTTTTCGAAGGCATGGTTGACGAAAACGATCCTTGGACCGGGCTCCTCGATCGGATCGGCTTCGGTCAAAATGAGAAGTTCGTTGAGATGGGCGACGCACGTTTTGAGGAGGGAGAGGGCCTGCTCGGTAATTTTGCGCTGGGTGATGTCGCGCACGTTGCACTGGATGACTTGCTCGTCGCCCGCGACGTAAACATGGCTCACGAATTCGACGGGTACGCTACGGCCGTCACGTGTTTGTAACATTATGTCGTCATAGCGGGCCGAGCCGGTCCGTCGCAAATCGGCCAGCGCGGCATCGTGCTGACCACGGTTACAGGCAGGGATGATGTCGGTGAGGGTTTTACCGAGCAGTTCCTCGCGGGCGCAGCCGAGAAGCTCGGTGAGAAAGGGATTTACATCGGTAATGCAACCCGTGTTAGCCTCCAAGATCAGAATTCCGTCCGGGGAGGCCTCGAATAAACGACGGTAACGAAGCTCGGAAGCCTGTAATGCTTGAGAGCCGACCCAGTCCTTGGATTGCTGTTCTAAGCTAATGCTCTAGTGTTCAATGGTTTTAGGGGTTACGCAAGTGGTTTCTACAACTGAATCTAACTATTTCAAATGAGAATTAAATGCGCGGTAAGTCAAGTAAAGGATAGAAAGTAAAATGTGAAGACATCTTTTTATTCCGCGATGGAAAGAGGAACTCGTTTGGCGTTTCATTCGGTGCCTCTCATGGAGTCTGCAGTCACAAACTCACAATTTGATAACTTTTGCGATTAATAGAATCCCGTTTGATTGACATTCCGATGCTCGTTACCCGGCAGCCCTTTTCCCAGCTTGCCTTTCCGGCGCAAAAACCTGATACATATCCATGCTGCGTTTCACCATCCTCGGCAGCGGGAGCAGCGGCAACTGCGCCTATCTCGAGACCGAGCACGTCCGCCTTCTCGTCGACGCCGGTTTCAGCGCGAAACAGATCGAGCTTCGGCTGGCGACCATTGGCCGGTCCGTGGCCGACGTGCAGGCGATTTTCCTCACGCACGAGCATAGCGACCACGTCTGCGGGCTGCCGGTGCTGGCCAAGCGCCACGGCATTCCGGTCTACTGCAATCGCCTGACCGCCGAGTACCTCGTCCCCCAGATGCCCGCGTTCACGAACTGGCGGTTGTTTGAATCGGGCGCAACGATGGAGCTGGGCGATCTCAAGATCAACAGCTTTTCCGTGCCGCACGACGCCTACGACCCGGTCGGATTTATGTTTTATCACGCGCTGGGCAATATCGGCTTCCTGACCGATCTCGGCTACGCCACGAAGCTCGTGATCGAGCGGGTGCGGCAGGCGCGGGCGCTGGTGCTGGAGGCGAACCACGATTTGAAGCTGTTGCAGGAGGACACGAAGCGGCCCTGGTCGGTGAAGCAGCGCATTCTTTCCCGGCACGGCCATCTTTCCAACGACGCGGCGGCGGAGGTGGCCGCGGAAGTCGTGACCGATCTGATGGAAGACCTCTACCTCGGCCATCTCAGCGCCGACTGCAACAGCCCGCTGCACGCCCGGACGACCGTCGGCCAGAAGCTGGAGGCGGCGGGAAGGCCGCACGTCCGGCTGCACGATACCGCGCCCGACAAGCCGTGCGCGACGCTGGTTTGGAGCTAGCCAGCCATGCCATACCGTTTTGAGTCGTCGATTGACCTAGTAAGTGTAATTACGTCAGCTCTCGTCGTGTCTTCGGCCACCTTTGTTGGACCTTGGGCTATTCGGACGATGAATCGAGCTTATGATGTCGAGGTTGAAGAACTACCCGCTTTTCCGATCGTTTTGAGGAAGTACAAATGGATTACCGCCCTCTATCTGGCCGGCGGACTTATGTTCAGCGCGATCGCCACCCTCGTGGCGTGCATTATTCTGGCAGCCTTTTACGGAGATACGCCGCAAGAACGTGCTTGGGCGCTTCACGCGCTGATCCCACCCTTTATCATCCTTTTTGCACTGAGTACTGCCTTAGTGGGGTTGTCTGCATCAAACCGAATCGTACTGGAGCCAGATAAACTTACCTATCGCCACTGGGGCAAAAACACCAGTCTGGATTTTCACGATATCGCGAATCACAAGATCATTCTTGGATATTTGACTGTGCAACGAAAGTCCGACGGCTCGACAATGAAGATCCCGCTCGAATTTCAAAACATCCATTACCTAAAAGAGGTTTTGAAAAGGTGGTTTGCCCAGCTTAGCGAGAAGCATCATTTCGTTTATCCCAATTAATGCCAAGCCACATGCCTCTCCGCGTCATTTCCGGCACTGCCGGCGGCCTGCACCTGAAATCGCCGAAGCGCCACGCCTTGCGCCCGACGCAGGACCGCATCCGGCAGGTGATTTTCTCCAGCCTGGCCGAGGTCGTGCCCGGCGCGCGCGTGCTGGATCTCTACGCGGGCACAGGCTCGTTCGGGATCGAGGCGCTGAGCCGGGGCGCGGCATCGGCGACGTTCGTCGAGCAGGAGAAGGAAGCGGTCCAGTGCATCCGGGATAACCTCGTCCATTGCCATTTGCAGGGCGACGTGCGGCAGGCGGACGTGGCGAGTTACCTCTCAACACCACCGTCGGAGCCATTCGATCTGATTTTTGCCGATCCGCCTTACGTAAAGAGCATGGGAAGGCTCGATGATGATCCGCTATTAACGGAACTGATCCCGTTTCTCGCACCCGATGGTCTTTTTGTGTGGGAACATTATGCCGGTCAGCGACTTGAAATTGCCGGGTACTGGGAGGTTATGCGGCATCGCGACTATGGCGAGACCGGCCTAACCTTTTTAAGACTTTTATATAAAAACAAGAAAATTACACTCTAATGCAAGAGATTATGATATCGTCATTTGCAAATAAAATGCAGCGTGTTTAGCTAGAAGGTTGTTCTTGGTATAATGATTGCTAATTACTGACGACCATGACACCGAAACCCTATCAAGTTAACTCCAAAGCGAGCAATCTGAGGCCCGTGCGGAAGATGATGAAAGGGGCCACAGAGACGGCACGTCTATTCATTGATGTCAACGACGCCATTCGTCGCACCCAGACGATGCGGCTGACCCGTTACGTCGAGTAGACTGCAGCAGTGGCTTATCGTCTCCCGATTTTCACCGGGAGACGATAAGAGAGGTCGTCTCTCTAAAAATCCGGTGCCGAAACTATATCAGGGAGCGCAAAGTGGAACTTTGCGGGGAACAGTCCTTCGGACGGCAGCAGCGTTCCCAAATGAAATCTGGGAACGAGGGGAAGGCCGAACTGATCCTTCGGCAAGCTCAGGATGACAAAACCTACTTTTCGAGGGCTTCACGGGCTTCTTCGATCATTTTGTGCTGTTCGGCAGTCACCTCGGGAAAGGCGAGGCCGAGTGAATCGAGCGCCTCGATGATCGCGCCGGCCACGACGAGATGCGTGTACCACTTGTTGTCGGCGGGCACGACGTACCAGGGCGCGTGGGATGTCGCTGTCTCACGAATCATCTCCTCGTAGGCATCCGTGTACTCGTGCCAGTGGCCGCGCTCCTTCAAGTCGGAGTCGGAAAACTTCCAGTTCTTGGACGGCTCATCGAGACGGGAGAGGAAGCGTCTTTTCTGTTCCCCCTTGGAGACGTTGAGGAAGAATTTGCGGATGACAATGCCGTTGCGGGTCATGTAGCGCTCGTAGGCGTTGATGTCCTGAAAGCGTTCCTTCCAAATGTGCTTCGTCACGAGTGACGGCGGGAGGTGCTGTGACTGGAGCATTTCGGGATGCACGCGCACGACGAGGACTTCCTCGTAGTAGCTGCGGTTGAAGATGCCGATTTTGCCGCGCTCGGGCATGACGGCGTTGGAGCGCCAAAGATAACCGTGTTTCAGTTCGGTGCTCGAGGGGGCCTTGAACGAGGTGACCTCGCAGCCCTGCGGGTTGATGCCGGACATGACGTGCTTGATCGTGCCGTCCTTGCCCGCCGCGTCCATCGCCTGAAAGATGAGGAGCAGCGACCACCGCTCCTGCGCGTAGAGCTTGGCCTGCATGTCGCTCATCCGTTTCACGCCTTCGGCCAGGAGTTCCTTCGCCTGTTCTTCGGATTTGAGTTTACCTGTGTCACCGGGATCAAAGTCCTTGAGCCGGAATTTCGATCCTTTCGTGACCCGATAATCGTGCACAAAACCGGCGACTTTTTTTAGGCTGATTTTCTTTTTCATGAGGGAGTGGCGGGTTTGACCTTTTCGAGCCGTTGTTGCTCGACGGAAAGGACGTCGGGCACATCGGCGAGTTCGGCCAATAATTCGTATAAATGGACGCGGGCCAATTTCATTCTCAAGCGAAGCCGGCCGGTGTCGGCAGACGGTTGCGACCAATCGACGCTGGCGCCCGTCAACTCGTAATCGACGAGGATGCGTTCGAGGCGAATCCGCGTCAGGCCGCCATTGGGCGTGAATTCCAGGACGTAATCAATGTCATGGAGGTCGGGATGCCAGCGCGTTTCATAGAGGAAGATGCCAACCATCAGGCGATTGACCAGGTAGCTCAAACCAAGTCCGGCCAGTGCGTATCCGCCACCGATCACCATGCCGATGGCCGCGGCCACCCAGATGATGGCCGCCGTCGTGACGCCGGTGACCAGGCGGTTGCCATGCAGAATGACGCCCGCGCCGAGAAAGCCGATGCCGGTGACGATCTGGGCCGCCACGCGCCCGGAGTCGCCCGTGGTGCTGGTGAAGGCAAAGGACATCATGGTGAAGACGGCTGAGCCGAGGCAGACGAGGACCAGAGTGCGCAATCCGGCCGGTTTTTCCCGGCGCTGTCTCTCGCCGCCCACGAGTATTCCGCAGGCAACCGCCACGAGGGCCAGGACGGGATCGACCCAGAGCGCAGGCGCGCGCGCCAGCCAACTCCCCCACAACCAGGAATAACTCGTCATTGCTAAATCTAGTTAACGCCGATTATCGGGCAGGACAAGCTCTGCTGCATTTAAGACGAAGCGCTGCCGTAGCGCCGCAAGCCGGCCTGAAAAACGATGGTGCAGAGCGCGAACAGGACCGCCGTCGCAGCGGCCATGCCCGCAAGATCGAGACCGTTCAGGCCATAGAGAAGTGTCCGCGCGGGCACGTTGGCGATGAGGAGCAGAGGGATCGTCCACGTGAAGACAATGCGGGCGACGCCGTGAAATGCTTCGCGCGGGAGCCGGGCGATTTGAAAGACGTTGTAGTAGGCGTTGATGAAGCCCTGGGCGCGCGTCATCCAGAACGCGAGCGACATGAGCATAAGGAGCAAGGCGTAGTGGATCAGCACACCGAAGATGACGAGGCAGGGGAAGAAGAGCAGGCCAACGACGCTCATGCCCATGTTGAGGTGGGCGATGGCGATGAAGCAGACGAGCGCGGCCACCAAAGTGTTGACGACTGATCCCAGCTCAAAAAAGCGGGTGCTGACGAGGAATTGCGCCGAGGCGGGTTGCGCGAGGAAGAAATCGAGTTTGCCGGTGCGTATCAATTCGGGAAGCTTGGTGAGATTGGTCATGAGCAACATCTGGAAGATTTGCTGAATGAGCATGTTGGTGGTGACCAACAGGATCATTTCCCATTTGCTCCAACCCGCGACGGTGTTGACTTGGAGGTAGAGGAATTGGATGAAGCTCAAGTGAAGGCCGAACCAGGTCAGGTCGACGATGACCCAGAGGATGAAGTTCGCCTTGAACATGAGCTCGCGCATGATGGTGTAGCGGGCCTGGGCCAGCCAGATGCCGGCGTAACGGACGAGAGGGGCCATTGTTTTTCAGTTCTAGCGGTGGTCTATGACCGTCGCACGCATTTCATGAGATAACCGATGGAGACTTCGTCCATGGGCCGATGCCTTTGACCAGGACGACGAGCACGAATGCGGCGATAGCGAAGAGGATAAACGCGCCGACGATCCAGCCCGCGAAGACGCACAGGGCGCTGAGCCCGGCGAGCAGGATGGAGACGATAAATTCGCCGATGTTCCAGATGATGCCGAAACCGCCGAGCGTCGCGACATTGGCCGGAGCGGTCATGGCGCGCAGGCCTGTGACGCCGAGATGCGTTAGTGTTGCCGTGCCGCCGCCGAGCACCGCGGCGAGCGTCCACTGGTAAAGCGGGTTCTTGTCGCCGAGCGGGACAGCCATGAGGAGCGTGCCCGCGACAAAAGCGAGCGGCGTGGCCATGGCTTTGATCCAGGTGCCCGCCGCCGGGACGAAGTGGATGAGCGTTTCCGCGGTGCAGGCGACAGAGAGAATGATGAGCGTCGGCTCAGTGCCGAGCCAGGCCATGTTGTCCGGCAAAGTGATCTCGTGATAAAAAGCGAGGAGATTGACCCCGAGCAACGGCAGCGTGATCCGCACGCCGGAGGAAAGGCTGAGGAGCAATCCCACGATGACGGCGGCGATGGGTTCGTTCAAACCAATAGTCTCGTTCACGCTTCTAGCTTAGGCGAAATTGGGTAAAGCTCAAACATGCATCTCTCGCCCCGAATGCGGATTTTCTAGAGGCTGTCCGAAAAATAGGCACTGAAGTAGCCAGAAGGCAAAAGGACTTCGACCAGAGGGTGACCCGCGCCTATTTTTCGGACTGCATCTAAGGGAAAGGCTTGCTTCCCCTACTCCTTCCGATTAAGCGTAATCATATGCGCTTGCCATACTCTCTCGCCTTGGCAGCGATTTTAATCGTTCTTCCAGGTTGCAGTTTTTCGGGCGCACCTTCATGGCTGCAGGGCGACTGGATTTTCGACGCCGTCGCATCTCAAAAAGCCGCAACCGAGACAACTAAGCCTCAAAGCGATGGATTATTGGGCGGTATGGCTGATGCGATGGGCGCCATGCTTCTACCTCTTTTCACAGGCATGGAGTTAAGGATCACCGACAAAGAAATAATGGTTACAACCAGCGGCAACGGCAAGGCCATAGCGTACGAAGTGGTGAGCAGTATCCCCGACCAGGAATGCCAGTTAAAGCAATCCGATGGTCTTTTGGTGACGTACTACAAGTCGGGAGACGAGATTTACCGCTATCCCGATAGCGGAAGTTCGAAGATCAAACTTTTCTTCAAAAGAAAAGCTTAGCGCGTGGGCCACTCCCTTTCCGAAGCTGAACTACAGACTAGGCAAATTTGCGCTCCACGGGTTTTGGCCTTTCACGCCGATTTTCTCATTGTAGCGAAGCCGCCCGATTTGCTTTCGCATCCAACGCGGCCCGACGGGAAACCGACGCTGCTCGGATGGTTGCAGCAGGAATTTCCCGGCGAGTTTATCGCGCTGGTGAACCGGCTCGATCGCGAGACGAGCGGCACCGTGCTGGCGGCGCGCTCCCCGGAAGCGGCTTCGCGGCTCGGCGGCATGACGATGCGGCGCGAGATTCGCAAATACTACCTGGCCTTGGTGTCGGGCCGGGTCGAGGTGGAGCATGGCGTGATCGATGCCGCGATCGGGCGGCTGGGGATTTCCGAGGAGAACCCGATCTGGCTGAAGATGGGGGTGATTCCGGCGGACGATCCACAGGGGCGTAAGAGCGCGGAGGCGAGATCGGAGTTCTGGCGGCTGGCGGTGAGCGCTCCTGCGGAGGGCAGTAAATTGGACCATACGGTTTCGCTGCTTCGGCTGCAGGCGCATACGGGACGCCTCCATCAACTGCGCGTGCATCTGGCGCATATCGGACATCCGGTCATCGGCGACAAGATTTACGGGCCCGATCCGAATCTCTACCTCAAATTCATCGCCGAGGGCTGGACCGGGGAGCATCAGCGCGTGCTTGGCCTGTCGCGCCACGCACTGCACGCGCATGAGCTGCGCTTTTCATGGAATGGTGAGGAGGTGACCTTTATCGCGCCAATGCCGGAAGATATGAAGGAATATGCGGACCAAAACTCAATCCACTCTGTCGGCGATGCCATCAGCCCCAACGGGGCGACCCAAGATAGCCCAGGACAACGCCCTGGGAACGCGTTAGGCAATAATATCAGCCCTGAAAGGGCGACCTAATTTGGTACGCCCCTTCAGGGCTTGCTCATTCCGGAACATTTATTCCCAGGGCGTCGCCCTGGGCTGGGGTTGGCTCGCCCCTTCGGGGCTAAAGACATGAACTTTTGCCTAAGTCCAAATTTGCCCTTCACAGAAATTGGGGGAGAGAGGCAATATTTAACGATTGAATAGTCAAAGATAAAAGCTAGACGGGTTTCGTGCATGCACGATCGTTTCTCGCGGCATTTTCGACCCTTGCGGCCTTATTGTGCCTTTGCACCCAGGCGCATGCCCAAGGTATCGGGACGATCCCAATACAGAATCCTCCAATCACTTACTATACTGCTGGAGTCAGTTTCGAGCTTGTACCCGGGCTTGAGCCCGGTGCACCTACTTTCGACATTGCACCCGGATCGTCATTCCCCATGGACGTAAACCTGTTTGTCAGTGATGGGGCTGACGCGGCACATAGTTTTTCATTTACGGTTTCCGGTGACGACTATTTAACCTTCGATGGATTTACGCCCTCGTTACCACCAGGCTGGGAGATTTCAAGCTCGGGCAATTCATTTGATGTACAGAATACCAACGGTGAAGACATCCAGAGCACTCTTGGAATAGATGTTGGCGAGGTTAATTTCTCAGTTGATTTGAACGCTCCGGTGGGAACAATTTTAACGCTGCCTACCGCAACTGATGTCGGCATTCTCAACGATGACAACCAACAGACCGTGACCATCCTAAACTTTGGCTATATATCTGGCCCCACCGTTGTCCCGGAGCCATCCGCTACTCATCTCGGCGTGATAACGCTATTGGTATTGATGGTCGCGAATTTTGTCCGACGAATGAGGCTGGGGCAGTACGATTTGAAATTCAAATCTTCCCGTTGAAGAGGCGGGGCGAGGTGTCCTCGGCGAAGACGAGGGAATCGGCGCGGGCGCGGCGACGTTCCAGGACGAGCTTGTCGATCTCGGGATTGACGGCGACGGGATTTTTCCCGTTGAAGCAGGCCAGGCAAAACTTGTTTTCGGCGCGGCCGGTGGCGCGGACCATGCCCGCCTCGTCGAGGTAGCCGAGCGAGTCGGCCTGGAGATACTTGGTGATTTCCTGCTGCGAAAGCTGGTTGGCGATGAGGTCCTTGGGATCGGGAAAATCGATGCCGTAATGACATGGGAACCGGTGCGGCGGACAACTGATGCGGATGTGGACTTCCTTCGCGCCGGCGTTGCGGAGGTTCATGACGCGCGAGCGGGCGGTGGTGCCGCGCACGATGGAATCGTCGACGACGACGACGCGCTTGCCCTTGACGCGTTCCTTGATGATGTTGAGCTTCACCTTCACGCCGAATTCGCGCGCGAGTTGCGACGGGTTGAGGAAGGTGCGCCCCACGTAATGGTTGCGGACGAAAGCGGCGTCGTAGGGGATGCCCGATTCCTCGCTGAAGCCGAGCGCGGCGTAGTTGCCGGAATCGGGCACGGGGATGATGAGGTCGGCCTCGACGGGATGGAGGCGGGCGAGTTCGCGACCCATGTTGGTACGGACGGCGCTGACGTTGACGCCCTCGAGCGTGCTGTCGGGTCGCGCGAAGTAGACGTATTCAAAGATGCAGAAGCCGAGGTGGTCCTTGGGCACGAAGGGCTTGATCGAGCGGAGGCCCTTCTCGTCGATGACGACGATTTCGCCCGGCTCGACATCGCGGACGAATTTCGCGCCGGGGATGATGTCAAACGCGCAGCTTTCGCTGGAAAGGAGCCATGCGCCGTCGACCTGGCCGATGCAGAGCGGGCGGAAACCGAGGGAATCGCGCACGCCGATGACTTCGCGTTCGCTCAGGAGCACGAGGGAGAAGGCGCCCTTGACCTTGCACAGGGCCTGGACGAGGCTGCTGTCGCCGAGGGTGTTGGCCGGCTGGGCCATGAGGTGGAGGATGACCTCGCTATCGACGCTGGTTTTGAAAATCGCACCCTCGGCTTCGAGCTCATCGCGCAAGACGTTGGCGTTGACGAGATTGCCATTATGCCCGACCGCAATCTGGCCCCGCGAGCAATCGACCACAATGGGCTGGGCGTTTTCAAGTGTGCTGGAGCCGGTGGTGGAATAGCGGACGTGGCCGATGGCGCGTGTGCCGGGCAGCTTGGCCAGTTCCGTGTCGTTGAAGACCTGCGAGACGAGGCCCATGCCGTGGTGACTCTTGAATTTGCGTTCCTTGTCGCTGTGCGTGACGATGCCCGCGCTTTCCTGCCCGCGATGTTGCAGGGCGTAGAGGCCGAAGAAGGTGATTTCCGCCGCGTGGGGATGACCGAATACGGCGAAAACGCCACACTCATCCTTGGGACGGTGCTGAAAAACGGCGCGCGCCGCAGATGAGTGGTTCATGCCCATGCTACATATACACCATCCGCGGCGAAGGAAAAGAGTTTCAGACTTTTTTGTGACTTTTTTACTGCGAAATCGGAAAGCCTTTCAACCCTTTCGGTGCTGACTAATCAGTCTTTCATATTCCACAGGAGGACCGATCCAGAACCAATAAACCGTATTTTCGGCAATTTTGGCGAGGACGCGAAAATTGTCATCGACACGGGCGCTCCAAACTTTGCCAACCTTTTTGAAATGGAGCGAAGGGTGACGCGGATTTTCCCGCCAGAGACGATAGGCCTTTTGCGCCCGCATTTGCACTTCCTTTGGCAAATCGGCGAACATCCTCCTAAACCTTGGGGTCGTCGAGGATTTCATCCGCCGGGCGTGTCCTTCCGTAGGCGATGTCCTCATCTACTTCCTTAAGAAGGAAGTCCAGCGCACCTGAAGCTGAGTCAGCTTCGATTTGCCGGTCCCACTTGCGATTGCGCTCGGCGTCGAACCACTTTTCAAGTTCAACAAAATCACGGTCTGAAAGTTTCGCGATGGCTTGTTCGATCTCGGCAATGGAACCCATGCCCTTTATCTTAGCGCCGAATTGACTCAGGATTCAAGCCCACACCCGCTCCAAAGGAACTGCTTCCGGCAGCACGCATGCTCGACATCCTCGGGATGACGGATTAAAGAGATCATTCTCTTGAAACCCGACAATATTCTTTCCCTGCCGGCGCAACCGGTGCCTTATGCCGTGCTGGGCAGCCCGATCAACCATTCGCTTTCGCCGGTGATGCAGCAGGCGGCCTTCGATCACGCCGGGCTGGAAGGCCGCTACTACCGCATCGAGGTGGACGAGGAAGGGCTGGAAAAGGCGGTGAACCGGATGCGGCAGGCGTCGTTCGGGGGCTGGAACTGCACGATCCCCAACAAGGTGAAGATGTACGATCTGTGCGACCATCGGGCCGAATCGGCGGAGCAATTTCGCGCGGTGAATACGGTGGTGAACAAGAGCGGCGCATTGACGGGCCATAATACGGACGGCGTGGGGTGGACTCGCGCGCTGCGGGAGGCCTTCTCACGCGGGCCGGGCGAGCTGCGCATTCTGCTGCTGGGCACGGGCGGGGCGGGGCGGGCGATTGCGACCCAGGCGATTCTGGAGCGATGCCCGGAATTGGTCGTGGTCAATCGCGATGCCCGGCGCGCGCAGGACCTGCTGGGCCACTTGAATGCGCAATTTTCAACCGGCCCGTTGGCCCGGACGGCGGAAAATCTCCGCGCGATCCGCTGGCAGGAGAAGGAGTTGGAGCAAGCGTTGCGCGAGGTCGATCTCGTCGTCAACGCCACGTCGGCGGGGCTCGACCCGAAGCTGCCGTCGATTCTTCCCGCCCGGATGCTGCCCGCCAGCCTTTTGGTGTTCGACACGATTTACGGGGTCGGCTGCGCGAAACTGCGGACGGAAGTCGAAACGGCGGGCGCGAAATGGAGCGACGGCCTGGGGATGCTGCTGCACCAGGGCGCGGCGGCCTTTACGCTGTGGACCGGGCAAGAGGCACCGCTGGAGATCATGCGCCAGGCGTTGGAAACCTCCGTGGAGGGTCAGCCTCCGGCCTGACCCATTTCAACGGCCGCCGTCGTGAGACGGCGGACTTTTCCGGAAGCGCATTCTCTCCTTTCTCCGTGCTCTCACGAGCACGGCTACAAAAATGCCGTGCGCTACGGGCCTGCTTTAAGATAAGTTCTTCGCTTCGTCCATGGACCCCTTTGTACAACTTATTCTCGGAGCGGTTTTTTCGTTTATCGTGGGCGCCTGCATCGGCTCCTTTTTGAATGTCTGCGTTTACCGGATACCGCTGAACCGCTCGGTGGTCCATCCCGGCTCGCATTGTGCCGCGTGCGGGACGCCGATTCCCTGGTTCAACAACCTGCCGATCATCAGCTGGTTGGTGCTGCGGGGCCGGGCCGCCTGCTGCGGCACGCGCATCGATATGCGCTACTGGCTGGTGGAGCTCGGCATGGCGCTGCTCTTCATGGCGACGTGGCTGAGATACGGGCAGACCGACCCGGTCGCGGCGGTTATTTACGCGATCCTGATCAGCGGACTGACCTGCGCCTGCCTGATCGATCTCGATCACTATATCATCCCGGACCGCTTCAGCCTCGGCGGATGCGTCGCCGGATTCGTGGCCTGCACGATTCACCCCTCGCTGATGGGACAAAAAACGCCGCTGCAGGGCTTTTCGTGGAGCCTGACGTGCGCCAGCGCGGGTGCGCTGGTGCTCCTCGGCGTGGCGTGGCTCGGGACGATGCTCTTTAAGAAGGAGGCGATGGGCATGGGCGACGTGAAGCTGCTGGCCGCGCTTTGTTCGTTCCTGGGCGTGACCTCGATCACCTGGATTCTTCCCCTCTCGTCGGGCATCGGCGCGATCCTGGGAGTGACCCTGATTATCATCCAGCGCGGCGCGTGGGGGACGCGCATCCCTTACGGCCCATTCCTCGGCCTGGCCGCAATCCTGTGGCTCTTCGGCGGCTCGGACCTGACTTATTCGTACTGGAACTTTACCGCGCATTCGTGGACCACGTTGACGGCGCCGATGGTCGACCCAAGAATGATCAATCCGGGAAGGTAGCAGAAGCCGCAACGCGGCCTTGCGCTATCCGGCAAAAAAGCCCTAAAACTTACTTCGTGCTCCGCCGGCTTTCCTTTTTTGTTCTGGCCCTGCTTTTCGTCGTCCTGGCGGGAGAAGCGGGCTATCTCTATTGGAAGGACCGCCAGCCGCAGGAAAATGCCTACGATCCGCTTATCGCCAACATCGCGCGCAACGAGGGCGTCGATCCGTTTCTGATTCGCGCGCTGATCTGGCGCGAGAGCCGGTTCGATCCCCTCACCCATGGTTTGGCGGACGAGCACGGCCTGATGCAGGTGACGCCCGACGTGGGGCAAATGTGGGCGAAGGCGAACAAGATCGAGGACTTCAAGGACGACGATCTCTACGATCCCGAGACGAATATCCGCGCCGGCACGTGGTATCTTAATCGCGCGATCAAGCGCTGGAGCCAGACGGACGATCCGGTCACGTTTGCCCTGGCCGAATACAACGCGGGACGCAAGAACGCGCTGAAGTGGGTCGATCCCGTCGCGCCGCTGGACCATACGGCGTTTCTCGATCGCATTACCTACCCCGGCACGCGGAAGTATGTGGAGGTCATCCAGGCCAAGCGGGATGAGTACCGGCACGTTTTTGCGAATAATCGCTGGTACAAGGACGATCCCGCGGTAACCGGGCCGGTGACGCAGAGCCCGTGATACGCAGCCGGCCTCATATGAGGGCGTGGCGCTTGCTAACGCCATAGATGAGCTACATTAAATCATGCCCGACTCATTTCCGTTTATGCCGATTGTGATTTTTATTGTGGTGGTTTTTATTCTCTCGGGGATTCGTATCGCGCAGCAATACCAGCGCGGAGTGGTCTTCCGCCTTGGCATTTTCAGCGGCATTCGCGGGCCGGGCCTTTATTACCTGATCCCGCTGATCGAATGGCAGCGCCTGATTGACGTGCGCACAGTCACGGTCGCGGTGGAGACGCAGGAAACGATCACACGCGACAGCGTGACGGTGAAGGTGAATGCGGTGCTTTGGTTCCGCGTGCTTGATCCGGCCAAGGCTGTGCTTTCCGTGGAGAATTACGGCATGGCCATTTATCAAGTCGCGATGACCGGCCTGCGCAACATCATCGGCCAGCACGATCTCGATGAAGTGCTGAAGGAACGCGATAAAATCAACGGCCTGCTCAAGGCGAACCTGAACGAGCTCTCCGCGCCCTGGGGCACGACGGTGGAAATCGTCGAGATGAAGGACGTCGAGATTCCCGAGAACATGCAGCGCGTGATGGCGATGGAAGCCGAGGCGATCCGCGAAAAGCGGGCGCGCATCATCAAGGCGAGCGCGGAGCTGGAGGCCTCGATGAAGCTTTCCCAGGCCGCGGAGCAGATGATGAGGACGCCGGCCTCGCTCGAGCTGCGGCGCATGCAGATGGTTTCCGAAGTCGGCGCGGAGAATAATTCGACCGTCGTCGTGGTGATGCCGGCCGAGTTTCAAGCCCTGGCCCGCAGTTTCAACGAACAGATTACGCGGCAGAACGAAAAGGAAATTAAGCCCCCGGCTTGAGGAGTTTTAGCCCCAACGGGGCGGCTTATCCATAGCCCAGGGCAACACCCTGGGAAAATGTTCCACGAAAGGCTCAGCCCTGAAAGGGCGACCTAATTGGCGAGCATTTTTAGAGCGCCCTTACAGGGCTTTTATTCTGTGGTTACTATTCCCAGGGCGTTGCCCTGGGCTGGGGCTGGATCGCCCCTTTGGGGCTAAGATGTGGGCCTCTATTGAGCATACGATTTTAATAATCTGTGCCCCAGCCGGGGCGCTGGGCATCGTTCAACACCTGGGGCAAAAGGGGCTGCTTCGCCCGGTCGCCGCGATGGGCGGAAATGAATTCGCTCGGCCCCAGCCAGCCGTCGCGATTGGTGTCGAAGCCGGGCCCGAGGCCAAGTCCCACCGTCTGCCGCACCTCCCAATGCAGGTGGGCCGGGTAAGTCCCGTCGCCATGGCCGACCGTGCCGATCTTCTGCCCGCGCTTGACGAAGTCCCCCGGCTTCACGTCGATGGAGTCGAGCATCGCATACATTACTTCCACAAAGGGCGGCCAGCGGTTATCGGGCATCCGGTAACAGACAAAGACGACTTTGCCGAACGGGTTTTCGAAATTCTGCGCGACCGAGACCCAGCCGTCGGCGACGCTATAAACGGGCTCGCCCAGCGCGGCATCGCCCTTCGCCGTGGCCCAGTCCTCACCGAGATGCTGGTTCATATAAAGAAACGGGAGCGTGACGACCGCGCCCGCGCCGTCGGGAGGGCGAAGCGGCGTGTCGAATTCGTCGGCCACGGGCAGGCTCGGCAAGATGTTCGCCGCGAAGAATTGGGCCCAATCGACCTGCGCGGTCGGGACGGCGACGGGCGGCGCTTTCTGTTTCGCGGCGAAATCAAGGCCCCACCACAACGCCGCGATCCAGGCGGCGAGTATCACGAGGTAGGAGATGCGGGAGGCCATCGTGGATTAGCTTAGCGCGATAAATCTCAAATTAAAAAGCCTGTCATCCTGAGCAAGCCGAGCTTGTCTCGGCGCCGTCGAAGGATCTCTAACTATTTTGCTCATTCCAGCTTGATTGAGGAAATAATAAGAGATCCTTCGACAAGCTCAGGATGACGGATTTTATAAAAACGCTTGCGCGCTGGGGAAACCATTGTGCGGCGGCTATTTTCCGAATAATTTCTTGAGCCCTTCTTCGCTCGCGGCGCAGACGCCCTGCTCCGTGATGAGCGCCGTAACGAGACGCGCCGGGGTGACATCAAAGCCATAGTTGCACGCAGGTGACCCATCGGGCGTGACTTGAATCTCGGCCAGCGCGCCATCCGCTGTTTTGCCGCGCAGATGCGTGACTTCGGTCGCGCTCCGCTCCTCGATGGGGATTTCCTTGAGGCCGTCGCGGATGGTCCAGTCGATGGTGGAACTCGGCAGCGCGACGTAAAAAGGGACACCGTTGTCGTGCGCGGCGAGCGCCTTGAGGTAGGTGCCGATCTTGTTGCAGACATCGCCCTGCGCCGTGGTGCGGTCCGTGCCGACGATGCAAAGATCGACCAGTCCGTGCTGCATCAGATGCCCACCCGCATTATCGACAACGACCGTGTGTGGCACGCCGTGCTGATTGAGTTCCCACGCGGTGAGCGACGCGCCCTGGTTGCGCGGCCGCGTTTCATCGACCCAGACGTGGATGTCCATGTCTGCTTGGTCATGCGCCATGAAGATCGGCGCGAGCGCGGTGCCCCAATCGACACACGCGAGCCAGCCCGCGTTGCAATGGGTCAGGACGTTGAGCTTGGAACCAGATGGCTTCTTCGCCAGGATTTCGCGGAAGATTTCGAGGCCATGGCGGCCAATGGCTTCGCAAACGGCGACGTCTTCGTCGCACAATTCGGCGGCGCGAGCATAAGCAGCGTCAAGGCGCTTGGCCGAGGGCAATTGAGCAACGGCGGCCTGCATTTGGTCGAGCGCCCATTTCAGGTTGATCGCGGTGGGGCGCGTTTTGTGGAGCGTGGCATACGCGGCAGCGAGTGCAGCGTCGCTCGGGTCATCGCGCAGCGCGAGGCAGATGCCGTAGGCTGCTGTGGCTCCGATCAATGGTGCGCCGCGAACGGTCATATTGCGAATCGCCTCGGCGCAATCCTCCATCGTGCGCAAGGTGAGCGTTTTGAATTCGTGCGGAAGCAGGCGTTGATCGATGACGCCGATGGATTCACCGTCATCATTGCGCCAGATCGTGCGCCACCGTTTGCCTTGGTAGTTCATTTTAAGACGCTACTTTTGCCAGTTCCACCGCGATTTTTTTGCCGAGATCCGAGGCGGGATCGAGCTTGAGGCCTTTCTGCCACGCGTCCCTGGCCTGGGGATATTCCGAGAGCTGATAAAAGCTTTTGCCCGCGTAGAGATAGATGGCCTGCTGCGTTTGGGTGTCGAGGACGTAGGGGGTCTGGACCTCGCCATCGATTTGCTTGAGCAGAATTCGGAAATCATCGCGGGCGGTCTTCCCCTTCCCGAAAAAGAAAGGCAGCTCGTAGTAATCAATCGCGCGGACGAAGCGCACCGCGGGACTGTCGGGCGCGGCGGCGACGGCGCCGTCGAGCCATTTTCCGCCATTGCGAAGATAGGTGAGCTTGCCTGGGCCGGGCCAGGCATCCCGGCTGTCGAGCGTGTAGACACTGCCGAGATAGGCTTGCAGGAGATAGTTGGAGGGCTGCTCCTGCGTCCATTTTTCGAGGTCGGAGGTGAGCGCCTTGGTCTCTTTCGTGTCGCCCTTGACCGCTTTGTCGTGCCGGGCCTGCACCTGCTTGATGAGAGGATCGTCGAAGGGATCGGTTTGGGTGGGAGGAGCGGGCTGCGCCGCGGTATTCGGCACCACTTCCAAAGGAGCGGGAGCCTGGCTGGGTTGGGCGGATACGAATGTGGTTGTGCCTATGAAAAGCACGACAGGGATCACTGCAAAATAGTTAGAGGTCCCTCGACAAGCTCGGGATGACAATCTTTTTAATAAGTTGCTGACGCGACTTTCGTGAAGAGATAATAATTTCATGCGCGAAAAAATCCACCGAGTCGTTGTCCCATCAAACGAGAACCCAAATACAATCCGCCGCCGAGCAGCCCCATGGCCAGCACACCGAGCGCGCAGGCCAATGAGGCGGAATCGGGGCTGGGCCGGCCCATGACTTCATAAATTCCGCGCGTGATGGGAGCAAATCGGGACTCCATGGCAAGGATGAGGCTATCGCTGACTTCGAGCATGGCAAAACAAAAGGTCAGGATCGTGCCGGCAATCAGGCTCGGCGCAATGAGTGGCAGCGTGACCCGCGAGAAAGTTCGCCAGCGGCCCGCGCCGAGGTTGTAGGACGCTTCCTCAAGCGTGACGCTGGTCTGCTGGTATCCGGCATAGGCGGCACGAACGATGTAGGGCAGCCGGCGCAGGGCGTAGCTGATCACGAGAAGAAAAGTGGGGTTGGTGCGCGGGTTGATCCACGCCCACCAGCCATGAAAATTGTAGCTCATGAGCAGCGCAAAGGCGAGGACAAGGCCGGGCAGCGCGAGCGGCAGCATCGCCAGGGCGTCGAGCAACGATTTGCCGGGAAAGATCTCCCGGGCGAGCAGGTGCGCGATGACAACGCCGAGCCCGAGATCGAGAAACGCGCTGAGACCCGAATAGAGCAGCGAGTTGGTGATGCTCGTCGCCGTCAGGCCGTTGGTGAAAACCTCGGCGTAATATTGCGTGGAGATTTTCGTGGGCAGGATGGTGAAGAACCAGCGCTCGGCGAAGGAGCTGACGACCACACCGATGTGGGGCAGCACGGCCACGAAGAGAAACGTGCTAACCCCAATCGTGACAGCCCAGCCGGCCCCTGGTGAAAGGGTTTTCTCGATCGCGACATGGCTCGCGCGGGCGGGCATGGCGCTGGCGGAGCTTTCACCGAACCGGCGGACGAGAAGAAAGAAGACCAGGACCAGTGCGAGCGTGGCAACAACGAAGGCATAACCGATTTGCTCGCTGTTGGCGTCGACCGAGGCGTTGAAAATTTGCGTCGGGACGGTAGCCGAGAAGTTGAGGATGAGCGGCGTGCCGAGATCGGTGAAAGCGCTGATAAAGACGATGCAGGCTCCGGCGAAGATTCCGGGCCGCGCAAGGGGCAGTGTGATGGTGACGAAGCGCCGCCACGCCGAAGCACCGAGATTGGCGGCGGCATCGAGGAGCGAGGGATCGATGTTCGCGAGCGCCGCGCTGACGCTGAGAAAGAAGATCGGGAAGAGATGGAGCACTTCGAGGATGACGATGCCGGTGAAGCCGCTCGCGCCAAGCCAATCGATGGGGTGCGCGAGTGAGATGACGCCGAGCTTGGCCAAAAGAAGATTTATCATACCGAACCGGGCGAAGATGTGTTTGATGCCGAGCGCGCCGACAAAGGGCGGAAGGATGAGCGGAGCAAGCAGCGAGGGCCGCAGAAGCTCACGGGCTGGAAAGCGGTAGCGGGTGAAGAGCACGGCGAGCGGAATAGAAACCAGCGCGGTGAAAGCCGTGGAAAGGAGCGCGATCTCGAAGCTGTTGACCAGCGAGAGGCGATAGAGCCGGTTCTCGATCAGGAGGCGAAAGAACGCGAGCGTGAAGGTCTTGTGTCCCTGCGCATCGGCCAGCAGAAACGCGCCGCCGAGCAATCCGATGAGCGGATAAATGAGAAAGGCCCCGAAAAAAAGGGCGAGGGAAAGGAGGAGGAGTCGCTTCATGGACAACGGTATTGTTATCGCATAAAAACCCAGCGAGGCGATAGCCTTCGATGAACCCATGACACCTCCCACCGCCAAACTCACTGCCAGCGCGCCCGTGCTGCTGGTCAAGGATGTCGTCACGGCGGCAAATCATTATCGGGACAAGATGGGCTTTCGTTTTGATCAATTCTTCGGCGAACCGCCTTCCTTCGTGATTCTGCAGCGGGATGGTTTGCACCTCCTGTTGAAGCAGGCGGATGACCCGAAGCATGTCGTGCCGCACTGGACGGTTTCCAGCAAGCTTTGCGACGTTTATTTCTGGGTCAGCGATGTGAATGCGTTACATCTTGAATTTGTCGAACGAGGCGCGACGATCGACTACGGCCCCTGCGATCAACCCTATGGCTGCCGCGAATTCGGCGCGCAGGATATTGACGGTCACGACATCAGCTTTGGGCAGATAATTCGCGGGAAATAGGAATCACCCAACGGAAGCAAGAGCCGGTTTGAGCAATTCCCACTGCCAGGGGCACCAGCGGTTCTCGGCGATGAGGCGCGCGGCGGCGGTGTCAGGCTGGCGGGCGATTTCCTGGAGAGTCGATTTCGGCGCGATAACGGTCGGGTCGATGGCGAGATCGGCGGCGACGGAATCGCGATGGAGGCGCAGCTTTTCCATGCGGATCTCGGCGTCCTTGTCGCGCGGCGGACGTTCGCCTCGCGGCGGGCGCGGTATCGGCGGGGCCTGGCGTCCGCGCTCGATGGCGTCAATAAGACGCTCGGCCCGCGCGGGGGAACTGCGCTGGGGCCAGCGCGGCGCGCCCATGGGCGGAACGCGGGGATGCTCCGCACACCAGGCGGCGAGGTCGAGCAGCAGTTCGTTGTGAAGCACCTTGAAGACGGGCAGATCGACGGCCTCGGCTTCCTTCTCGCGCCAATGCCAGAGTTCCTTGACGATGGCCAGCGCCTGCGGCGACATGAGCGCGGAACCGCTGATGCGCCAGTCGTTTTCGGGATCGTCCTCGCGCAACGATTTACTGGATTCGACCACGCGCGCGCACGATTGCTCGTGCCACATGCGGCGGCCCTTTTCTTCGAGCTGCTTGCCGAGGATTTCCGCAACCGGCTCGAGGTATTCGGTGTCCTGCACGGCGTAATCGATCATCGTTTGCGAGAGCGGTCGGCGCGACCAGTCGGCCTTTTGGCTGCCCTTGTCGAGCGTGACGCCGCAAAACTGCTGCACCAGCGCGCCGTAACCGAAGGCCTTCAGGCCGAGCAATTGCGCGGCGAGCATGGTGTCGAAGACGGCCTGGGGCTCGGGCGCGCCGGCGCGGCGGAGCATGCGCAGATCGAAGTCGGCCCCGTGGAGAATCCAGGTGTGGCGGCTGGTCGGCGGCCAGAGTTCATCGAGGGGAAAGGTGTCGAGCGGATCGATCAGGAAGTGGCGGCTGTCGTGCGTGACCTGGATGAGGCAGACGCTCTCCTGGTAGTGGTGCAGGCTGTCGGCCTCCGTATCGAGCGCGATGGGGAAATACCCGCGCAGGTTGGAGATGAAGGTGTCGAGCGCCTGCGGCGTGTTGACCCAAAGGAACTCGACTTTGCGTTGTGACATAGGAAACCCGATTAGATCATGCGGGTTTCGGCGCGAGGGTGCCAGTGGAAATATGAGATGGCGTCAAGACTTGCGAATGACTTTTTTGGCACCATAATAGAAGGCTCATGAGTTTTATCCCCCGCATCAACAAGGTCTACCAGGACGTGACCTTCACCAATGAAGAGATTCGCCGTTACGGACGCCATCTCATCATGCCGGAGGTGACGCTTGAGGGGCAGCAGAAGCTGAAGGCCGCGCGGGTGATCGTCATCGGCACGGGCGGTCTGGGCGCACCCATTCTGGCCTACCTGGCGGCGGCGGGCGTGGGGCATATCGGCGTGGTCGATTTCGACACGGTCGATCTCTCCAACCTGCACCGGCAGATCATCCACAAGACGGGCAACGTCGGTAAAAACAAGACCACATCGGCGGTCGAGATGATGAAGGACATCAATCCATCGATTGATATCAAGACCTACGAGACGTCGATTCGTTCGGACAACGCGCTGGAGCTGCTGAAGGACTATGACATCGTGATCGATGGCACGGACAATTTCCCGACGCGCTATCTGGTCAATGACGCCTGCGCGCTGCTCGACAAACCGAACGTCTACGGGTCGATTTTCCGCTTCGAGGGCCAGGCGACGGTTTTCTGGGCTTCTCAAGGGCCGTGCTATCGCTGCCTTTATCCCGAACCGCCGGAGCCCGGCACGGTGCCGAGTTGCGCCGAGGGCGGCGTGCTGGGCGTGCTGCCGGGCGTGGTGGGGACGATCCAGGCGACGGAAGCGGTGAAGCTGATTATCGGCCAGGGCGATCCGCTGATCGGGCGGTTGCTCCTATTCGACGCGCTGAAGATGAAGTTCAAGGAATTGAAGCTGCGCAAGGACCCAAAGTGCCCGCTTTGCGGCCAGAATAAAACGATCACCGAGCTGATCGATTACGAATTTTTCTGCGGCGTGACCCCGGCGCAGCAGGCCAAATCGGTGCATGTGGAGGAAGTTGACGTCGAGGATGTTGACGCGGCGATCAAGGCGGGAAAAATCCCGGCGGAGATCGACCTGCTCGATATCCGCGAGCCGTTCGAGACGAAGATTGCCCAGATTCCACATTCGCGCCAAATTTCACTGGCGGAATTCAGCAAGAGGATGCATGAACTCGATAGCGCGCGGGAAATTTGGCTCTATTGTAAGGACGGCGCACGCAGTGGGAAGGCGTGGAAACTGCTTTACGATGCTGGATTCAGGAAAATCAAAAATGTCGCAGGTGGAATCGATGCGTGGAGCGAAGATATTGACCCCGATACGCCAAGATATTGATGCCGGTAGGGACGCGAGTCCCTTCACGTCCCATAATTTCGACGGACGGCAACGGACTGCCGTCCCTACCTCCGCCAAGCCCGGCACGGAGACCAGCCCCGACATCGACGTCGAGGAAAAGCTCAAGGAAGCCTTTTCGCGCGGCTGGTCGGTCATCGTCTGGAACGATCCGGTAAACCTCATGGATTACGTCGTTTACGTTTTCAAGACGGTCCTGAAAATGAATGAGAAGGAAGCCTCCCAACACATGTGGGAGGTCCACCAAAAAGGCAAAAGCATGGTGGCGCGCGAAACGCGGGAAAAGTCGGAGCTGATCGTTCATCGCTTGCGCGGCTTCGGCTTGAACGCCACGATGGAGCAGGCATGACCAGCGAACAGACCTCTCCCGGCCAATGGCGCCTGAGCTTTAGCGAGCCCGAGGCGGAGTTCCTCATGAATGTTTTGGCGCGGATGGGACGGCATTACCAGGAGGATGTCTCGCGCCTGCCGCCGACCCTGCGCGCCTATTGGCAGGGCACGATCAGCCGGGGCGAAGGCGGTAGACGCGAAGAGCTGAAGGAATCGCAGGAAGTCCTGGCCGATGCACGGGCTGAGCTGCGCGTGGAGCGGCTGGCGCTGGCGGAAAATTGGATGCGCGACTTTGAACTGGCCGAGGAACGCGATCCGTGGCTGGTCGAGATATCCACTTCGGAACGCGACGAGTTCGTCGCCATGCTCAACGATCGCCGGATGCTGCTCGCGCTGGAGGCCGGCATCACCGAAGCGGACATGGAAGCCGACCTCGCTCAAATTTCGAACGAGGCCCGGCGCGCCAGCATCCTGGAAATTGATGTGCTGGGTCACTTCATCCTGGTTATGCTTGGGCCGCAGATTTACCGGCCATGATCACTTTCGACCCAACCAAATACGACGGCTACATTTTCGATTGCGACGGGACGCTGGCCGATACAATGCCGCTCCATTATCAGGCTTGGAGCGAGACGCTGGACGCAAAATTGGGGCGAAAGTCCGATTTCACCGAGTCGATGTTCTATCATTTCGGCGGCATGCCCGCGCGGCAGATCATCGAGCGGCTCAACCACGATTTCGGTTACGGCCTGCCGGTGGAAAAGACGGCCCACGAGAAGGAGATGCGCTTTGTGGAGCTGCTGCCGGGCATCGGCCCGGTGCAAGAAGTGGTTGATGTTTTGAACCGGCTCGGGCCGGACGCGAAAGTCGCCGTCGCCTCGGGCGGCTTGACGGAGATCGTGCGGGAGACGCTGCATTTTTTAGGCCTGTCCGTCGGGCCGAAGGAGAAGATCAAGTTTCTCATCGGGTCGGACCAGGTCACGCACGGCAAGCCGCACCCGGAGCTTTTCCTGCGCGCGGCGGAATTGCTCGGCGTCGATCCGAAGCGCTGTCTCGTTTTCGAGGACGCGGATCCAGGTTTTCAAGCTGCGAAAGCTGCGGGGATGGACTACATCGACGTGCGGCCTTTTCGGGCGAGCATGTCGGCGGCGGCGAGGTATTGATTTCTCTCTCCTGACAGTTTTTTTACAATTTTTTTCGTACGTTCTGACACCCATTCTTCCCTTTCGCGGGAGAATGAGTGCATGAAAAATCAACCACTTCTTTTATTAATTGTATCCTCGGTTGTTCTGGCAACACCCGCGCTCATGGCGCAGCAACCGATTGCGAATCCGCTCATCGATTACGTTGGTTTTCAGAAGATTGTCGACACTGCGGACAAGGAGCGGGAATCGAGGCGTCTGACCGAGGATGGTTTTCTAAAGATGATGAACGAGCCGGGAGTCATCGTGTTGGACGCGAGAAGTTCCGCAATGTACCGGCTAAGACACATCAAAGGGGCGGTGAATTTGCAGTTCACTGATTTTACGGCGAATAGCTTGTCGAGTGTGCTGCCGGACAAGAACGTTAAGGTGTTGATCTACTGCAACAATAATTTCCTGGGCAGCCCGACGGCTTTCGCCTCGAAAATGCCCACGGCTTCGTTGAACTTGCTGACCTATACGTCGCTGAAGTCGTATGGCTACGACAACATCTATGAGCTAGGGCCACTGCTCGACGTCAATAAGACGAAGATTCCGTTCGAGGGCAAAGAAATAGCCCGGGGGGAAACTGATTCGCCCATCGATCTTAGCGTTTTCGACGCCGCCCCCTGCGGCAACTGAGGCCAGGCACTGCATCAAACGGGAACAGCAGGCAGATTCCAGATTTCGCGGGCGTATTCGGCGATGGTGCGGTCGCTGGAGAACTTGTCCATGCGGGCGGTGTTGAGGATCGCCATCTTGGCCCAACGCGCTTTGTCGCGGTAAGCTTCGTCGACCTTGTGCTGCGCGTCGCTGTAGGAGCGGAAATCGGCGAGGCAGAGATAAGGATCGCCGCCATCGAGGAACGTGCGCTTCAACGGAGCGAGCACGTTCGGCTCATCCGGGGTGAAGTAGTTGGAACCGATCCAATCGACCACGGCGCGCAACTCGTCATCAGCCTGGTAATAGTTGTGGGGATTATAGCCCTTGTGCAGCAGCGCCTCCACTTCGTCGACAGTAAGACCGAAAATGAAGATATTGTCGGGCCCGACTTCCTCGAGAATTTCGACATTCGCGCCATCGAGCGTGCCGATGGTGAGCGCGCCGTTGAGCGCCAGTTTCATGTTACCCGTGCCGGAGGCTTCCTTGCCCGCGGTGGAAATTTGCTCGGAAATGTCGGCCGCGGGGATGATCCGCGAAGCCAGCGAGACGCGATAATTCGGCAGGAAGACGACCTTGAGCTTGTCGCCAATGCGCGTGTCGCTGTTGATCTTGGCGCCGACGGCATTGATCGCCTTGATGATGCACTTGGCCAACTCGTAGCCGGGCGCGGCCTTGGCCCCAAAGATGAAGACGCGCGGTTGCACGTCGAGCTTCGGGTTTTGCAGGATGCGGCGGTAGAGCGCGAGGATGTGCAGCAAATTCAGGTGCTGGCGCTTGTATTCGTGGAGGCGCTTGACCTGCACGTCGAATAGCGCATCAGGATTCACCACCACGCCGCATTCCTTGAGAATGATCTTGGCGAGGTCGACTTTATTCGCATGCTTCGCAGCCATGAAATCGGCCTGGAACTGCGGATCGTCGGCCCATTGTTCCACCTTGCGGAGCTCCTCCTGATGCTTGACCCAGTTATCGCCGATCTTTGACGTGATGAGCTCGGAGAGCCGCGGATTGGAGGCCTGCAGCCAGCGGCGCGGCGTGATGCCGTTGGTCTTGTTGTTGAATTTGCCCGGATAGAATGCGTCGAAGTCGGCGAAGAGATGCTTCTTGAGCAATTCGGTATGAAGCGCCGCGACACCGTTGACCGAATGGCTGCCGACGACGGCGAGATTGGCCATGCGGATCATTTGCACGCCGCCTTCCTCGATCAGCGACATGACCTGCTTTTTATGCGCGTCGCCCGGATATTTTGCCTCGACGGAATCGAGCAGGCGCTTGTTGATCTCAAAGATCAATTGCAGATGCCGCGGCAGGACCTTCTGAAAAAGCGGCACGCTCCATTTTTCGAGCGCCTCGGGCAGCAGCGTGTGATTGGTATAGGCAAAGACCTTGGTGACGATGTCCCACGCCTGGTCCCACGGCATTTCATTTTCGTCGTGGAGAATGCGCAGAAGTTCCACCACCGCGATAGAGGGATGGGTGTCGTTGAGCTGCATCGCCACCTTCGTCGGCAAGTCAGCCAGGGAGTCGCCCGACCGCAGGTAGCGGCGCAGAATATCCCGGATGGAGCAGGAGACAAAAAAGTATTGCTGGATCAGGCGCAGCTCCTTGCCGGCCTCGGTCTTGTCATTCGGGTAAAGAACCTTGGAAACCGTCTCGCTCTGCGTCTTGGCCGCGAGCGCCTCGCTGTAACCGCCGCGATTAAACGCCTCGAGGTTGATCTTCTCGGACGGGCGCGACTCCCAAAGCCGCAGAAAGTTCACCGTATTGGTACCGTAGCCCGGGATCGGAATATCGTAAGGCACGCCGACGATCTTTGTCGTGTTTTTCCAACGGGGAACGTAGTTGCCCTTGTCGTCGAAAACATTTTCCACATGGCCGTACAATTCGACCGTCTGAGTGTACTCCGGACGCACGATTTCCCAGGGAGTGCCGAACCGCATCCAGTCATCGGGCAGCTCGATTTGGTGGCCATTGCTGAATTCCTGCCGGAAAAGGCCAAACTCATAGTGAATGCCGTAGCCGATCGCGGGATAGTCTAGGGTGGCCAGGGAATCGAGAAAACAAGCGGCGAGACGGCCCAGGCCGCCGTTGCCAAGGCCCATGTCATATTCCTCACCCCGCAGCTCGTTCAAGTCCAGACCCAACTCCTTCAGCGCCGTCGCGGTCTCGGAATGAATGCCGGCATTATAGAGCCCATTGGAGAAAAGGCGTCCCATGAGAAATTCGAGCGAAAGATAATAAACGCGGCGAACATCCTGGTGATTATGCACGGCCTGCGTCGCAATCATCCGCTCAATAAGCCGTTCCTGCACCGCCTTCGAGGTCGCCAGCCACCAATCCCTCTTTGTGGCCGATTCAACATCATGCGCCAGACTGAACTTGAGTTGATGAAGAATGGACTCCTTCATGGATTCGGCCGACTTTTCGAAGAAACTTTGGAATTTAGGATTGGTAGTCATGACAGGGATACGCGATGGGAATGAGTGAACGTGAACAATTGACCGGCAAAAGGAGTGGAGTCGAGATTAAGTTTGCACTTGGACGAAAACGTAACAATTAAGCAAGAAGCCTGCCAGCGACGTTGCCGTGAAATGATTTACTCTTCCCCAACCAACAAATCTTGCCGCCGCCATGGATTCCCCTCCATTTCAGGAAAAGGCTTGAACCCTCCAATCAGCTTCGTTAACTTTGTTCCCTTGCCAAAACGCGGGTGTAACTCAGTTGGTAGAGTGCAACCTTGCCAAGGTTGATGTCGCGAGTTCGAGTCTCGTCACCCGCTCCCCCTCTTGCAAATCAGCAAGTTACGACAAAAAAGGGGGCCGACTAGTAAGAAAAGTAGTAAGATTTCTCCTCTGAAACGATATCCGTTCGATAGCGTTTTGGTTGTCTCGGAAAGATCGTTTCATGGTGTCGGAGAGTTTGTCCCCAACCAGCATATGTTGCGGTTTGACGAAAATAGGGGCTGAGTTGACAGCTTCCATTTCGGGCGTAAAATAAAGTCAAGAGCAAGAGATCTGATTCAGATAAGATCTGGTTGCTCCTCTCACCAGCGCTGGTCGTGGCAGCCCGATGTTGATAGGGCCGCAGGGTGCAAGCCCCTGGCTGGTGACCTATGCCAGAAAATCCTGTTAAAGCGAAGTTGGCATGTCCAACCGCGATTGGCCCCACCGTTGAGCAGCTCGAGATGTTGAGTCGCTTAGCGGCAGTGTTGGGCATTGCTGTCAACCCGGCCAGAAGTAAGACCGAGGTTCCATCGACCATTTCGGCGAGCGATGCGGGCGTATTAGCTGACGCCCTCTTAGATCGCATGACTCGGCGCGTCCCGCAGGCTGCCGATACGAAAAAAGGAATTGAGGCCGAGGTGTGCCCGTACAGCGGATTGAATCGAGGACAATTCTATGAGCTCTTCAATCTGGTCGAAAACGGGGAGCCGGTGATCGAGTCCATGTCGTTCAAACAAGAGGGCGAAGCCCACGGAGCGCGTTTTTACAATGTTGGCTCGGTCGTGCGTTACATGAAGCGCCTGGCCAAGCAGCAAGCGGGGAAGGCTGCCAACTGAAACAAAAAAATATGGCAAGCCTACACCGAAACTCTGGGAAAAGCCGTTTCTGGTCTGCGAGCTTCGCGGGACCTGACAAAAAGCAGATTCACTTCTCGACGAAGCATGAAGACAAGAAGTTGGCCCAAGAAGTCGCCGACCTGATCGAGAAGGCGGCCCGCATGGCGCGCACCGGGTTGCTCACTCCCGAGAAAGTCCAATCGATCCTCGACCTCCTTCCTCCGGTGGATCCCGATGTCCGACAAAAGATTCGGGAGTACCTGAACCGGTTTCTTCGTTTCGCCGGTGCTGAGGCCATTTCCGAAACGACAACGCGCGCTTGGTGTCAAGCCTGGCTGACCGACCAAGAAGGGGCAACTGCTCCAGGGACGCTCCAGCGGTATACCGCCCTCATTAACGAATTTTTGAAAGGACTTGGGGAAAAAGCTGATCGGAGCATCCGTCTTATTTCCACGTTCGATGTGCAAACTTTCAGAGATAAAATGGTCAAACAGGGTGTTTCAGATTCATCAGCCAATCTTGCGCTCAAGACTCTGCGTACTTGTTTGGGCGGGGCTGTGGATCAGGGCTACAGCACGTACAATCGAGCCAAAGCGCTGAAGCTGCGTAGCAAGGGAACTCGAATTCGGAACTTCAAAAAACCCTTCACCAATGCGCAGGTAAATGCACTGATCGCCCATGCGCCTTCACGGGAATGGCGCGAGTTGATTGTCGCCGGTTATTACATTGGCGACCGCCTAGGGAATCTTGCCAAACTTCGTCTCGATGACTTCAATCGGGAAAAGGCAATCCTTGAATATGTCCCAGGCAAACTGAAGAGCGGTTCCGCCCCAAAAACGGTCACAGTCCCAATGCATCCTGTGATAATCGACATGATCGCGGCACATGACCGCACGACCGGGCCGCTTTTTCCAACCCTAAGCAAAAAGAGTATCAGTGGCGTGGGAGGACTTTCTCTTCTTTTTCGGAAAATTATGGACGCCGCCGGGATCAAGTGCGAGGCCCAGAAACCGGCGGGGCCTCGCGGGCGCACGGTTTATTCGCTGAGCTTTCATGCCCTGCGACGCACCTTCAATAGTGACCTTGCAAACTCGAATGTAAGCCAGGAACTGCGCATGAAGCTAATCGGTCAAGCGAGTTGCGATGTGAACGACATGTACACGTCTATTGAAGAGGAAACCCTCCGCGAGGCCATCAACAAGCTTCCCCATCTGAAAGTAAACCCAAACCAAAAAACAGAAATACCACCACAATGAAAATGGAAGAACTAATCCGCCGCCAACAATTGAACATTAGCGCCTACCCGCACCCTTTCAATGAGCGGGCTGCCCAGTGGGCTAATGAACCTGATCTCCAGCCTATGCTAAAATGCAAGTTATTGGAAGAAAGCATGCCCTTGATTATTGGCGACAATAGCCATCAAGTTCACGTTACGATCCTCGTAGGGCATACCGCAGTTATCTTCCGAGGCATTGATGACCAAATCTTGGAAACTCCCACCTTATGTTTCGATGGGGAGGCCTTGTGCTATGAGCTCCATAGGTGGCGAGATAACTCCGGATTTCACGTTTATCCACCACGCCCAATGGCGGTGGAGGATGCCATTGAGGAGGTGCTGGACGATCCTTTTTCAGCCGCGTTATCCGAGTTGGCCTACAAGCTCGAGGCGCTTTCACTCATCGAGTCCCTTCCCGACGAAACTTAGAAAGACCTGGGAGTAGCAAGGTCAAATCCTCATTTACCATGGAATAGACCTCGCTGCTGACTTTGGCTTTCGTTTGATAAGCGGTTACGAAAAGCATTTCGCGGATCGACGGCCAAACTTGCCACGTAAGTGCGAACGATACATTCCAAACTCTGAATCTGGGTATTCCAGCATCGGACCCTAATTTGGCCCTAGATAATGATTCGTTCCCAATCGAGATCAAAGCGAAGCAGATATTTGCGGAGGCGGTCAGCGTCATTAGCCTGACTGCGCTTTTGCCGAGACACGGAGAAGAGGGTGCGACCAGCTTCAGATAGGGTGCGGCAATCACGGCAGGTGCGAACGGCGTATTC